>Ga0307990_1004043_pt1 | contig 10908 bp, 8 predicted proteins | sample EllFjometagen129_FD_203168 | JGI IMG/M metagenome (GOLD analysis project Ga0307990, IMG submission 203168) | Marine microbial communities from Ellis Fjord, Antarctic Ocean - #129 | ecosystem: Environmental > Aquatic > Marine > Unclassified | place: Southern Ocean | collected 2014-10-08
ATCAAGAGCTTTGCGCGACTGAGTCAGGATAATATGATTGCAGCATTGAACCTCAACAGACAGTTAGTTGATAGTCAATATTTATACAATGTTGGCGAAGATACAGTTACTTTATCAGGCGATTACTCAGGCTGGGCCATCGAGCCCAAAGGGTCAGATTATGTTAAGATAGTGATAAACCAGATCGCGTTGCAAGCGATTACAACCGATCCGGTTTCAATGTATGTGGTTAATCAGGGTCAGCTAATTGATACGCTGACCCTCAACCCACAGAACGGGGTATTATCTTTTGAAGACGTGGGATATACGATATCCGGGAAGGGCAGATTTTTATTCGTCATTGAGTCCCAAGATGTACGCTCACAGAATCCATACAACGATCCTCTGAAGTATAAGGGCTTTGTTGTTTACCCGGTTACGGGTGACGGCGCGACGGCTCAGGCTGCAGACTATTCGGAGCAATCTACCGGCAACGGTATAAGTTTCAATATATCTGCTTACCTGGACTCAGGCGTCTATGTTACCAACAACCTGATAAACTACGCGAAGTTACTACAGAATCAATTTGAGTTAGATTTCTTGAGAATGGCTACAACCAACTCCAACGTTCAAAGTAACCGTTCAGAGCGGAACATTACGGGCGTTGATCTTGAGAAGATTTATTTTGAAACTGTGGACTTGAAAAGCGATACGGTAGCTCGTCGATACAACCATCAATTAAAAAAGGCGCGAGAGGCGCTTAGTAGAACATTTGACAATTTTCTGAAAGAGGATTCCAGTTTTGACGTAGAAATAGGAGTACAATGATAGACCTCGACGCCCATATTTTAAAGATACAAAACAGATTTACAGCTAAGCTGTTCGTCGGGTTGGGCTATGTGGCTTATCATCGCGCTTTTGTTAACCTCAGAGATGGGAGGAGAATACCGGAAACACAAACGGCAGGGACAAAGGACTATGTTGACAGACTGCTCGATACGAGCCAAAGTCAGAGTTTCTTTGTTGTTGACGATAACCGGACAATGCTCGCTCCTAATACCTTTTTATCAAAGGTTTATATTTATTTTGCTGTCAATCTTGATATTCTTTACCCCTCAGTCACGGAACGCGCCGAGGAGCACTTGATGCGTGATGTTTACAAAATGCTGAGATATACTGATTTTGAGATCGAAGAAGTAAAGACTGGGTTAAAATCCTTCACGGATGATTTTGATTTTATAAAGGAAGGGGACAACATGGAGCCGTACTTTTTATGTCGGTTCCAAACCCTTATTAATTACTCACTTAATGAATGCTAAAAGATGAAATGCACAACTCCATATTTTGCTGGTCTTGGTGACTGTCAAAAATTGATGCAGAAAGTTATAGGGATTGGACTGCTCGAGAAGGGAACGACCTTCACGAAGACGACCTTTATATCTGAAACAGCTTGGAATGTTGGTATCTCGTCCGTCACAGCGGCTTCTCGTAATGCAACGGTTCTGCCGTTTACAAATTACGAACGCACAACTTCGGACGCCACTATCAACGAAACAAATCTTGGGTACAAGGATAAAGATTCTGACCCAGCACCATCACTCCAGGGATGGCTTGATATTTCTTATTGTGACTACAAAACTCTGTTTGATCTTGAGGGAACAGCGTTTGAAGCCGTCTTGTTCCTTCAAGATAACACGCAATTTGGTACACGAAAAAGTGACGGAACCGTAAAGGGCTTCCGTTGTAAGCTCAATTTCAGGAAAGACCTTCCGCCTTCAGATAACAACCAATCAAGTTATCCGGTAGAGATTCACTTCCGCTCAGCTCAAGAGTTTGAGAATGGGTATATTGACGATCCTGACTATACGTTCGACGATATTCTGGATATGGTTCCCGTTGGCATTGATGTATCGATTCTTACGGAATATGCCGCTGGTGGTGTAGTTGTTGTAAAAGCGGTTAACCGTTGTACTAACAATGGTCACACAGGCTTTCTTCTTGCTGATTGGGTAGTATTGGAGTCCAACGCCAAACCAACAGTCACAGTTTCTGTGATGGTTGACGATGGTCTGGGCCAATACACTTTGACAATTCGTAAGGATATGGCGGGTGTTCCAGCTGACTTTGTGGCTGGTGAGTATGCTATTATTCAGGTAACAGACGAGGATGCAACGCCTACCTACCTGACTTATATGTCTCATTCGCTTAAAATCTCAGGATAATGGCTTATATAGAATTTGCTAAGGATTACGCCAAGTTATCGTGGAAGGAATTCCAGAAATTCCATAAGCCGTATGCCGAGGTTGATCCTATGACAGTACGAGAACGCTATGTGTATCTGGGGGGTAAACCTCCAAAGGAAGAAAAGGAAAAAAGTGGGGGCTCTTAGCCTCTGCTTTACCCGTCATGGCTTTTTCAGCACTCGCAAAACAAAGCGCGTCATTTGTCGCGAATTTGCCAGAGTGGATTGAAGCAGCGGTAATCTCAAACGAGAACGCCCTGGTTGAGCTAAACATCAGCCAGATGCTCAATTCCACAAGAGCAGACGGTAAACCTATACTCCCATTGTATTCTACGGCCTATGCTAAAAAGAAGGGGTTTACAAAGCCTAATCTAAAGGTAAAAGGGGACTTTCAAGACGAGATGAGGTTAACCACTTTTGGCAAGCAATACAGCGTAACAAGTCCGGTCGACTACGCAAAGCACCTTGAGAAGTTATACACGCCAAAGATATTCGGAATAGCTCCAGCCAACAGACCAGCAGCGCGAGAATTAAACGACAGATCACTTGCAGAACTTTATTTGAAATGGTTAGAACGATAAACACTTTAACAATAGGCCAGTACAACTTGTACTTGAAGACAGGCAGGAAGAAATATCTGATGTCCGTGCCTTTAGTGTTTTTGTTCAAGGCCAAGATAGATAAACTGATCAGCGAAATAAATGAGGGCTTGCAAGGTGATGAGGTGGCTGTTAGTGCTATGCGGAAAGATATCCACCAAATAAAATCTATTCGCAAAGCTCAATACTTGACCTCCCTCTACCAAGGGGCCTATATTTTACTGGTGAGTAAGCCAAAGATTGAAGCGTTGGGAGGCAAGAGTGCGGACAGTAAAAGTCTAGAGTTTTTCAAGTCCCGGATAAAAGAAAAGGCCGGCTTTGAATTGAACGAGGCAAGCGATCTGCTAAAGCTCAAAGACAAGATCAATCATTTGAACGATAAATATTCTGAGAACTTTACTGTCAGTGCAGAAGAAAAGGGCCTTACTTATTCTGAAATTATTATGATAGTGTTTAAGTTGATGGGGTTTGATATTAATTATAATATGTTAATGACAGATTTTTTTGACTTGAAAAAGAAGGCTGAGGAAATAGGTAAAAAGACTTCGGATTAATGGCAAATTTAACAGATATACTATCAGGGAGTGCCTTAAAAGCAGTCCAGGACTTGGACAAAGCCTTGCAGGAGTTGAATAAGAAAGTGATTAGTATCGCTGCCTCCCTTGAAATATCTGAAAAGGCCTCTACCGAGAAAGCCAAGTCCCGTAAAAAATTAACTGAGGAGCAGAAAACAGCTCTCAGAATAGCTAAAGAACAAAAGAAAGTTGAGGAGCAGATAATAACTATCGATATAAAACTTAACAACCTTGACCAAGCTCGGGTGAAACTATTAGCAAAGAAAAAATTAGAGCAAGAACAGGTTAACAAAGCAAATAAAACTGAAGCTCGAGCCAACCAAGTAACCAAATCGAGTTACACGGCTATTAATATCGAGCTAAATAAGAATATAGCCAATTATAAAAAACTCACTGACGCGCAACGTAAGAACGGCTCCGAGGGGGGTAAATTATTAAAAACCATTCAGAAGCAAGACAAGGCCCTTAAGAAGATGGATACCACAATGGGGCGGAGTCAACGTCACGTTGGGGATTATGGCAGGGCAATATCGGGGAGTGCCAAGTCCCTGCTCGGCGCGTTTGGTTTGATCGGTGGGGTTGCAATGTTTGCCAAAGTTTTAAAGGATTCAGTTAAGGTTATTGCGGATTTCAACTCAGCGCAGTCAGAGGTTCAGGCTATAACAGGAGCAAGTGGGGCAAGTATGGACGCCCTGAGGGAGTCAGCTTTACAGCTTGGGGGGACTACGAAATTCACGGCAACAGAAGTTTCAAAATTACAGGTTGAATTTGGGCGCTTGGGATTCAGCACAAAAGAAATACTTCAAGCCACAAAAGCCACTCTAGATTTAGCCGCGGCAACAAACACGGATCTCGCGCAAGCAGCAGAAACAGCGGGGGCAACAGTTCGGGCCTTTGGTTTCAGCACGAATCAAACTCAAAGAGTTGTTGATGTAATGGCCAAGTCCTTTTCTGAGACAGCCCTTAACATGGAGAGGTTTTCGACTGCGATGGCGGTTATTGCTCCTGTTGCGAAAAATGCAAACGTAAGTCTTGAGAGGACAACAGCAGAACTTGGGGTTCTTGTCAACAGGGGTATTGACGCTAGTACAGCCGCCACAGCCCTGAGGAATATCTTTCTTGAGTTATCCAAGCAAGGATTGACTTGGGAGCAAGCTATGCAAATGATTAACACGGCAACAGATAAAAACGCCGTTGCCTTTGAATTGTTTGGAAAACGAGGGGCAACTGTTGCAACGGTTCTTGCTGAGACAGCAGCTGAGGCGGACAAATTTACTGCCTCCTTCAATGATGCAAATGGTGCTGCCGAGATAATGGCGACGACTATGCAGGATAATTTGACGGGTGATGTCACTCGGTTTAAATCAGCGTGGGAGGGCACTGTATTAACTGTCGGGGGCTCAGGCAATGTGTTTAGAACGGCGGTTCAATTTATGCAAAATCTTACTTTGTCATTATCAAATTTTGGGTTGGGGTTTAAAAGAACTAGTAAATTGACTCAGGAGGAGAGCTCAAAATTATTTGATTTTTGGACAAACAGAGCTGGAAAAGATGCCGAAGCCCTGAAGGGCATTATAAAAAACTATTCTGATTTTAGTATAAATTCCTTAGATCAACAAAAAGCAGCCTTTGTTGAAGAAGTAAGGGAGACAGGATTAAATAAAAAGAAATCACTTGTAATTTTTGAGGAGTTTAGACTCAGACGAATAGATCAAATCAATGCTGTTTTTGCAGCACAAAAAGAAGCGGATAAACTTGAGTCCAATCGAGTTGCTAATGAAAAAATAATAAATGAAGAGAAACTAGCTGTGGCTCAAAAAGTGGTAAATGCTAAGGTAGCAGCAGGAGCTAAAAAAGAAGCCGCAGAGCAAGTGAAAATAGCAGCAAAGCTACAAGTGGACCTTAAAAGAGAAATAAACAAAGGCGCCGAGGCGTATGCAGACCTGATGGAGGAGCAAGCAGGTATGCTTGAGGATTCATATCTCAACGAAGTAGAGGATGTAAGAACAGCTGAGCAGATTAAAGCAGATATCAAAGATGAATTTCTCAAGGGGATCGAGGAAAAACAAGACGAACAGCGAGAACGTAGTAAAGAAAAAGATGAGGCAGAAGCAGAATTTAAAAAAGAAACTGCTATCGAGGCCTTGTCTGAAATCAGTTCTCTCGGTTTTGAAATATTTCAGAATAGAATGGATGCTGAGTTTCAAACTCTGGAGGAGCAAAAAGAGAAAGAGTTGTTACTTGCGGGAGACAACGAACAGCAGCGCGAAGATATAGAAGAAAAGTTCGCTAAAAAAACGAGTGAGCTACGAACCAAGCAGGCAAAAGCCGAGAAAGTAGCGGCACTATTCCAGATAGGTATAAACACGGCTCAGGCTATTATGAAGATATGGGCCGAAGTTCCTAAGTGGGACTTCGGAGTATCAACGATAGCCCTAACCGCAGTTGCCGCAGCAATAGGTGCAGCTCAAGCCGGAGCCATACTCTCAAGGCCCATCCCTAAGTACGCCAAAGGAACTAAGGGGCAATTTAACACACCAGGCACATTCCTTGCGGGTGAAGCTGGGGAAGAAGCCTTGCAGAGTCCGTCGGGTAAAATTATACCGGTGCGAGAACCAACCGTATTTACCAACGCTCCGGGGTATAAAGTTTATAGCAATCCAGAGCTTGAACGTATGGCGGGTGGGGTTATGGGCTACGACGATCAGATGCTTAGAGACGAGGTAAGAAGCGGGTTTGAGAAAATGGGTAATAGCCTCAGAAGCATAAAAACATACAAAGTTACTCCCGACGGTAGAGTGCGCAGCGTCGAGACAAGTGGATACAAAAAAGAATATATAAATAGAATGATAGGCAACTAATGGGATTCGATTGGTTAAAAGTGAGCAGTAATAGTGGCCCGAAATACTTATTCAAGTTGGACGGCGAAACGGGTATCAAGGTACTCGAGAATGCTCCCGTCGAGTGGCCCGAGGTTAAACTACAATTCAAACGCGATAGCTTTTATCACGGAGTTATTACCGAGGCGATAGTTGGCCAATTAACGTTTATTAAAGATGGTAAGCGATATCTAGAAGATATTTACACGCGTTCAGGCGTGTTTGGCGAATGCTCGCTTAGGATTTACTACCTTGACGAAGTTACCCGGACTTATAAAGAGCTTCCAACCTCTTACAAAATTGATTTTAATACTTACCGTTTGGTCAAGTATAAGAAATCTATCAACGGGGTTCAGATCAGCCTATTGCCAAACGACTTACCCGCAAAACTCTACCAACGACAAGATACTGAGGTGGATTTAACGAAGGCTGAGAGTCTGGGAGGACAGACAATTGACACAACCCGGGACCACTGGGCCAGTATTAAAGATACTTTTAACTTTCCTGAGATCAAGTCATACATAACTGCGCGTTACGATAACAGTGACACATATTTATTTGACAGGACGGGAGGTGTTCCACAGTATATCTTCTGGCCGCAGACCGTAACTTATGCCGACCCGGACTTCGCAGACGAAGCGCAAAACATTATAGGTTCTGAGTTTTCTGCTATGCTATCAGCAAAAGCACTGTTTTATAATTCTGACTCAGACCGGACGGTTGACGTTTTCGGAACTTTATACTTAACTGTCAACCACTTAGATGACTTAGGTTCGATCGAGGTTTTACTAGCAGTCGTCGACACCTCAAACAATATACAAAGCACTCAGTCAATCAAGAGCGTATGGCTAGGGACTGGTGTTTATGAGATCCCGGTTGATTTAGACGTAACGCTGGCAACTGGAGAATGTATCGTGATTTACATATTAACATCTCTTACAGCGTTTTCCAGAGCCTCCCTTACGATGACCGGAGCGAATATAATAATACAAGACCCTGTTATCGACACTGTCGCTACAACTACCGAGGCCCTGCCAATTTATGAGGCAATGGAACGTAACCTTCAGCTCATCTTTGATAAGCAGTATCCAATGTACTCGGATTTCTTCGGGCGCACTGATGTTGTCTATAATAATGCAGGAGATATGTACCCAACAGAAAATCAAGAACGATTTGCATCAGTAATGAGTGGGCTTTGTATTCGTGGGTTAAAACTCGATCAAGATAATAATCCAATATTAACAACATTTAAAAAATTATTTAAAGACTGCGACGCCCGGTGGAATATCGGAGGAGGCTTTGAGATGGTCGGATCAGAAATGGTTTTCCGTATTGAAGAAAAGGCGCATTTTTACGCTGACTCAGAGGCGTTGGACCTCTCAGCCAGGCTCTGGGATATTGAGATTGAGCAGGAAGTTGGGATAAGTAAATGCTATGCCAAAGTTTCGACGGGGTATAATAAATCTGACTACTTCCTGATTAATGGCCGGGGTGAGTATAATACTATCAATAAACGTACAACAGAGATCCCTAACGATACTCTCTACGATAATATTGCCCCCTCAAGAAGTGATACCAGAGGTATGACTTTATTACTCGCCAAGCCAATGGCAACAACCGGAACGGAGGACGCCAGAGGGGATGAGGATATATTTATAGTCAAGTCACAGCGGAATGGGACTGAGTGGGACGCTGAAACTAATGAGAATATACAGATACTAAACAACTCCTCTTTGTTTCAAATCGGATCACTTAATCTGTTTTTTACCCCCGTCCGTAATATGCTCAGGCATAATTACATTTTAGCCTCAGGATTTTATCCGGAGAGCCCTGGCACAGATAGAACGATAGGTTATTTACGTTTTCAATCAGGTAGCAAGTTAACGACCCTTCAGACAACAGATGGGGCTGACGATATAACGGAAAACGAAGATATAGTTATCGGCGATTTAGGCAATCCACGATGGTATCCCGAATACTTAGTCGCTGAGGTGAGTTTTTATGAGGCGGACTATCAAGCGATAAAGGCAAATCCAAAAGGATACGTTACCTTAGGGGACAATTATAAGGGATGGATAGAATCGTTGGTCTGGGAATTATCAACGAATAAAGCACAATTAAAACTATTACGAAAATGGGCTTAGTACTCTCGAAAGCAAACGCAATGCACTTTGTAAAGGTAGATACCAACCTACCTAATGTGGAGAATACTTTGTCTTTTGACGAAAAATATGCGTCATTCAAGCGTCGCGAGTATTGTCAGAGATGGCAACATGATGACGTTCATACCTCTCAAGCAGTCTCAGACAGTATAACGGTGCCAACGATTGAGGTGATCGGCTTACTTCCAACAGTGACGCCGGTAGCCATAACAGCTGTTCTAAAGTCCTCGTATGCAGCAACAGGAGACCTCGACGCCCGTTATTATTTTGAATGGGAGGTTGACTTCGCAGATTATCCAAAAAATATAATTCAGATCCGGGTAACGCAGGGCACAACCGTATGGATATCCGAGCGACAATATAATGGAGATTTAGACGATGACTTGGATGATGGCTATTTGCTAAAAGTGGAGTACACAAACTACGATCAACCCTCAGCTCTGCCTAATTTCCAGATTGATTATACAACAAATATCTATTATTTCTTTTACGTCGAGGCTCAGGTCCGGGAAAATGGAGTGATAGGAGAGGATGAATATTACATTAATGTCGAGGACCGGGAACTAATCGAAGCACAGTTATTCAAGCAGCGTAATTTAAAATCACTAGCTATTCCGGAGTTTATGACTGACAAAGTCACGCTTGCGGGCAAGCATTACGTGTTTATTATCAACGATTTACGCTATACGACTGAGGGTTTACCTTCTATTTCAGCGGGTGGGTCGAATTTAAAAATATTAGAATGGTCCATAGTTCATTCTGAGCTGCTTGGACTATCGACAGATGATAAAGGATTAAAATCAGGAACGGAGGACCCAGTGAAATCAGAAGTAAAAAAAACCATTGCACCCGGTGTTGTTTGGAAAATCACTGTCCCGGCGGAGTATATGATCCATCAGCTTATCTGTGGACACGGCTTAGGCTCAGCAGGAGACTACATCGTCAAAGCAGGACTGACCAGCGGAGGCGAGGAGCTATGGCCCGCCGTTACGACTATCCCTTTAGCTGGGACAAGGAACACACCTATCATATTGCATGAACACCCTGTATTTGAAACTGCGACAGATGTGTATATCGAAACCTCCGGAGCTGGGAGCATTGCCTATATAATTGTTCATTTGATACTGTTATGAAAAAATTACTTATAATATTCGCTCTAGTTATCGCAACTCTTTCTGGGTATGGTCAAGGCCAAAATATACCTATTTCAACGGCCATACTCTTTGATCGTATAATTACCTCAGCTGGGGACACGCTTATCGCGCCTTACAGTACCGAAGGGTGGAGATATACTTTTATGCGATACGCACAGGACACGGCTGATGGAGTGCCTTACAAACAACTAGGGTTTGAAACCGCTGACGGGTCCAACTATGTTTACCTGGTTGCGATAAACGATTCGGTAGGTATTGGTACAATTACGCCATTATATAAATTGGATGTTACTGGCGATGCTCGTTTTCAAGAAGACGTTTCGATCGGGGGTATCCCTGCCAGTTATTCAGCACTCTCAATTTATCAGGATTCAGCATTTGTCTCTGGTGCTGGAATAGAATCTTCTATTGGCCAGTATCTTCAGGTTAACCCAACTATGACAGAGGCAAGTTCGACAAAAGTATTGGGATATGATGTTGTTGCGTCCCCACAATTAGCGGATACTGTGTTTGGGTTTAGGTCAACGCTGACAACTATCAACCCGGTATCCGGGAGCGTGGGGTATGGCTTTTGGTCCTCGGTATCGGATTACTTTAAAAATTACTCATTTTACGGTGACAAAGGAAAATTTTATAATGAGGATTCGGTCGGAATAAACGTAAAAGAACCTCTGAGCTGGGTTGATATTGACGGGTCTTTTGGCTTGCCGGTTGCGACGATCTCATCAGACTCAACACTTGGGACAATTGAGCACACAGTTTTAATTGATGCGAGTGGTGGAGCCGTTACAATAACTTTACCCGATGCGGCAACTTGCAACCGTCGTATTTATCTAGTCAAGGCTATTGACATATCCAACACGGCGAAAGTAGTAAGTGCAGGAGGTAATATAGATGACTATGCAGCCGCTACAGGGTACACATATCAGTTCAAGCATGAGGGTTATCATTACCGCTCAGACGGTACCCAGTGGTGGATGTCGTCAGCGTTTAACACTCCGGGGACAGGGGGTGGATCAATGGTCTATCCGGGCGCAGGAATTGCTTTGTCAACCGGATCCGCTTGGAGTGCTTCAATAACCAACAACTCGACTCAGTGGAATCTTAACACAACATCAAGGCATGACGCTTTAACTTTAGCTACTCCAACTGGAGGTCTAAGTTTATCAGGTCAAGAATTAAGTTTAGGTGTTTCAAGCACCTCAACAATCGGAGCTTTGAGTAATACTGATTGGAATATATTTAACGGAAAGCAAGACGCTCTAACTCCATCAGCTTTAACTAAAGTAGATGATACAAATGTTACACTCACTTTAGG
>Ga0307990_1004044_pt1 | contig 10908 bp, 7 predicted proteins | sample EllFjometagen129_FD_203168 | JGI IMG/M metagenome (GOLD analysis project Ga0307990, IMG submission 203168) | Marine microbial communities from Ellis Fjord, Antarctic Ocean - #129 | ecosystem: Environmental > Aquatic > Marine > Unclassified | place: Southern Ocean | collected 2014-10-08
GGAGGGGTGCCGGAACGGCGGGGTGGGTTCTCCTTCTTCGGCCGTTTTGCAAACCTGAGAAAAGAGGCTTTTAATGAGGCATAGGAAGCCTATGTTTCGTTGATCCATATATCGTATCGAGAAAAATTAGGTCTGTTTTCTAGGAAAAAGCCTTTCCGGTAGTGCTTGAACGTATATGGCTTTGTGTTTTCACCCACAGATTCTGCGGAAGAGGCAAAAATATAAGGTCAAAACTAAAGACTCTCTTGGCGGCAGGATAAACGCAAAGGCGGGCATGAGCTGGAAAACATGGGGAGAAATAATTACGTTTTCGGTAAATAAGAAAGATGAAAATGTAATGCAAATTGAGATATCCAGCCGTCCATCCGTACGCACAACATTAGTGGACTATGGAAAAAACATTGCGAATGTAAATTCCATCGTAAATTATCTTAACTCACATGCCGGAAACTCCGCATAATTACCGTAGTTACTCTATCGCGGACTCCGCCCGCTCAGAGTGACGCGGTTCGTTGGAGGGATATAAATTATGAAAAATAAAACAGACTCGATCCTGACTCGAATAGTTGCGTTCATAAAATCCCACCCTGTGGTGGTAGTCCTCTTAGTTGCGGCTCTAATTTTCCCAGGGTTGACGCGAGTGATTTTACTGATTGCTGCATTGCTCTTTTTCATCCCGAGTTTCTTGGGAATTGGACTAGCAAAAATTGTTAACTGGACTAGAAAATAAACTCCAACCGGCGTAGTCATTCTATCGCTGTAAGGACAGGAGTCTTCGTGCATCAAACCGAGGAGTCGCCCTAGTACTGCGTCATGAAATAATTGTCCGATTTGGCAATATTCACGAACCATATATTTTTGACCGCAAAGACGCGCCTTGAAGCGCAGCGGAAAGATAATTTTGCGGAGCAAAATAATGAACGGAGAGAATGGTTCACACGCAAAGGGAAAGAGCCAGTTTGACGCTACGCTTCTTTTTGTAATACTAAAAAGCACTTTCGGAATACCTCAGGTCCAACCATTGGAAATGTAGCGTCGGCTCTATGAGCCGATTTCTCAAACCTTGGAAGCGGGCAGTCTGTTTGGTTCCAAGCATGAACCACTTCCGATGGTCGTTATTTTTCTTCCAGAAAAATTATCTATCGCTTCGCTTTCGGGGAAAGACGGTTTGTAAATGTCATTTTTTCTTCCTTCGCGTCTTTGCGTCTTCGCGGTCATCCATCCGACATTAAATTGCTGACGGAGTACTAGCTGACAGCGAACGCGGAGGAGGCGGCTAGCTTTGGTATTGTCGTGTTCATATTTGAACAGTTTTCATAAAACCTGAAACGACCGGTTGCGCGGAGTCGATTCGAGAGTAAATTACGACTCTATGAAAAAGCGACCTGTACTCCCATTGGTGGTTCTGATGTTGATGAGCCTTTCGTCTTTGGCTTTTGCCGAAACTGTTCTGCCCCGTACCTTTTGTCGATTTGTTCCTGAGCGAGCGGACGACTTCGCGTGGGAGAATGATAAAATTGCGTTCCGCGCCTATGGTCCGGCCATGCGTAAAAATGCGGAGGACAGCGGGATTGATTGCTGGCTCAAACGGGTGGAAACGCCCGTCATCAATAAATGGTACCGGCAGGCAAAGGAAGGGAAAACCTATCATGAGGACTGGGGCGAAGGGCACGACCCGTATCACGTCGGTTCCTCAGCAGGGTGCGGAGGAACGGGGCTTTGGCTCGATGGCAGGCGTGAACCGCTTGAAACCTACACGAAGTACAAAGTGATTGAGTGCGTGCCGGAACGTTCGCAGTTTAAGCTGACCTATGAGCGCGAAATCGACGGCGATGTATACGGTGAAGAAAAAACCATTACAATTGAACTCGGTAAGCGTCTGTTCGATGTCTATTCCGTTTTCACGAAAAACGGGAAGGTCGCATCCGGATTGCCGGTCTGCATCGGGCTGACCACTCACGATGGCAAGGCCGAAAATTTTTCAAATGAAAAGCAGGGGTGGATTGCCTGTTGGGAAAAAATGGCAGGCAGTGAGCTTGGCACAGCAGCGAGGGTCGCTCCAAAACGAATCGATGAAATCAAAGTGGTCAGTTCGGACCAAAAGGACGAAAGCCACATCTTCATCCTCATGAAAACGGACAGCAACGGGGCCATCGACTACAAGGCGGGTTACGGCTGGAAAAAAGCGGGTGAAATCAAAAGTTCCAAGGATTGGAACATCTATCTTGAGCAATACGCAATACGCGATACGGAGTAAAATAATGAACACACGATACACAGTCGGGGAAAATGAATACAAGCGGATGACAACCAGCGAACTGCGCGATGCGTTTCTGGTTAATCTTTTTGAGGATGGAAAACTGAACCTGCTTTACTGTGAAGTGGAGCGCGCCATTTCCGGTGCGGCGGTTCCAACCAGTAGAAGCTTGAAACTTGAAGCGGGCAAAGAGCTGGCAGCAGATTATTTTTGTCAGCGCCGCGAAGTCGGGGTGCTGAATATCGGGGGTAGTGGAAGTGTCACCGTTGACGGTATCGAATACAACATGGACAACCTCGACGGCCTTTATATCGGCCGTGGCGCGAAAGAGATTTCGTTCAAAAGCTCGGACGCGAATGCCCCGGCGCGTTTCTATTTGATTTCGTATCCCGCGCACAAGGACTATCCGACCACGCAGGCAAAGAAGGCCGATGCGAATGCTATTGAACTCGGCACGGTAGAGGATGCCAATAAACGCACCATCTATCAGTATATTCATGAAAACGGCATCAAGAGCTGCCAGCTCGTGATGGGATTCACCGTGCTCGAACCGGGCAGTGTCTGGAACACGATGCCATGCCATACGCATGAACGCCGCACCGAAGTGTACATGTACTTTGGGCTTGATGATGCCTCCCGCGTCTTTCACATGATGGGGCCGGAGGATGAAACCCGCCACCTTGTGGTTTCCAATGAGCAGGTGGTCATCTCGCCGATGTGGTCGATCCACTCCGGTTGCGGAACAAAGGCCTATACCTTCTGCTGGGGAATGGGCGGAGAAAATCAGCGCTTCGATGACATGGATCATATTGCAATTGGAGATCTGAAATAGAAATCAGAAATATGAAGTATGAAAGATGAAATCGGATCGCAGAAATAAGAACATCCGATTTCCTAGTTCATAGCGCATCATTTATAATTCAGGAGAGAGTCATGAGTTTGGATCAATTTAGTCTCATAGGGAAAACCGCACTTGTCACAGGATGTAAACGCGGGATCGGCAAGGCGATGGCGGTTGCGCTTGCAGAAGCCGGCGCGAATATTATCGGGGTGAGCGCAACGCTGGAAACTGAAGGCAGCGCGGTTGAAAAAGAAGTCACTGCGCTGGGTCGGAATTTTAAGGGCTATGCCTGCGACTTCAGCGACCGTAAGGCGCTCTATGTATTTATCGCTCAGGTCAAAGCGGATTTTCCGCAGATTGATATTCTGGTAAACAATGCGGGAACCATTCTGCGCGCCCCGGCAGCAGAGCATTCTGATGAATTCTGGGATAAGGTGATTGAAGTAAACCTGAATGCGCAGTTTGTGCTGTCGCGGGAATTCGGAAAAGAGATGGTTAAGCGCGGGGCCGGGAAAATTATTTTCACCGCATCGCTGTTAACGTTCCAGGGCGGGATTACGGTTCCGGGCTATGCGGCATCCAAAGGGGGCATCGGTCAATTGACGATGGCGCTGTCGAATGAATGGGCCGGTAAAGGCGTACAGGTTAACGCGATCGCTCCGGGATACATCGCGACCGACAATACGCAAGCTCTGCAGGATGATCAGGAACGCTCCGCCGCTATTCTTGGACGCGTTCCCGCTGGACGTTGGGGCCAGCCCGAAGATTTTGCCGGGCCAGTGGTTTTTCTGGCATCGTCGGCTTCGGATTATATGTCTGGCCACACCCTAGTGGTCGATGGAGGCTGGATGGGCCGATAGTTCCTTGATTTTTTTAAAGGAAATACCGTAAAGACTCCGGATTATTCTGCGATGGACCCGCTCCTTTTTCATGTGGCTTTCGTGCAGAGCCGATGATTTTAGTTTGAGATCCGAAAGGTGAATATGAAACATGGGATATTACAAACGCTGAGTGGTTGCATCGTGGCCGTTAGCTGTATGTTTAATGGTTTTGCGGCTACAGCGGTGCCCTCTCCGGAATCGGTGAAAGCATTGACCCAAAAAGTGGCCGACTGGCAGATTGAAACGTTTGATGAACATGGGAAATATCGTGCGCTTCCGGAAAAAAAGACGTGGCAGAACCACCATAACTATCATGATCTGACCTGGCAGATGGGTGCGCTTTATGCCGGAATGAATCAGTGGCGCAAGCTGTCGGGCGATGCGAATGTAACAGATTTTATGATGAAGATCGGCGACCGTAACGGCTGGACGTTGCATAAGCGCCCTTACCACGCCGATGACCATACCGTCGGCCAGTTCTATCTTTCGCTTTACGAGGAAACCCATGATCCGAAAATGATCGGCCCAACTCGGGAGCGGTTCGATTGGATTCTGGCTAATCCTAAAACCGGATCACTGACGTGGGGAAACGATACGGATTGTCATAACCGTTGGGGCTGGTGCGATGCACTCTTTATGGCGCCGCCGGTCTGGGCGCGGTTGGCGAAGGTGACCGGCGATTCAAACTATCTCGAATTCATGGATCAGGAATATCACGCCACCTATGATCTGTTGTGGGATCAAGACGATCATCTCTTCTGGCGTGATTCGAGTTATTTTTCCCGGCGAGAGAAAAATGGAGGCAAGCTCTACTGGTCGCGCGGAAACGGCTGGGTTTTCGGCGGTCTCGCGCTGATGATTCCCGACCTGCCGCAGAATTGGGAAGGCCGCGCGTTTTATGTCGACCTCTTCAAGCAGATGGCGGTCAGTATCAAGAGCTGTCAGCGCGAAGATGGCACCTGGAGCATGGGATTGCTCGGCGGTGTTGAGGGGTATCCGATCAAGGAAACCAGCGGCACTTCTTTTTTCACCTTCGGATTGGCCTGGGGCATCAACAACGGGCTGTTGGATCGGGCCGAATATGAGCCCGTGGTTCTGAGCGCATGGAATGCGCTGACCGAATGTGTCACTGACGAAGGGTTGCTGGGTTATGTCCAACCCGTCGGTGCCGCGCCGGGCGATTCCTACGCAGATAAAACAGAAGTTTACGGGGTCGGGGCATTCCTGGCTGCCGGAACGGAGGTTTACAGGCTCGTTGGTAATTCGACGCCGAGCGTTCCTTCATTAACCACATTCATGAAGGACAGTGGCTGGTGCTGGTATCAGGACCCGCGGGCCATCTTGTATCAGAACAAAGTCATCATTGGCGGAGTTGAGGGGAACGGTTCCGGTGCCGCCGTGGTCGGCGTGTACGATCTCCAGAAGAAACAAATTCTTGGCAGCACAGTATTTAATGAAAATTTTGATCGAGACGATCACAATTGCCCCGTGTTCTGGGCGCGGCCGGATGGCCGCCTGCTGGCGGTTTACGCGCGGCATGGAACGGACTCGATTCATCGCTATCGGTTCTCCACGTCTACTGATTTTCTGGAATGGGACCCGGAAAAATGTTTTGAGCACACCCATGAAACAACCTACATGAATCTTTATGAAATGAAGAGCGAGGGGAAGCTCTATAATTTCTATCGGGGCTTTGACTGGAATCCGAGTTTTATCACTTCAACGGATGGCGGAAAGACCTGGGGCGAAGAGACTCACTTTTTCAAAAATGAAGTCGGTGGACGGCATCGCCCGTATGCACGCTATGCGGGCAACGGTGAAGATACGGTATCTGTCAGTATCACCGATGCCCATCCCCGGGATTATGGAAACAGTCTCTACTATTTTGAATTCCGGGGCGGGAACTTTTACAAAGCCGACGGGACGCTAATTAAAGCTCTGAAGGATGGGCCGCTAATGCCGAGCGAAGCCGAGCTTGTTTATCAAGGAAGCAACACCGGGGTTAAACCGGCGGGATGTGAAAGTGTTCCTGACAGTGCGTGGACAAGCTCCATTGCCATTGATACCAACGGGTATCCGCACATCGGCTATACGCTCTATCTGGCCGACACCGACCATCGTTACCGTATCGCTTCGTGGGATGGGTCAACGTGGACCGATCGTGAAGTCGCGTTTGCCGGGAAATGTCTTTATCAACGTGAATCAAGTTATACGGGACTCATTACGCTCGACCCTGTTGATCCATCGGTGGTGTTTATTTCTACCGATGTCGATCCTTCCACGGGGGAAGCTCTCGGTGGACTGCACGAAATCTATCGCGCGAAAATCGGATTGGATGATAATAGATCTGATATTCAGTGGGAAGCGGTCACTCAAAATTCGAAGGTTCGGAACATCCGTCCCGTCGTCCTCCGCGATGGAGCCCGCCGGGTGATCCTGTGGAATCGCGGACGGTTCACCACCTATACCGATTACGATCTCAACACCGTGGGATTTGAGGAACAAGTGAAGGAGCGATGATGACACAACGAATATCTGTGATTCTAATGCTGGGACTGCTGACGGCATCGTGTGCAATGGCTGAAGATGCATTGAAGTCCGGCCTGCCGGTTGCTTTTGTCCGGCCGGAACGGCCGTTTATGCTGGTGTCACCCGGCGAGCTGGCTGTTGCTAAAGAAAAAATAAAAACGCAGGCGTGGGCGGCGGAGAGCTTGAAGACATTGCTGGATCAGGCCGATGAGGTTGTGGCCGACCCTCAATATTTTCCTGAATCCGAAGGAGGTTGGTCGCATAACTATGTCTCTCCGAAAACGGCAGGAAAGTTAACGTTTGATCGAAAGAGCCCGCGCCGTCATTTGGATCCATCAACCGGAGAGTATTTAACCGGTAAAAAATATGATGATTCCTGGAATGCGACGGCTATGCATGTAACGGCCAGGCAACAGGAAATTCTGGCAGCCGCCTGGACGTTGACTGGGAACAAGCGGTATGCCGAAACGATGCGCAAGGTGTTTTTAGATATCGCAGAGCGATACCCGACCTATCGGTTGCATGATAAGAGTATGAAGTTAAAGCCGGATAATGAGCCCCTGGGGACGTATGCGGATACGGGAGGTATTGCGTTCTGTCAGTCACTCGGCGAGTGCAATGCATTTTCCAGATTGGCATTTAGTTATGACACGCTGGCCGGTTCGGGCTTTCTAAGCCCGGAAGAGCAAGAGCTCATCGAGGCGAAGGTTTGGAAACCTCTTCAGGTCTATATGAAGCGTTTGATGGTATTACATCCTTCCGGTGGAAACTGGTGGGTCTGGCATTCAACCGGCGCGGTGGTGATCGGTGTGCTGATGGGCGATCAAGAGTTGGTCGATGCCGGATTAAATGCCCCGAAGTGTGGGCTCATTCCACATCTGCGTTCGGGGTATATTAATGAAGACGGATTTACCGCAGAATTGAGCCCGAGTTATCATGCGTATCCATTTGAGGCCTTGCTGCGTTTGGCTATTGCAACACGCCGGGTGGGGATCGATTTTTATAAAGAGGATCGGTTTCGTAAAGCCTTCGATCTTCCGTTAGCGATTCGTCAGCCCAACCTCTATATGCCGCGTTTAAATGATGGGTGGCACACTACGCTTGTCGGTTCCGTTTTCGCCATGCTGTATGAAACGGCTGCCGGTTGGTATGATGACCCGGAGTATATGAAGACGCTCACATCGATCTATGCCTCAAAAGAACCGGTTGTTGAGCGCGATAGTATCGCCGCGCTTTTATATGGCCCGGTGGAATTACCTGAAGAGGGATTGGAGGTTCCGAAGGAATCGCGCTTCTTGAAGGCATCGGGCCTGGCCGTTTTACGAACACCCGGCAAGGATTGGAATGCCGTGCTGAAAGATGATATCGGCGTTTCGGGGCATCGCCATCCGGATGCATTGAACCTGGTGCTGTTCGCCAACGGCGAAGAGGTTTTCCCGGGAACGGGATCTCCTTCCTATGGTCATCCGAGCTATAAAGCCTGGTTCAGTCAAACGATTGGTCATAACACCGTCACGTTGAATCAGAACTCTCAGCGGATTTATCCCTGGGGCAAGGAACTCGAGTTCGGGGTTGCCGGAGGCGGACTGTCGGTCGTCCAGTCGCATGCGAGTTCCCGGGCCCTTCAGGCCGATCCGCATCTTTTGATGAATACCGTTCCGATTCAGCTCCGCCGCACGCTCGTCATGCTGCCGTCCTGTATTGTGGATGTGACTCGTTCGGCGACCGATTACAAAGGCGACTCTCCACGGGGCGACTTCCCGGAAACCATCGTGGACATGGCGTTGCATTTAAAAGGTGAGTTGAACATGGACAGCACATGGGTTCCGTTTAATGAATCGTTGATTTCTGAAGATCGGATTCGATCGAATAACCGGGTGCCGAAACAGGGCTATGACTTGATCGAAGACGTTCGTCTGGCGAACAACCCGTCTCAGATTCATGGACGTTTGTCGCAGGCCAAAGGCGGCGGGGTGGATATCTGGCTGGCTCCGGCACCGGAAGGCGGTCAGGTTTATACCGCTACAGGACTGGGGCTCCCCGGGTCGCTGGAACAGCGCATGCCGATGATTCTTCAGCGCCGGAAGGGAGACGTTACCCAATTTGCAGCGGTCTATGCGCCATGGAAGGATGCGCCGCAGGTCAAACAGGTGACATTCCCCGCGACAGCTGGCAATGGAGTCGTTGCAAAAATTGAACACGCCGACGGTACGGACATCGTGTTGAGTCTGCCGGAGTCCGGCGAGCTTTCGGCAGGAGGGATAACCCTGAACGGAATACTCGCTGCGCGATGCGAAATGAAAGACGGTCATAAAATTTTGCTGATCGGAAAATCCTTGCAGACAGGCGACCTGTCGCTGGAGCTGGAAGCCTCCGGCGCGATTCTGTTTGAATCAGAGGGCGGTCTTAAGCGGATTTCCAATTTGAATGGAATGTCGATGAAGGGGCGCATGAAGGCTTCTGTACAGGGCAAGTGGGTTGACATTGAACTCGGTCCGTCTGAAAAGTTTGAAGTATCGAAGGCGGGGAGCTCTGTTTTGTCTGAGTGATCCAGAAAAATGGTTAAAATTATGAAAAAGATAAGCATAAAATCCGGTGTTGTCGTCTGTCTGTTGATTTCGCTGACGGTCTGTGCTGCAGAACAGTCGTTGTTTAAATCACAGCTTTCAACCGATGATAAGGAATCGGTGTTGTTTACGGATGTAGATAACAACGGGGATCCGGACATTTTGGAGAGCTGGTGGAATGGCAAGCGCTGTCGCTGGTTCGATGAAAATGATGATATGCAACCCGCCGATCTGCGCGGCGATAGGGTCGACGATTCCATGCAGGTGGATATGGACGGGGACGGGGCCTACGACGGCCCGGAGGATATGAATATCAAGTGGACCGATCAGGATGCCGACGGGCAGGCGGATCTGATGACCGTGGCGATTAATCCCGGGGCGGACCAGACAGATATCTGGGGACAACATTCGCATTATATGCACTTTGTCGATCTCGACCACGATGGGGTCAACCATTACATCAATTGGGAAAAATTTAGTTTTGAGGCCTGGCGGCATACGGGCGGCTGCAACTTTTCGCCGGACTATAACGGGAACTCCATTTTCATTAAAACCCACCTTCCGCCCTGGGCACTGACCGACCCGCGCATGAACTGGGAAAATCCGTTTGCATTTTATGACTTCGATGACGACGGCTGCACTGAAATGGCGATTCGCTATTTGGATCATCGAACCAACAGCAAAGACGACCCGCAACTCAACTATTCCGGTGCCGCAACAGCGGTTCAGATTGCCTTTGATCTGGATAATAGCTCGCAGCATGGGCAGGAGCAGAGCTTTGATCTCTCGATCGGGTATTATGGCGGGGAGGGCGTCGATTATCGGGCGTACACTCACAAATTCCCGTCGCTGAAAGCGCCGGAATGGGTGTTGCCCTATTATCAGTACACGACGCATCGCACCATCGATGAGCTGTGTTACATGCCGCATGAGCTCTGTTATGAAAAGGCCATGCAAACTAAATGGGGTCGGTCTGAGATTGCGTTTGATGAAGATGGCGATGACCACCGTTGGGAGCGCGTCTGTATTTACAAAAAAGGCGATCCCTATAAACCGCACCTTCCGCGTAGTAAAGACAACGATAGTGTAGTGCGCGGTGTTCAGGTGGATACGCTCGGCGACCGGACGGAGTGGGACGACGACTACAGCGGTAATGGCAAACTCTATATTGGTTCGTGGGATAATAAACTGCATCTCTACGGAGCAGAAACCGGCGTGTGGCTGGTGGATGACGGCAGCTATGCCGGCAGCGGGAATGCTCCGCGCGCCAGCTCACGCGAAATCGCTCCGAAGGTGGGCGAGGTGGTGCTCTATCGTGATTCGGATAAAGACGGGTTCTTTGATCAGATCTCCTTCGATTACGACGGCGATAAAACCGTCGACCGGCTCGTCGATCTGACGGCCTATAACCTGCCGAAGCCGGAATTGATCAATCCGGCGGACTTGAAGTGGGCCGGACTCCATGAGCAATTTAAAATGATGTCCAAACAGAGCTGGAACGATGCGCAAACCCTCTATGGCGCCGCCTGGCGCGCGGGGTTGACGGATGCCAAGCTCGACGAGTTGGCGATCGCCGCATCCACTTGGGAGAAATACGACCACGGCTATTGGTTGAAGGAAACGCTCTTCCGTCAGCTCGACCTTCAGTTGAAAGGGGATAGGGCAAAGCAGGCCGTTCTCCGACGCGCCTATTTTACCGGGGATTTCGAGATGATGTGCCAATTGATTTCAGGAACTGAATAACAGAGAGAAGATAAACATAAGCAAGAGAACCGTTGTCTGGAGACTTTTGGGCCTAGTGGTTGGTTGCTTATGGAGCAGGGGATTTTGGAA
>Ga0307990_1004045_pt1 | contig 10907 bp, 9 predicted proteins | sample EllFjometagen129_FD_203168 | JGI IMG/M metagenome (GOLD analysis project Ga0307990, IMG submission 203168) | Marine microbial communities from Ellis Fjord, Antarctic Ocean - #129 | ecosystem: Environmental > Aquatic > Marine > Unclassified | place: Southern Ocean | collected 2014-10-08
ATACTCATTTTTTTTGTTTTCATATTATTCCTCTCAAGTTACAGTTTTAATCTCATTACCAATTTCATTTTATTGCTATAAATTAACACCTCCTTTTATGTTTTCATTAAAGGCTCAGCTACAAACTTATTTTGCCTTTGCAATATACAACACTATCAACATGACAAAAGAGTGAGTATGAATATGACAGTATTGTCATGAAAAACATCTGGTTGATTATGCTAATATTTGCTAGTTTTTTTTCATGAACTTACTTGTCGTAGAAGATGAAAGAAAGACCGCCACATTCATTCGGCGGGGACTTGAAGAGCAGGGATTCACTGTAGAAGTTTCCAGAAATGGAGATGACGCATATATTTTGGCGACCACGAGGCAGTATGATGCGATCGTTCTAGATATCATGTTACCCGGTCGCGATGGACTAAGTATCTTACGCAGTCTCAGAGAAAAAAAGTATATAGTCCCGGTTATACTTTTAACCGCTCGAAGCGAGTTGAACGAACGCCTTGATGGACTTAATCTTGGCGCCGATGATTATCTGACTAAACCATTCTATATAGAAGAACTGATTGCCCGAATACATGCTGTACTACGCCGAGATGGAGGGCATAATCTCAGCATTATACAAGTAGACGATTTGTCTGTAAATGTTCTCACGCGCGAAGTTACAAGAGGAAAGCGTAAGATTGAACTGACTGCCAGAGAGTTTGGGCTTCTCGAATACCTTATGTCAATGCCGGGACGCGTCTTCACGCGTACTCAGTTGTTGGAACATGTTTGGGGCTATGATTTTGACCCAGAAACAAATCTGGTGGATGTAAACGTAGCCCGTCTTCGAAAAAAAATAGATGAGAATACGCAAACTAAACTCATTGAAACTGTACGCGGAGTTGGGTACCGTGTCAGGAAGATTAACTGATATGAAACCAAATTCATTCAAGCTTAAGATTGCGCTCTTTTCTGTTTTTACATTCGGATGCGTGTTGATAGCATTTGCATTACTTTTTAGATCGGTAGTGAATAGAATTGGTTTACAACGAATTGACCGTGAGCTCCAAATTATTGGTGATGCTCAAATCAGAGGTCCAAGATCGGATGGTCACTGGATGCATTTCGACAATACCCTTGCTTCGATTTATGGCACAAAGAAGGAATCTTGGCCGTTGATCAAAGTTAATAATCAAGACGGTCATTCAGTCTATACATCTTTACAATGGCCAAGGGAAGTAACTGCATCGCAACTGGGAATAGTAGAAAGTGAAGGCATAGCCCCCGACTCGATATATTTGTCGCCTAAGTTTTTTCCACGTATATTTGAAAAATCACATGGGCGACCAGAAAATATGCATATCAAACAACCACGTTGGATAACCATTAAAAGTAACGGTCAAGCATGGCGGTTTGTTATCATGGCGAATGAACACACCACACTTGTGATAGGTATTGACCTAGTAAATCTCAGCTTAGAAATTCATCAATTACAAAATACTCTTCTATTTGTAGCTCCGTTAGCATTGATTCTACTTGCCTTAGGAGGATGGTTTTTGGCTCGGCAGGCATTGCGTCCAATAAATAGTATTACTGAGGTTGCGTCTGGTATAACAGCACAAGAGTTAAGTAAGCGCATTAAAACTGGTGATACTGATTTGGAATTTCAGGCCTTAATTACTGTAATCAACGGAATGCTTAATCGCCTCGAAAAGAGTTTTCTGCAGTCTGCGAGATTCAGTTCTGATGCTGCACACGAACTAAAGACTCCACTGACTATTCTTCAGGGACAGCTTGAGCAATCTATTCGAGATGCTCCAGAAGGCTCTGCAGAGCAATGCAACTATGTGGGGCTTGTTGAAGAAGTGCAACGTCTCAAAACCATTGTCCGCAAGCTTCTACTTTTGGCTCAAAGCGATTCAGGGCAGCTAAAGTTGAGCCCTGTGGAAATTGACCTGAGTGAAGAAATTGATAATCTTTGCAATGATGTTCAGGTGCAAGCTCCTGAAGTTGCTCTGCGTAAAGATATTGTCCCTGACATAAACGTTATTGCTGATTACGATCTGCTCCGATTGATTCTCAATAATCTAGCTAGTAATGCAATGAAATACAATAGAGAGGGCGGCTATATTGGATTTGGCCTTGAAATTAGGAATGATAAAGCAGTCTTCACAATAACAAACAGTATTGCGATGGGGGCAAAAATCAACAAGGAACATATCTTTGATCGCTTTTACCGTAGCGATAAATCCCGAAGTCGTCTTATCAACGGAACAGGTCTGGGATTAAGTCTTTCCCGTGAAATTGCGCATGCCCATAGCGGTGATCTTATTCTGAAAAAACTTGAAACAGACTTGATTTCATTTGAACTGACCCTGTTTTGCGCAAAAATACCAATCAAAATAAAAAACGAATTATCCGAAGAAAATCTGGATTAATATTTGGCATAATCTCCTCTCCCATAGAAAATATGTTGTCAGATGAATAGCAAATCCAAGTCCGTTAATGCCCTTCCGTTGCGCAAACTCACGTCTGCTTCATTCGCTTGCACTGTATTCATGAATCAATGCCTCTTGTTCCGCTGCCTAAGTATGATGCGCCACCCGTTTCTTTTTTATGCTTTAATTTTCTGGGTCCTCTGACAAATCTATGAGTAAGAGTAAGCCGTTTTGACCGCGTATGGGCACGGATAGGGAGATAAATTGACATAATCGGCAACAGGTCCGTCTTTCTTGTATCAAGATGTCGTACCGAATTTAAACTCTGGTTTTGCATCCATATTCCCCTTATCCACGCCCATCTGCGCCCATCCGCGGTTAGATTCCCCTTATAGCACTCACAGATTTTCCTGAAGATCCTATTTTCTATGAGGCAATTCTTCTTTAATCATGTCACTTTGCATAAGGGGTGGTCGTAAGAATGTTTACGTTTAATTCCAGCATTGCGCGGTTTAATTTGCTGTTTTTAGTATTATGAAACACGGCGGGAATGGTTTTGGATATGTTGCTACAGGAGTACTGCAAACTCGTTAAATTCTCCGGTGGCTGCGGAGTCAAGTTTTTCTACATTTGTAACGTGGGCATTAGGGGGGCCGATTTGGCACCAGCTGTAAAAATCTTCAATGGCTTCGAGATCGCCTTCTGCTACCGTTTCAACTGATCCGTCTTGGAGGTTTTTAACCCATCCAGTTAGTCCAAGGTGTTGCGCTTCCATGCGTGTGGAAACCCTGAAAAATACACCTTGAACTATTCCTGTGCAAATGAAATGTCCCCGTCTTTTCATGTTACTATATGCCAATCAATTTTTGTTTTATAGATTTATAGACTTCTGTGTAGTGTGGGCCCATTTGGGCTTCACGGTGGTCGAACCCGAAGGCGCGGCGTTTTACTGCTAGGACTGGTGGTGCCTGAATACGTTTGGCTAGTCCCATACCTTGGTATAGGTTCCACCAGTGCTCTAAGTCAGTTATGAAATCTTGTGTGGTTGGAAAAATTTTAGTTAGGTTGCCGTTAAATTCGAGTTTTTCTTCGAGGGTATTATCAGCATACCATCCAATAATTTCTTCGGGGGTTACGCGGTTCCACCATTCTACCCAGCTCTTGAAGAGTTTGTCATGGTATGGATAGGTGAGTGGGTCGCCCATGCCCTTATCAACATTATGTGCGTTGCTAAGTTCAGCTGAAGGTACGATCTCAATTGAGCCCCGAGGTATCAGTTCGCGGCCAAATACCGATTCGTTAATGTAATCGGCAAGTTCGTAAACTTGGCTTTTCCAGAGGTCAGAAATTGGGGCGATATAGCCGCCAAGGTCTCCATAGAGGGTTGTGTAGCCAACTGTCATCTCAGATTTGTTAGCATTGCAGGTGAAGGCTCCGCCGAAGGCTGATGCCATTGCTGCCAGTATGCGTGATGAGCGGTCGCGGGCTTGTACGTTCTCCTGCATGAATCCGCTCAATTCTAGGGTCTGGTGTTTTTTGCCGTCCAAACTCTGAATGTTGAGTCCGTTTATTTGTGACATGGTAAGAGCTACACTATCTTCGATTGATATGTCGGCATAGAAACAACCTGTATTCTGCGCCAAAGTTCGTGCCAGATTTATGGTGGTGCCGGAATTGAATCTGCTTGGCATATTCACAAATAATAAATTTGCTGGTGGTAGTATTGCGGCATGAATAGCGGCCACGACGGCGGAGTCAATTCCGCCGGAAACTCCAATAACCGCGCGTTCAATTTTGCATAGCTTCATGAAGCGTTCGGTGCCGTAGGTGAGTGCATTGAATATTTCGGCAGTTGTGTCGCATTGTGGTTTTTTTTTGTTGGCAAAGCTTGCGTTGGGGGTAAGTGGTAGTTCAATGGTTAGTGAGGTCTCTTCAAATGGGGCTCCACACCTGATGTGATTTCCATCTGAATCATACACACAGGATCCGCCATCAAAAGTGAATATAGTTTTTCCGTTATTTTGAATGCCAACCTTGTTGACATATACCAGCGGTCTTTTGAGTTTGCGGGCATGTGCAGCAAAGACGCGGTTACGTTTATGATTTTTGTTATATGTAAATGGTGATGCGCTGGCATTGATGAATATATTGATTTTAGGGTTTTCTGAAAGCATAGCCAGAGGCGAGATTGCATAGTCGAGATCCCAGGCATCTTCACATAGAATACAACCCAATATTGCTTTGTTTGTTCGAAAAGGTGATATCAGTTTTTTGACATCACATTTTTCTTCGTAAGCCAACTTGCGCAAATCATAAAAATGGCGGCTGTCATCGAATTGACGGTAATTGGGCATTAAGGCCTTGATGCCAAAGGGATAGGGTGAGTTTTCGGGTGTGATAAATGTTTGGTTTTCTGCTACAAAAATTGCATTGTATTTGCGGACGCGGCCATCTTCGTTATGCCGCTCCCAATCAATGGCAACATTCCCGAATACAACAGTTATGCCATTGCTTGCTTCGCGGATTTTATTGCCACACGCTTCGCATTGGCGCAGAAATGATTGATGTTCCCAAAGGTCTCCAATCAAATACCCCGAAATGGACATTTCGGGAAATATTATTAGTTCGACTCCATCCTGAATAGCCTGATTGATGTTTCTGAGAATGGTTCTGGTATTGGCTTCGGGATGACCAGGAAGAACCTCAATTTGGGCGAGGCGTGTATTAATGGATAGCATGATCAGTTTTCCGGCTTGTTGTCATCTGATTCAGAATCACTTTTTTCTGTGCTGGCATCTAGGGCGGTTTTGTCTGCTTCTTTTACTTTTTCACCCCATAGATCTACCTCAATTTTATTGAGTTTGCGTGAGAACCAGAAATAAACACCAAAGCTGGTGGCGATGACGGCAACGAGTAATACAAACATGATAAGGTTTAACATGAGAGATATGATATGCAGGCAACATGGACGTGTCGAGAGTAAATACTACTGCTGCTGGTTTTGTGATTTGGCTGTTTCGTAAATGCTGAATGAGAAACCATAGGCGAGACGCCTGTGCTACGTAGCATAGCCGTCCCGGCTGTGAGCGTATGCACAGAGAATACACAGGCGAGGCGCCTGTGCGACGTAGCACAGCCGTCCCGGCTGTGAGCGTATGCACAGAGAATACACAGGCGAGACGCCTGTGCGACGTAGCATAGCCGTCCCGGCTGTGAGCGTATGCACAGAGAATACACAGGCGAGACGCCTGTGCTACGTAGCATAGCCGTCCCGGCTGTGAGCGTATGCACAGAGAATACACAGGCGAGACGCCTGTGCTACGTGCTTTGCAATAGCAAATTCCGTATCCCTTTGGTCAGCTCGCGCTGCGGGTAACCTACCCACAATGTTTACGAGATAGTTTTTGCGGGCAGGTCGTTGCAGGAGGGGTCGTTTTTAGCCCCTATCATTTATCAACCTATCAATCATCAACTAATTTTGAATCTACTCTTTTGTAGCGATGGCGAGCCAGTGTGGCATTGGTGGGGCGAGTGGGGTGCATTGGAAGTTTGTGAAGTTGGTATTTGTTAGCCATGTTTTTAGCTCGCTGTCTGAAAACACCCATCCGTTTTGAGTGGTTAACGCCATGTTGAGGGCGAAGAGTGCTGAGAATGAAGGCTGAGTGTGTGTTGAATCGGTCATCATATCAAGGATATATACTTTGCCACCAGGGGCCAATGCTTTGTATGCTTTTTGGAAAAGCTTACAAATTTTTTCTGGGGATTCCTGATGTAGCATGCCAAAGAATAGAATTGCGTCGTTATTGGGTGGAAATGGCGTGGTATGATAGCTGCCGTGAAGTGTTTTGACCCGATCTTGCATGTTTTGTTGCAGAATCAGCTCGTCGGCAACTTCAGCCACGCCTGGAAGATCAATTACGGTGCAATTCAGTTCGGGGTTGGCCTGTGCTATCAGCACCGAGTATGTGCCAGGGCCTCCACCGACATCCAGTAGTTTTTTACAGTTGGAGAGATCCAGCATAGGAACTACGGAACGTCCTATGCCGAGAGCACGTCCATGCATCGAGTAAACAAATGTGCGGGTGCGATCCTTGTCGTCACCTAGATGGATTTCTGGTGATTCTACGGGGGTGCCACTTTTGGCAAATTCGGGTAGTTTTCCCCATGCGTCGTAGATATCGCGGTTATAGCGAATTGCTTTGCGAAGAGATGCTGGAGAATCAGATGTAAGGAATGTTTCGGTTTCAGGGCTATTGGTGTAGATGTCGTCAGATTTGTTGAGTAGTTTAAGAGCAACACAGGCATCTAGAATCAGGCGTGCCCCGCGTAGATCTAAACCGCATTCTTCGGCAATTATTTCGACTGTTGCATTTTCTGTTTGCTTGATGACGTCAAATATTCCCATGTCTGATGCTGTAAAAAGTGTGCAAGAATCATAAAATGCGGATGCCATATCAATTATACGTTTTGGATTCATATTTGTAATTCCTTCTATTAGTAGATAATGTTATATATTGTTTTTGGGTGGTATGGAAATGTATTCTTTGGGGAGAGCCGGGAGCAGGGAGCAGGGGGGATGGCTGAGGTTCAGGAGAGGATAGGCTACGAATGTGGAAAACAACGAATGGGGACTAGGAGTCTGGGGGGGAGGATGCACCACGGATGTCAAGGCCGATCTACGGATGTTTGGGGGCGCGGATAAATTGATTCGATGTTGGATGTTGAATGTTCGATGTTGGACGTTCGATTTATTTGTTTGGGGCTTGGGTTCTGGAGAGTATTTCACATGGATTAACAGGATGGGCAGGATAGCTTAGGTTCTGGAGAAATTTAACAAAACGATTTTTCGACAAAATGATTTTTCTTATGTGCATGCTTATGTTCTGTAGAGTCGTTTACATGGGCGCGGCCGGATTAGTAGGATGGGAACATTATGGAAGTTAAGATTTGTGGACTTACAAATATTGAGGATGCTAGGTGCGCAATTGATGCTGGGGCTGATTACCTTGGGTTTGTGCTTTATCAAAAGTCACCTAGGTCGGTTTCGCCCGAAAAGCTTGCGGAAATTGTTGGGTCATTGGGGGATGACGTGCGTGCTGTTGGTGTATTTGTTAATGAAACTCCAACTGAGGTGAAGCGTGTTATGCGTGAGTGCGGCTTGTATGCGGCGCAGATACATGGTGATGAATCTTCAGGTGATTTCTCCGGTCTCTCTTTTCCTGTTTGGCGTGCGGTCTGGATTGAGAATGAAAATCCGATTCCCGATCCAAAAAGTTGGGGTGCGGATCGTTATGTGATTGATGCAGCGGTTCCTGGGCAGTATGGTGGCAGTGGTATTACTGCTGATTGGGATGTGTCGGCACGGTTGGTGCGGAAGTTTCCCGTGATGTTGGCTGGAGGGTTGACTGCTGAAAATGTTCGTAGTGCCGTTGAGATTGTACAGCCTCTTGGGGTGGATGTATCTAGCGGGGTTGAGTGTGAGCCGGGGCATAAGGATCATGATGCGGTCAGAACATTTGTTGCGGAAGCAAAGAGCAAAGATCTACGGGCTTAGAGTGAATGGGGTGTCATGAAAATAGAAAATGATTATAAGGGTAAATTGAAAATATGGGCGGCTGAGGCAAATGTTGTCAGGCTTCCTAAGGCAATCGGTTTTCCTGCATTTTCCTGCCGTAGGTTTTCTTCTGGTGATGAGATGAATATATGGAAAAAAAGTATGTTGGCTGAAATTGCTCGCAACGGAGGTTTACGATGGACGAAGTGATTCGGCTTTTCAACGAAAATGATGTCCGATATTTAGTTTTTGGTGGTCAGGCAGTCCGGTTGGAGGGCATGCCACGTTTTACCATGGATTGGGATCTCTTTATTCCAGGTAAGGACTTGAAAAATATTCACCGTATTAATGAGCTGCTTGCTGATGATCTTGATTTGGAACTTGTTCCTATAGGTGCACGTGGTGAAAATATGATACAGACATATCAGACCCGTTGGGGGATAATTCAGTTTCATTTGGCTGTTGCCGGAGTTCGTTCGTTTGATGAAGCTGAAAAATGTACGGTTTTTCATGAAGATGAAAATGGATTGAAAATTAAATGTATATCTACTGAAGACTTGATTTCTTCAAAAAAAGCGGTTTCGCGTCCACAGGATCAGGCTGATATTGAATTTCTTGAGATTAAGAATAGTGGAAACTAAGTTTATAGATTTGGAGAGTTTATGAGTGTTGTACCTGATGATAGAGGTCATTTTGGGGTGTATGGAGGCCGGTATGTGGCGGAGACGCTGATGCCTATTTTGGAAGAGGTTGAGGCGGCTTATCTTGAGGCACGGGATAATCCTAAGTTTATGGCAAGATTTAAAGAATTGCTTGTAAGTTATGTAGGTCGTCCATCGCCACTCTATTTTGCTGAAAGGCTGACAGAAGCGTGGGGTGGGGCTAAAGTCTATTTAAAGCGCGAAGATCTGAATCACACTGGTGCACATAAAATCAACAATACTCTGGGGCAGGCATTGCTGGCGAAGCGCATGGGCAAAACAAAATTGATGGCAGAGACCGGTGCTGGGCAGCACGGCGTTGCAACGGCTACGGTGGCGGCTCTTTTCGGTATGTCATGTAAGGTCTATATGGGCGAAGAGGATATTATACGCCAGGCTCCCAATGTGAAGCGCATGGAGTTGCTTGGCGCCGAAGTTATTCCCGTGTCAAGCGGAACTCGTACGCTGAAAGATGCTATGAGCGAAGCCATGCGGGCATGGGTATCTGAAGTTGAGGATACTTTCTATGTGATAGGAACCGTTGCCGGACCGCATCCATATCCGATGATGGTGCGTGATTTTCAGAGGGTTATTGGAGAAGAGGCCCGTGATCAGTTTCAAAAATTGGAGAATAATGCTCTTCCAGATGCGGTGGTTGCCTGTATTGGAGGCGGTAGTAATGCGGCGGGAATATTCTGCACATTTGTATCTGATTTGGATGTTAAGTTGATCGGGGTAGAAGCTGGTGGTTATGGGATTGAAACTGGTAAGCACGCAGCCAGCATTATCACTGGGCAGGTGGGAATCCTGCATGGCAGCAAATCATATGTTCTGCAGGATAAAAATGGTCAGATACAAAATGCTCATTCTGTTAGTGCCGGACTTGATTATCCGGGAGTTGGTCCAGAGCACTCGATGTGGGCTGATGAAGGTCGGGTGGAGTATCGTGCTATAACTGATGATGAGGCTCTTGAGTCATTTCATGAGTTAACTCGGCTTGAGGGAATTCTGCCTGCGCTTGAGTCTTCACATGCTGTTGCGGAAGCCAAAAAGCTTGCTAAAGAGCTGGGGCGAGGCAAAACGATTGTTGTGAATCTGTCAGGGCGCGGGGATAAAGATCTTGATACGGTGTTAGAAATCATGAACCAATAATCTGAATAATACCTTTTGGTTCCCTATTATATCTCCCTAACCCTTCTGTAGAGTTCGTTCTCAGAACGAATTAGCGGCGGGCGAAAGCCAACGCGCGGCTCCCACGAGAGTGCCTAGCACATCTCGAAGAGCGGCGGCGGGAGGCGAGTGCTCGATCTAACCTTTTCGGATACCGTCTAATTAGACCCTATCCAAAAAGGGGTCGCAGACCTGAAAGATACAGCAAACAAGAGGTAGGGAGAGCTCTCCGAGCGATCCGCGAGCACGAGTTGCGCATAAAACGCGACAGAATGGACAATGTTCTCATTCGTCTCTTGGCATGCATGCCACCATGCGAACGGCTCCCCCGGAGGTGTCGCCCTACCTAACCCTTTTCTGATGCCGTCTAATTAGACTTAGATACATTGATCGCGCTCTTGCGAGCTACTATGACTCGAAACCCGATAGTGTCGTATTTTGCCGCAGGACGATCGAAGCCACGTGCAGTGACCTTTAGACTGTTTTTTGTGTCGAAATCCCATGATGAACCTTTTCGTACTTTGAACATACGATCAGCATTGTTCATCCAGTCATCGCACCATTCCCATACATTTCCTGCTAGCCCGTATATGCCCCATTCGTTCATTCCGCTGTTGTTAACAGGGCATGTAATGGTGTAGCCATCATCATAGCCTAGGATGCCACGCCACTGTGAAAGATTTCTGCGGGCGGTTGCATCTGAGTGGTTGCCATAGAGAGGGGGCCATTGATCTCCCCATGGATAGCGGCGAGAGTCACCACATGCCGCTACAAACTCCCATTCTTTGGCGGTGGGTAGACGGAATTCGCAGTTAGCAGGTATACGATTTGAGAAGGTTGTGTTGAGCCAGTTGCAGTATGAACTGGCATCTTCCCAGCTGAGATGCACGGCGGGCTGGTGTTCTAGGTTAAGGTCTAGGCCTTCAAAACTACGACTGTTATGTTTGGGGTCATAATGTCTATATTGCCTGTTGGTTAATTCGTATTTTCCGAACCATATTTCCAAGGTTTCTATCCATACAAAGGCCAGTGAAGATCCTAGTCCCAGCGGAACTT
>Ga0307990_1004046_pt1 | contig 10906 bp, 5 predicted proteins | sample EllFjometagen129_FD_203168 | JGI IMG/M metagenome (GOLD analysis project Ga0307990, IMG submission 203168) | Marine microbial communities from Ellis Fjord, Antarctic Ocean - #129 | ecosystem: Environmental > Aquatic > Marine > Unclassified | place: Southern Ocean | collected 2014-10-08
TCACTGCCAGCACGGTGAAGAGGATAATATTAAAAACGATCAGGAATTCGCGTTCAGCGTAGATATTTTTCCCTGCCTGGGAAATAGTGATCAGATAAATTACCAGAACAATCAGGAGCACAGGATTGAATATTCTGGCGATCAAGGGAACAATTTTATTAGTGAGAGCGGGGATGCGTTCAATGGCAAAGCTGGCAATCAGAGGCGATATAACTGCTGCAGTAAGATACAGATCTAAAAGCATCATTTCGCTGAATTTGATATCCATCGATTCAAATAGACTGACAGTGATACCCAGCAGAATAGTCCAGCAGATCATTACCAGTCCAGTAAAAAGCAGCAGATCACCATTATAACGCAGGAATCCTGCCCAGGCTCGGGAATCATTTGATTTTCCGATATTATAAGCCAATCCGAACATGAACCAGGATAATATGGGGGCATGTAATAATGTTAGGATAAAAGTCTGCCCTTCGGGGTATCCGCTCAAACTGTTCATGTGTAATGCCATCACAGAAAAAAAGACCAGAAACCCCAGCCAGTAGATCAGTTTACTGTTTTCTTTGCGGAGCAGTTCATAAAAGGTGATACCAGCAAAGGCTATTATGACAAGGTTCTTCAATTCAAACATTTCTTTTATTGATTCAGAAAAGCCAAATATCTGGGGGATTCGAGCCATAAAAATAACAGCAATAAGTGTAATGATCAGAGGAGTGAAATTTACTTTCTGCTCAACTGCTTCCTGCAGCCTGACCTGCCAGAAACGAATCAGGTCTGTGGATGTAATATCAGAAGTAACTTTGTTAAAGGCTGACTTGAAGCCCTGTTTATCCTGACGATAAAGCTGTTCCAGGGTTTCGGGATCAGAGAGAGCTTCTTTGAGTTTGTCTTCCATAATATTAATCCTTATAAAAATGAAAGGCAGCAGGGAGGTTTTTCTTCATCCTGCTGCCTGAAACTATCTATTTTGGGTTAGGTATCTTATTATTTATGGTTCTATATATACTTTATCCATATCCACGCGGTCGCTCTGGAATAAATACCATTCCTGGTTTGTGAAACCACCGCTTTCTGCCCAGCCGGCAAATTGATTATATACTTCAATGAGACTGTTCTGTTCTGCAGGATAATGCCAGCTTTCCGGCATACTCATAGCCCAGGGCAGATTTAGAGCTGAGCGGTAATAATGATTTTGAGCAGGATTGGAATCATCATCTCCAGTTCCAAAAAGCAGCATGTCTGCTCTTCCTGTTGGAGGAGAATTTATTAAATGAATTTCATGTGAATTATCACCATTCTGAGTAATAAAGCGGTTAAATGGCAAGAGGAAATCTAAGGCAGTGAGGTCCACCACATTATCCAGAGTAAGATTACAGTAGAACTCAACTGGTTCGTGGAAACCCAGATCCATATTCGTATTGAAAGCCGCAGGAACCGGCTGACCAGTTAGAGATGTAGTATTACTAAATAGATCAAGGATAGTATAATTATCATTTACCAGTGCTGGAGTGATATTATCACTGTGTTCCACCAATGTTACTTCACTAAAAGCAAAGGGGAATTCTATAGAGAAACCATTATTATTACTGGCGCCAGCAGCTCGGAGTTTTCCCTGAACATTTATATCTTTCACCCAGCCATGAGGATTGGTGATCATCTCGTAGCGGTAGTCAACAACCAGGTCATTCATGTCATAATCACCATAATTGGGCCAGAGGTCTTCAAAGACGATAGTGGCATATTCTGTGGAAGGATAATATTCAATGAAGGTACGTAACGAGTCCGTCGGGAATGGGTCTATAGGATCGCTTACGCCGTCACCATCGGTATCGGGAGGAATAGAAATTGGTGGTATATTGCTATTATCTATACCGCTTAGGGGAATTGCTTCTGCGATAAATACTGCATCATTGAAATCATTATCACAATTAGTATCAAGTCTGTTGACATCTTCAAAACCAAGTACAAAAAGCTCATGTTCGGCATCATACAATAAAACTGCATGTTCCTCATCAGGAGAACCTTCAGGATTATACTGTTTATCACTGTAGAAACGCTGAGCAGTATCAGAGACGTTTTCTGACTCTTCCCAGCCATTTTGGACAATAAACCAGCCTAATACTGTTCCAGCCGTAAAGTTTCCCAGATAGATTTTGGAACCCGATACTAATGCTCCACCATAGCCCGGATATGAGCAATTGGGGAATATTATTGTATGATCTAAAGAATCAGGATCAGCAGGAGGACTACCTACAGGATAAGTATAAAAACCAAAAGCATTACGATAACTGGCTCCTTCAGCAACAAACGTGATCCAAACTTCCACATCTTCTGTGAAGATGAAGTTTGATTCAACACTCTCATCCACATATTCCGGATGAGTAGTACTCACGTCCTGATGCTCAGGCAGTGATGTGGAAATACGAGCTAAAACCTCCGGTTCAACAGCAATTAGATCTATTGGAGAAGGGACTCCCTGACTGTTATATGTCACGCTGTCAAGATAGGAAAATGATCTGGTTGCAACAGGAAGCTCATAGTTTTCATCACTTCTGAAATCCTGACCGGGACCCATTTCATATCTTGCTTCTCCATTGATGATTTCCAGTTCCTGACTGCTCATCATACCACTTACAAAAAGTTTAGTAACATAAGAAGGCACAATAAGCTGTCTTTCGATAATTCCAGCTTCATTTGTAATTGCTTTCATGATATGCAAATACTCTGTAGTACTGCTCTTATAAGAGATATCAAAAATGATATCTGGAATAGGGACAGTATTGTAGTTTTGGATATTGATATACAAATCTACAGTTTTCTCTGATGAGAAATCAAAGTCATCTGGAATTTGCAGTTCCTGCATGCTATTATCGTTCTTGATAATGTCATTATCATTTGAGGTGCAGGAAACCAGTACCAGCATAGTGATAAGGAGCAAGTAAATTATTTTTTTCACAATATTCTCCAATTTATGGGGTTTGATAAATTTTATCTGGGTCAACTCTATCTTCGGAATATATATACCAATCCTGGAAGGATTCTCCTCCGCTTTCTGCCCAGTCAGCAAAATTAAGATATGCCTCTGTGATATCGTTTCTTTCTATGGGATATTTCCAGCTTTCAGGTAGATTCAAACCCCAGGGCAAATTAAGTGGTGACACGTAATAAGAGCCCGTATCAGGATTACTATTATCATCATCCATCATGAACAGATCAAAATCATGTCTGTCAGTAGGTGTATAATTCATCAAATGGATTTCATGACTTTGTGCTCCCTGTCTTGTGATAAATGGATTAAAGGGGAAGGAGAAATCCAGACTTTCTATATCTATTGGATCAGTTAGAGTTACCTTTGCATTGAAGTCAACTGGATCATAATATCCGGCATCAGTTTCTGTATTAAATAGTGTACCTGCCGGCAGACCAGTGATCATTGAAGTTGACTGGAACAGGTCAAGAATGGTGTATCCTTCATCCTGTACTAATGCTGGGAAGATATTCTCGCTACTTTCTGTTAAAGTAAGATTAGCATATTCAAACGGCAGGAGCACACTAAATCCATTATTATAAAAAGCGCCAGCAGCTCTTAAACTAAATTCAAGATTGAGATCCTTCACCTCATCATCTGCATTGGTTACCATAACATAACGGTAATCCAGCACCATATCATTCATGTCATAATCACCATAAAGTGGCCATTTATCTTCAAAAACCAGCGTTGCTGTTTGAGTAGAAGATGGATAATATACATCAAATGCCCGTTCAGGATCATCAGGATAATCATCAAATGGGTCATTTACGCCATCATCATCAGAATCTACAGGTATATCTATTGGTGGTATTTCAGAAGTATCTATATTCTCGATAGGGTTAGCAGTTACAAAAAATACGGCATCATTGAAATCATTATCACCACCAGGTCTCACCTGATCATCAAATCCCAGCAGGAATAATTCTGATTCTGCATCAAAAAGCAGCACCTGGTGCTGGTTATATTCTTCATTTTCTGGATTATACTGCTTGTCACTATAGAATCGTTGAGCAGTTTCGGAGACATTCGTGCCATTAATCCAGCCGTTCTGTACCAGAAACCAGCCCATTACTGTACCAGCACCAAATTTTCCTAAATGAAGCTTCATTCCGGAAGCTAATCCACCACCACTCCCTGATAGAGAAACGTTAGGAAATAGCATTATATGATTTAATGAGCCTGGGTCTTCCGGAGGTCCTTCTTCCTGATCATAGATATAAAAACCTAAAGCATTTTTATAACCGGCTCCCTCAGTCACAAAGGTTACCCAGACATCTGAGCTGTCTGAGATTATAAAATTAGTGGTTATCCCATCTTCGAGATACTGAGGATGTGAATTTGGTAAACTAACGCCCTCAGGCAAAGATGTATCTACCCTTACCAGCATGTCAGGTGTCACATCATACCATTCATAAGGATTAGGAACTCCCTGGCTGTTATAGGAGATGCCATCCAGAAGTGAGAAATTGCGGGAAGGAGCTGGAACTGTGAAATCACCTAATATTTCTCGTCCTCCCGGAACAAAGGAATATTCTACTTCATTATCGATAATATCAAGCTCCATACTATTCATAAAACCTGATATAAAAACCTTTCTCACATAAGATGGCAGGTCAAGAACAGAGTTTATCACTCCAGCAGTATTGGTCATATTTGATCTGATGAACTGATAAGTGCCATTGTTATCTACATAAGATAATCCATATACTATCCCCGGTACGGGTTCGCCCAGGTTTGATTCGAGAGTGATTTCCACCCGCACATTATTTTCCATTGAAAATTCAAAACCATCAGGTATTTCCAGTTCTGTAACGGTCTCTGCATTCTTCTCGTCATCACTAAATGAACATCCTGCTACCAGCAGTAGGGAAATCATTATAAATATTAATGAAAATTTCATTATTCCTCCTATTTGCATTTTATTAAATTCCATATTCAACAATATATTCAATAATATATATAAAGCAATAAATATACCAAATCATTTCTTTTTTGATAAACACAATTGACACCTTTCTGATAAATCACATTAATTATTTATAAAATATATATTTATCTGCCAATGATTTTTAAATAATCTTAGAATTAATCTCTTTTTATGCCTTGTATTACTTTATAAGCTTTCAAGAAAATTTTGCTGATGACCATTTTTAGGCAAAATTATGACCGATTCCGGTTAATACAAATATTTATAATAAGATAGTTGCACCTAAGGTTTATCAGCGTTCATATTGCAGCCGGTAAAGATCATAGTAGAAGCCTTTACTTGAGATGAGTTCATCATGACTGCCAATCTCCACTATTTTGCCCTTATGCAGCACGATGATCCTGTCAGCGTGCTTGATAGTAGAAAGTCTGTGGGCAATGATCAGCGAAGTGCGATTAGCCATCACTTTTTCCAGAGCGTCCTGGATCAATATTTCTGTTTCAGTATCAATATTGGAAGTAGCTTCATCCAGAATAAATATTGCCGGGTCATAAGCCAGAACTCTTGCAAAGGCTAATAATTGCCTTTGTCCCACAGAAAAAGTAGCTCCTCTTTCCATCACTGGTTCATCATATTTCATCGGTAGTGCATTTATAAATCTGTCCACATTGACCATCTCAGCTACCTGCTGCAACCGCTCATTAGTTATTTCTGTATTATTCAGACTGATATTCTCTCTGATAGTTCCTGAGAAAAGGAAAACATCCTGCTGCACTATCCCGATCTGCGAACGTATATCTGGCATGGGAATGCTGCTGATAGGTCTTTCATCAATCAGTATTTCACCTTTCTGAATGGGGTATAATCTTGAGAGCAAACTTACAATCGTTGTCTTGCCAGATCCCGTATGCCCCACCAAAGCAATCTTCTCACCTGGTTTGATCTTAAACGATACGTCTTTGAGGATCCAGTCTTCTTCATTATATGCCATCCAGACATTCTGAAATTCTATCTTTCCTTCCAGATCAGTCTTATCCACAGTTATTCCGCTATTCTCTTCTTCCACTGGCTGATCCATCAAATCAAATATCCTCTCAGCTCCACTCATTGCTGCCTGTAATATATTAAATCTCTCTGCAATACTATTGATGGGATTAAAGAATCTTTCCATATAGCGTAAAAATGCCATAAAAATACCCAGGGTTATGATTCCCTTGAGTATAAGACCACCACCATACCAGAGGATGATCGCCACTGACAATCTACTGAAAGACCAGATAAGAGGACGAAAAGCAGCATAAAGGTTAAGCTCATTAAGAGATGCATCCAAAAATTTATCATTTTTATCTTTGAACTGCCCCTGCTTACGCGATTGCAGATTAAAGAGCTTGATGATCTTCATACCTGAAATATCCTCAGATAATGTTGCATTAATGATCGCTGTACGTTTACGCACTTCCCGATATACTACCCGCACTTTATCACGGAATATCTTCAACAGAAATATCACAAGCGGTACAATGATCATGCAAACCAGAGCCAATTGCCAGGATAGAATGAACATGGTCACTGTGATCCCGATCACTACCACAAAATCCTGAATGATCTGGATCAAGCCATTAGCCAGCATTTCATCCAGCGTTCGCACGTCATTCGTTACCCTGGTAACAAGTCTGCCCACAGGATTTTTATCAAAAAACGAAGTAGGCATCTTTTCCAAATGTCCAAAAAGGTCGATCCGCAAATCAAACATGGCATGTTGAGCAGCGATATTAATAAAAAATACCTGAAAGAAGGATGCAAATAGCTGCACTGTGATCACAATCAGATATATGATCCCATAACGTTTGATATTTTTGATGTCATCTTCTCTTAAGCGCGAAAGATCATCATTAGAAAGCTCATCACTATTCTGAAGTCCGATAAATGAATCTCGGAATATTGCTGATTTATCTGGGCTCAGTTTTATACTATTCACACTGTCAGGTAAAACATCTAAAGCAGAATTATTGATCAGAACAATGTCCTTCCACCAATTGGAACTTTGTTTAAAATTCTCTATCTGATCAATGGTAAAAAATTTCTCTTTATTCTGCTGATAAATCAAAAAACGGTCATATTGTGTAAAATGCACCCGTGGATTTTGAGTGATGATCTCATCTGCCTGCTGGCTTGATGAGCACTCTATCAAATTACGGTCACTCACAATATAGCGATCTACAATAGTTTTGGTGATCACAGGAATAATCCAGGTACAGGATGCCAGAATGATCAATAGAATAAATGAGATTATCACATATTGCAAATACGGTTTCAGATATCGTACTAATCGCTTGAAAAGGTCCTTATCGTAAAGCTTCCCCTGTAGATCATCAGCATTAACATCAAAATTATGGCGTGCCATTAGTCTCTAGACTCCAGCTTTTCTTTTAATTGCTGCTTTTCCCACAAATGATAATACAATTTGCCTTCCTGCAGCAATTCACTATGTTTCCCGTTTTCCACGATTTTACCTTCATCCAGCACAATGATCTTATCTGCATGCTGTAATGATGAGATACGATGAGCGATAATTATCGTAGTTTTCCCTTCTCTTACCTTGATCAGGTTTTCCAGAAGCTGTTTCTCGGTCTGAGTATCCACTGCTGATAGTGAATCATCAAAAACCAGGATTTCAGCATCAGACAAAATTGCCCGGGCAATTGCTATCCGCTGCTTTTGTCCTCCAGAAAGCGTTACACCCCGCTCGCCCACTTCTGTCTCATAGCCTTTATCAAAACCCAGTATTTCGTCATGTACCTGGGCAAGCTTAGCCACTCTTTCTACATCAGAATCTTCTGCATCAAGTTTTCCCAAACGGATATTATTAGCCACTGTATCAGAAAATAAAAATATATCCTGGGGTACTGTTATAATAGTTTTACGTAATAAATCCAAAGGTATTGTATATATCTCATGCCCACCAATAAATACCGAGTTCTCCTGCGGATTATATACCCTTGTCAGTAGATCAATTAAGGTAGTTTTCCCGCAACCTGTTCTACCTACAACTGCCAGTGTCTCACCCTGAGCAAATTCCAGGTTAATATCATTAAAAATATATGGAGAATTTTCTGAATATTTGAATTTCAAATTGCTCAGTCTCAGGCTGCCTTCCACTGCCTTCAAACTGTTATCTGTCTTTTCATCATCTATTATTGCTGGCTGAATATCAAATATGGAATTAAGCCTCAGCATGGATGCTTTACCACGCTGATAAAGATTGATAGCCATCCCAATCGCCATCACGGGCCAGGCAAACATGCCCAGATAGGTGGAAAATGCCACAAATTCACCAATCGTAATCTCTCCCTGGATAACATTGATACCACCAAAAATTATTACTATCCCCATTGATATACCAATGATGAATCCAAAGGACGGATGGAATATTGCCGATAATTTTACTAAGGCAATATTATTCTTTACATAATCATAGGAGATTCCCGCTATCTTTTCCCGCTCCGCTTCTTCCTGAACAAATGCTTTGATAACTCGTATTCCTGAAATACTCTCCTGCACTCTACCGCTCATATTGGCAAATATCCGCTGTACATGCCGGAAACGATGATGGATTTTCTGTCCAAAGATTGTGATCACCAATGTAAGAACAGGTAGCGGAGTCACAGCCAAAAGAGTCAATTTAAGATTGATGTCCGTCATAAAAATAAAGGTCACCACTGAAAAGAAACATATCTCTACAAGGATCACAAATCCAAAACCAAATAACATTCTCACAGCATTCAGGTCATTTATGGCATAAGCCATTAAATCTCCAGTATGAGACCGGTTATAAAAATTCTGGGATAGTTTCAATAGATGATCATAATACATCTGACGAAGGTCTCGACCCAAACGTAATGATGAGCCTATCAAAGTCAAACGCCACAGCCTTCTCAATAATGCCATCAAAAATGACAGACCAGCTATGATCAGAGCATATTTAACTAGATTTGCGCGCACAAAACCTGGAATAGATAATTTATCAATGGCTATCTGTAACACTTTTGGGATGTAAAGCTGAACAATATCCACCACCATCAAAAGAAACAAGCCCAGTAGAATTGGCAGGGCATTCTTCTTGAGAATGGGAAATACACGCCAGAATATCTTCATAGAATGATTATTTATTTGTCCAGTTTATCTGACTGACAGTATTTTGCCACATATAAAGTTGCACAGCTTTTTGCCATGGTTCTGATCCTGCCAATATAGGCAGCACGTTCCGTAACGCTGATCACACCCCGTGCATCCAGCAGATTAAAGGTATGAGAACACTTCAGCAAATGATCATATGCCGGAAAAACAAGTTCCTTTTCCAGCAGCTCATGAGCTACCTGCTCATGCTCATTAAAATGTTTAAATAATATCTCTACATTGGCTGCTTTAAAATTATATTCGCTGAATTCAACTTCCCGATCAAAAAATAACTCTCCATAACTGGTTGTATCATTATAATTAAGGTCTTTGAAATCATTCACATCCTGAATATAAATTGCCAATCTTTCCAGACCATAGGTAAGTTCTACACTGATCGGAAAACACTCCAATCCGCCCACCTGCTGAAAATATGTAAACTGACTGATCTCCATACCATCCAGCCACACTTCCCAGCCCAGTCCCCAGGCTCCCAGAGTTGGTGATTCCCAGTCATCTTCCACAAAACGAATATCATGATGTGCCGTATCGATGCCGATCGCCTGAAGGCTTTCCAGATATAGAGTTTGAATATCATCTGGTGATGGCTTTATGATTACCTGAAACTGATAATAATGCTGTAATCTGTTGGGATTCTCTCCATATCGCCCGTCTTTGGGACGCCGGCACGGCTGAGCATAAGCCATTGAAGCCGGTTGACTGCCCAATGCCCCAAAAAATGTCTCGGGATGAAATGTCCCCGCTCCCACATTTTCATCATAAGGCTGGATGATATTGCATCCTTTGTCAGCCCAGAATTTCTGCAAAGTTAATATTATATCCTGAAAATTCATTGATACCTCTTAACATTTTTTTCAAAAGATTACTTCTTTACGGGTACCAATTTCCAGTCAAGTTTTTAAATTTGTACGAATTACTTCGGAATTATAAACGATTCCGCTGCTAAGTTATATGTGCACCGCCAAGTATTTCCAGGTGAGGCGTAGATAACAACCGCTGTCAACCAATCCGTGATAATAAAATTACTGAAGTGAACAAAATGGACTGAATGAACATGATCATTAATTATCGATTGTCCATAGTGTCCTTAAACAAACGATTCAAAATCACATTATATCAGTTTCATTCAGACCCTTTAGTTGTTTTTTCCTGCAATTCTATCTTAAAAACTGTTCCGGTATCGCAATTTATGCTGATGTCGCCTTTCATTTTCTCATTGATAATGGTTTTGGACATATATAAACCTAATCCTGTTCCTTTATTCTCAAGTTTCGTTGTAAAATATGGCTCAAAAATACGAGGTAGAACAGATTCTGGTATGCCTTTTCCATTGTCTTTGATCTTGATAACAACCTTTTTATCCTGCTTATGCAGACTTACCCAAACCTGCTTATCCAGTAGATCATTATCTTCCTCCAGTGCTTCTCTGGCATTATTTAATAAATTTATGATCACCTGTGAAAGCTCATTTGGAAACCCCTCTACAGAACAACCTTCCGCCAGCTCCAGGTTTACCTTAATATCATCAGCATCAAAACTTCTACTGATCAATTTCAAAGTGGTTTCTATCACTTTACCAGGATCAAAAATTGTTTTTGTAGTATCTGGTCTAAAGAAATTACGAAAATCATCTATAGTTTTTGCCATATAATTAACCAGCTCAAAAATATTAGAAGTTCCCTTCTCAAGTACTTCTTCATCCAGTTCACCAAAATCATAAGCATCTGCCAGATTCTGAGCTATCAATCCGA
>Ga0307990_1004049_pt1 | contig 10897 bp, 9 predicted proteins | sample EllFjometagen129_FD_203168 | JGI IMG/M metagenome (GOLD analysis project Ga0307990, IMG submission 203168) | Marine microbial communities from Ellis Fjord, Antarctic Ocean - #129 | ecosystem: Environmental > Aquatic > Marine > Unclassified | place: Southern Ocean | collected 2014-10-08
CCAAGCATTTCCCGCTCATTAGCAGTAAGTGTTACGATATATTTCTTCATTTTCAACCCTCCTGTGTTGATTATGAAAAAATTATATCACAAGTTATACGACATTACAAGCTTGACTTGACAGTAGCATTTATAAGATCCATCGGTTTTTTTAGAGATTGGAAGAAATATGCAAAAATGCCCAATTCCGAACCGATTGCTTTAAAAAACATATATCCATGTCTTCATGGCAAAACTTCATCAACACCATTTGACAGTCATTATTTCTATCAAGATATTTGGGCTTTCAAGCGTGTTTTTAAAAACAATGCAAAACAACATGTTGATGTAGGTTCGAGGTTAATTTATGTGCGCATGTTGAGCACAATAACGAAAGCAATTTTTATTGATATCAGGCCGGTAAATGTAAATCTGAAAAATCTTGAATCAAAATATGGCAGTATCCTTGAAATGCCATATCCCGATAATTTGATTGCTTCTTTATCCTGTTTGCATGTTGCGGAACATATTGGTTTAGGGCGTTACGGCGATCCTCTTGATCCCGAAGGAACAGTAAGAGCAACAAAAGAATTAACAAGAGTTTTAGCAAGGGGGGGATTTGTATTTTTCACTGCCGGTGGGAAAGCCAGGGCTCTGTTTTAACGCGCATCGCATACATTCACCGGAACAGATATTGGAATATTTCAGCGATTTAAAACTGGTAGAATTCAGCGGGGTTGATGATAAAGGAAATTTTCTTGAGAATATTGATCTTTCTGAATTGGGAAATCAAGCCTACGCATGCGGAATGTTCTGGGTCAGGAAAGAATAGATGAGAATATTTTTGGCATTGCTCCCATCAGGTAATGGCGCTGTTGAAAACAGCATGACGTGGTATTATAATTTGTATGAGCCACTACTTGATTTAGGGCATGATGTCTATATTATAAGGCTGGATACAATTGCAAGTGAGTTTAAAGTCCGCGTAAGAACGGAACAATTTAAAAGTGTATTTAGCCCGATACTGCTGGAAACCTTTAGGACAGAACACACCAAAAAGCCATTTGATTTTTTCCTTTCCAATTTTGCTAATCTTGATATTGAACCTTCGTGCATTGATGAGATCAGAAAATCGGGTGTGCCGACGGCAAATTTTTCATGCAATAACACGCATCAATTTTACGTGACGGAAACCATAGCACCTCATTTCGACTTCAATTTACACTCTGAAAAGAATGTTGCTGACAAGTTCAGGGCTATTGGCGCAAAGCCCGTCTGGTTTCAGATGGCAGCGAATCCCAAATACTATTATCCAATAAAGATCAAGAAAACAATTGATGTTGCCTTTATCGGCGCATGCTACGCAAATAGGCCATACTATATCTGGAGCTTGCTTGCAAACGGTATCGATGCTCACGCGTATGGTCCCGGATGGCGGTATCGGGAAGACATGGCTACCCTGAGAAAGATAAAGAGGGAATTTAGAAGATCCAAAGAAGTTATGCAGTCAATATTTCTTTTTTCGCCGGATGCTCGGGCTTCCACATCTTCGTGGATAGCGGAATTGGATTTTAAGGATAAGTTGATTTCAAAATATCAAGCAAATTTGCATTTCCCCATAGAGGATGCGGAGATGGTGACAAAAATTAATGAATGCAGAATATGTCTCGGGTCTCTGGAAGTGTATGACAATCACGATCATTCGCGGCAACTGCTCACGCATCTGCATTTGCGTGAATTTGAGGCGCCTATGTGCGGAGCATTGTATTTTACGAATTACAGTGATGAACTGTCAGAACATTATAAACCAGATAAGGAAGTGATAATCTATCGAAATGAGCATGAACTTCTTGATAAAGTGAAATATTATCTCGGTCATCCGCAGGAAGCCGAAAAAGTGAGACAAGCAGGATATAAGCGAGCATTGGAATGCCATACATATCAGAAAAGGTTTAGAGATCTGTTTACCAATATATTCAAAGGGAAGATTTAATGGGTTTATTCAGACTTGGGAATTTATATAACAACTGCGGAAGGAAAAATAAGAGCACTCGGGATGCGTGGCTGGAAAAAGAACTCGGTCAAATCCCAAAAGGTTCAAAGATACTCGATGCTGGAGCGGGTGAGTTGCGGTATAAGAAATTCTGCGCCCACCTTAACTATACATCCCAGGATTTTGGTCAATATGACGGAAAAGGCGATAGCACAGGATTGCAAACCTCAGAATGGGATAATACAAAGCTTGATATTGTATCCGATATAACCAATATACCCGTTTCGGATGCGTCGTTTGACGCAGTTATGTGTATTGAGGTTTTTGAACATATTCCTGAGCCAATTATGGTAGTAAGAGAATTTAGCAGAATTTTGAAACAGGGGGGGGTGCTGATTTTGACTGCGCCGGTCTGTTCTTTGACGCATTTTGCCCCATATTATTTTTACAATGGATTTAGCAGATATTTTTACGAGCGTATTTTGCGGGAAAGCGGATTTGAAATAGAGGAATTAACCTATAACGGCAACTGGTTTGAATATATTGCGCAGGAGTTGCACAGGCTACCTTATATGTTGAATAGATATTCCGGATTTAGAGGTGGCAAGCTGTTTTCACTTTCTATCCGAATTGTATTACTTCCCCTGTTTATTCTGCTTGCAAAAGCGTCGGAGAGAGATGCGGGTTCAAACGAACTGCTTTCATTCGGGATTCATGTGAAAGCCGTAAAAGGGTGATTGAATGTTATTGACAGTCAATTACAGCGGCATTAATTTAAATCCTCTGTTGATAAAAATATCAAACGAAATAGAGATAAAAGGCATTTATAAGTGGGAACGATGCATAAATCCAATCGATAACAATAGGTTAAAAGATAAATTCCATCATGCTACTCCAGCACATATAAAAAAATATTTATACGATAATGAAATTTCCTATGTCGAGGTATCTGGTGCCAAAATAGAAATCTACAGGGATTTTTTCGGATTATCTGATATTTATTACTGCCGAAGTAATGATCAAATCATGATTTCAGAGACTTTGAAAGATTTCTATTCATATGGTGTCAACTCAGAAGCAGTCGAGCAGTATCAGAGGATTGGATATGTTCCTGCTGATAATACAATTATTAATAATGTGAAAAAGGCGTTTCCAGGAGAAAGAATAAGTTTTGATATTAAAGCTAATGATGTGAAACATATAAGGAAACCCATAACGGATTTAGTAGATCAATCGCTTAAGTTTTCGCATGATAATTTTCAAGAACAGTTTGAAACAATTTTGACAGATAATCTTAAAGGTGCGGATGGTCTTTTTTTAAGTGGCGGTTTTGACTCCGCGTTACTGGCTTACTTTTTAAATAAGAAGGGTAATGTTCCTGTAGCTTTTACAGGATATACAAAAGATAAGCGCAACCAGATTGAGAAAAAAAGATCTATAAAGTCCGCTGAATTATTTTGCAAAAAGCATGAATTGATCGAATTTACAGACGATGATTTTGAAGATATTTATTTAGATGTTTTTAGATGTATGGACGAACCCTTTGCGGATAATGCAATTTTGGGTGAAGCCGTAATAGCAATGTATGCCAATTCACGTGGTTTGAAGAGGTTGGCCGAAGGCGAAGCAGCAGATGCCTTTTGGGGACATGCATATAAAATAAAAAAATATCTATTAATAAGGAAAGTTATCAGAAATGATTTGCAACGTAACATAGCAAGGAAGATATTTTTTAATACAAAGCTTAGGAAGCTTAGTTTGCCAAGATATGAATTAATAAAAAATTGTTCGGGATGTAAATGTTTAACCGAGAAGGAATTTGATGATATCTCGCATAATTTAATAAATAAGGATTATACGGAAGATTACAACTTAATAAATATTTTAATATTTTTATCAAGTAACATAGGTTTTGAAGTTCCCAAAGTGAAATTAGCGGCATTTTCTTCAGGTATTAAAGTTATTGCACCGTTTCTTGAATCAAAGATGATGAAAATGGCATTGATGATTCCTCCAAATATAAAATACAAAAGGGACAAGAGCGTAATAAAAGATCTATATGAATCAAAATTGCTGCGAGAAAATTATGAAGATCAAAAAACGGGCTTTTTAGTACCCACAGCGGATTGGATATTGGATAATCACAGGGATATACTATGTGAAGGTAATTTGTACGAAAAGTCAGATATAGAAAAATTGGTAGCCGCATATAAACAAAATCCGCAGATTGAATTAAATCAAAAAATCTGGCGCGTTTTTGTTTTAACTCAGTGGTATGCATCCAATAAATCGGATTTAGGTAAGAACAGGCAGCTTGCATGAATCCTTCAATAAGTGTCGTTATGTCGGTTTATAACGGAGAGAGATATCTCCGTGAGGCAATTGATAGTATTCTGAATCAAACATTCAAGGATTTTGAATTCATTATTATTAATGATGGTTCGACTGATAGAAGTTTAGAAATTATTCAATTGTGTAATGATGAAAGAATGGTTGTCTTAAATCAAAATAAAACGGGGTTAGCAAAAGCATTGAATAATGGAATAGAATTAGCAAAAACAGAACATATAGCCAGAATGGATGCTGATGATATTGCAATGCCAAATAGATTAGAAGAACAGTATAAATTCATGAAAGAAAATCCTGATTACATTATAGTGGGCAGTAATGCGAAAATAATTGATATGAATGGTTGTTTTGTTTGCAATTCCAATCTAGTCACAAAAAATGAAGAAATAAAAAAAATGCTGCCAAGCACTCCGTTTATTCACCCCACTGTAATGTTTAGAAAAGATAGTTTTTATGAAGCTGGCCAATATCCTGAATATATGATTAAGGGTCAAGATTGTGTTCTTATTAATCATATGGCAAAATTGGGTAAATTCGTGAATATGCACGAAAACTTAATAAAATATAGAATTGTTCCGACTGGTAACACCACGCATGATAGTAAAATAACTAAAAGATTTAATAAAATACTTTCAAACGCAATAGAAAACAACAAGATTTCCGATAATGATTATGACTATCTACAAACAATAACCAGCAATCGTAGTTCAAAGAGGCGGCTTGACAATTATCACCTCTATCTTGCCAAAAAATATTTGTGGAATAATTATCAGCCAAAGACAGCCAGGAAGAACCTCCGGGCGGCAATCAAAATAAGCCCTGTTTGTATTTTCCCGTACCTATTATTTATAGCTTCGTTCTTACCGGAAAAATGCATTTTGTGTTTATATAAGGCCTTGAAGTAGCATGAAAAAGCTAATCCTATACTATTTATATAGTTTTTTGTTGATTGATACCGTGCTAGGATATGTGTTTGGATATATAGCTGGAGGATTTCATCCAGGCTTGATAATCAGGTTCGGGATATCGATACTGCTGGTCCATTATTTTGTAAAAGAAAATGTTTTGGCAAAGAAGATGAATATTTTTGGTGTCAGCGCAGTGTTATTTACTGCAGTGTGTATTTTACAAATATTTGTGTTTAACATTTTTTCAAGCCATCATGTTTTTGAGGGATATGATAGTATTAGATTCTCTTATAAAATAGTTTTTATGCTATTGTTGGCGAATTATGTAGTTACAAATGGCGATTTCTTTAAGCCTCATACAGATAGAATCCTTTATGCTAATATCATTGTTTTCCTTGTAAACTGCGTCGGCGGATATTTATTCGGTTTGGGTTTTTTGTCATATCAGTCTTTGGCGGACTCATTCCGCGGCTATTTGGGAGGAAATAATTCTTCTATCATGAGTTTTGTCTCATTTGGTTTTCTGTTGTATCGCTTTCAAAGGAGCCCAAAGACAAATGCAATTTTGTTGATATTCTCAATGGTTACGTTTTATATTCTAGGCACAAAAGGAGTTTTTCTGGCAGTTTTTATTTTACTACTATTTATTATTAACCAAATGAGGCATTTTAAAATTAAAAGGATTATTATCTTAATTGTTATATTATTCACGACGTTTGGTGTGTTATCTTTTTATAATGTTACTGAAAACATTCAAAATAGGATAATGAAAAATTATTATTCTCAGTTATCTCAAAGCCGTAGGAGTTTTTCAGATTTTAGTTCCACTCCCTTGGGTACAATTGCGCCAGGACGTTTTGGCGTAGCAAAACGAATGTTGGCGTTACAATTTTTAGATAGTCCTTTTCCAATATTATATGGATACGGGATTCGTGGCATATATGATGTTTTTGGGAGACCTGCGATGATGGATATTCCCATGATCATCTCATTCTATGGGCTGCTTGGCTTTTTTGCAATCTATTTAGGAATATTCAGTGTTATTTTCAGGATTATAATTCATTTTGATTTGGATTGTATTTCCGCATTAATAGTGGCAATTTTTATTTACAGTTCCCTTGGTGGTTTTTTGATGGGGACTGCGTCCATGAGCGCCTTATTTGCTTTTTTATTAGGGACTAAATACAGTGAAATTCTTGTTGAACAAGAAGTGCAAAAAACGAAAATTACAAGATAGTGCAAAATGTTCAAGCTCTCATATATTGTGACATCTGGATGGGTTAAGTCCAAGCAAAAGAGATAGTTCAAACTTTATGCCGGAGTTTAAATGAAAAAGATTCTGTTTGTTGCAAATTACAAAAGATCGGTTGGTGGAATATCAGGACAGGTAGAAATATTATTAAGACATCTTGATAATCGAACAATAAAAGCAGAGCTATTTAACACAAAAATTAGCAATTTCAGACGATTGGTACTTCCTTTCAGCTTACTTATCAAAGGTATAAAATTTGATATTTTTCATATTCATGGATGCTCATTTAAAGGGTTTTTTCCCATAATGCTCGGAGTAACAATAGGGAAATTGCTTAGAAAGAGAATCATAATAACTTATCATGGTGGAGGATTGGGAGAATTTGTAATAAAACATAGACGTCTGGTGAAATATTTTATCACTAAAGCAGATACTATTACTGTTCCATCAAAATATTTAAAAAATGTTTTTAGTGAAAATGGCTGCTATTCTATTTTATTGCCGAATATTATACGTGAGGATAATGTTCTCTTTTTAAATAGGAAAGATATAAAACCAAATATGATTGTTACAAGATCATTTGATAGTGTTTATAATATTCCATTAGCAATAGAAGTATATTCTAAAATAAAAAAAAAATATTCTGAAGCATCTTTACGTATTGTAGGTGATGGTTCGGAAAGAGAAACTTTGCAAACATTAGTAAAGAAATTAAAATTGGATGACGTATATTTTGTTGGACGAGTTTCTAATGATAACATTGGAGTTGAATTAAATCAGGCAGACATATTCATAAATCCGACAACAAAAGATAGTTTTTCTGTTTCTATGTTTGAAGCATTTGCCTGTGGTTTACCTGTTGTGTCAACTAATGTAGGGGCAATACCCGAGTTTGTAACGGATTGTTATAATGGATTATTGGTAAATTCTAATGATTGTAAGAATATGGAAAAAAAAATTGACTTATTACTTAATAATCAGAAGTTGGCGTCTGAGATCGCTAAAAATGCTTATAAAACTTTTTTGAAATATACATGGAAAGAACTGAAAGTTGCTTATAACGGTATATATAATTTTGAAAAAAATAGTCACATTCCCACCTTATAAAACACCTTATTTTTATCAATTATTCTAAATTAGCAAATAAAATAACAAAGATAATATTATGAGCATAATTAATATTATAAATGAAAATATTGTTTTGACTTTAAGTGATATTGCTTTAGGGCAATCTATAAAAAAGCATTTGGACTTTCTGCAAAAAAGCCAATGGTGGTCCAAAAGTGATCTGAAGGAATACCAAAACGAAAAATTGATAGCATTAATAAAGCATGCCTATGAAAATGTGCCGTATTACAATGAGTTATTTCGAAAACTAAAACTACACCCGAATGATATTGGAAACACCGATGATTTAAAAAAACTCCCTATTCTAACGAAAGAGGATATCAGAGACAATTTTAAAAATGGGAAAATAATTGCTCAGAATATTCCCAAAAAGGAATTGATTCTCAGCGGTTCAAGTGGCTCTACCGGAGAACCATTACAATATTATATTACAAGAAATGCGCATAGTTTTAGTATTGCTTGTGGTATTCGTGGCTGGTACTGGATGGGTTATAGGTTGGGAGATAAATATGTTAAAATAAGCCAATATGATAGGTCTCTATTTAAAAAGGTTCAAGATATTCTTAACAGATCAAAATATTTGCCAGCAAAAGAATTATCAGAAAAATATTTCGATGATATTGTACGCACTATAAACTCATTTCGACCTAAAATAATAAGAGGTTATCCTGATCAGATGCATTTTTTAGCAAAATATATTCAAAATAATCAGATATGTATTTCTTCTCCAGTTGCAATTACTACTACAGGGAACGTGCTCCATAAAAGGGCAAGGGATATAATTGAAGAACAAATAGGTGCTCCTGTATTTGATTCTTATAGTTGTGAAGGTAGTGCAAATGTATCAGAATGCCCTATGCATAGCTGTTACCATTCTTCAATAGAATATGCGATAACTGAAATTATTTCAAATGACACGGAAGTTGAAAAGGGAGAAAGAGGCCATTTTATAACAACGGATTTGCAGAACTATGCTATCCCTTTCATTCGCTACGATACGCAAGATTGTCTTGTAAAATCAAAAGAACAATGTAGCTGTGGTAGAAATTTGTTAGCAATAGATAAAATCGAAGGAAGGGATAGCGATATTCTGATTACCCCAAGCGGAAAATTTCTTATTACGGTTCAATTTGATGGCTATTTTCAACATGAAGAATCCGTCAAACAATTTCAAATTATACAGGAAAGAATTGATTCTATTATTATCAAATTAGTTGTCAATAAAAGGCTTAATAGTAAAGAGAAAGAGAAATTTTACAATTATTGGAAGGACTATATTGGAGCGGATGTTAGTGTTGAGATTCATATAGTTAATGACATTCCGTTAACAATATCTGGGAAGCGAAGATATTTGATAAGGAATAAGGATATAAAGATTGAGATGTAGCTGTTTTTTGTTAAACCTTTGGCAATCATTTTTATTGCCGGAGTTTCAGATTCTATAAACACAAATTACATTCCAATACTAACATTGGGAATTCATAACATGAAAATATTAATAGATATTGGTCATCCGGCTCACGTTCATTATTTCAAAAATTTTATTAGAATAATGCAGAATAAGGGACACCAATTTTTAATAATATCTCGCAACAAAGAGATAGAACATTATTTATTGAAGAAATATGATATCCCTTTCATCGATAGAGGCAAAGGACAAAAAAGTTTAATTGCTAAAGCGATTTATTATTTTAAAGCGATTTATTTCATCTATAAAAAGGCAAAAGAATTTAATCCAAGTGTGCTGATTAGTTTTGGATCCCCTTATGTTGCGATTGTATCAAAATTAATTCGTAAACCTCATATAGTTTTTAATGATACAGAACATGCTAAACTTTCTCATTTTTTAACTGATCCGTTTTCAAAATGGATTTTAACACCTTCATGTTACAAAAAAGATTTAGGGAAAAAACAGATACGTTTTAATGGATACATGGAACTATGTTATTTACATCCGAATTATTTTGTCCCCAACGCGTCAATATTTGATGCCTTGGGTCTTAGAAAGGATGAGAAATATATCATTTTACGTTTCGTATCCTGGAACGCTTCTCACGATGTGGGCCACAGTGGCTTGAGTCTTGATATGAAACGAAAAGTTGTGAGAGGACTTTCAAAATATGCAAGGGTTTTTATTAGCTCTGAAGGTGAATTGCCGGAGGATTTGAAACAATATCAAATCAAAATTCCTCCTGAAAGAATGCATGATGCTTTGGCTTTTGCTTCTTTGCTTTATGGTGAAAGCTCAACAATGGCATCAGAATGTGCAGTGTTAGGTACTCCTTCTATATTTCATGATAATGATGGTCGTGGGTATACAGATGAAGAAGAAAATAAATATGGATTGGTTTTTAATTATACAGAATCTTCAGAAGATCAGAAAAAATCAATTGTTAAAGGGATAGAATTATTAAATGTACCTAATCTTAAACAAGAATGGCAGAATAGACGAAAAAAAATGCTAGAAGATAAAATTGATGTTACAGCTTTTATGGTTTGGTTTATTGAGAATTATCCTCAAGGTGTTAAAATAATGAAAGAAAATCCAAATTATCAGTTGAACTTTAGATAGATGGAACCTCAAACATGGTACAAAATTAAAAAAGTTATCCCTGTGGCTATTTATAATGAGCTTGTTGAACTTTATTATAAAATACGTCATTTACTTTATTTAGGGAGTTCTGTGAAATGTCCTTGCTGCCAAAAGGAGCATCGTAAATTTTGTTCTTCAAGCGGATATGAGTCATGCCCGAGGTGTGGTGCAGGGGCAAGACATAGAAATCTTTGCTATTTTCTGGAAAACGAGAAATCCATTTTCAATCAGGGAAGTTTACGAATACTGCAGTTTGCCCCTGAAGTTGGTGTTTTAATGTTTTTATCTAAAATCACAAGGTGTGAATATATTACTGCCGACCTCAATTCACCTCGCGCAAAATATCAAATTGATATGACTCAGATTCCCTACAGAGACAATTTCTTTGACATAATTATATCATCTCATGTATTGGAACATATCCCTAATGATATGGCGGCGATGAGTGAATTATATAGGGTTTTAAAACCAAATGGATATTCAATTCACCAGGTACCAATTGATTATAATCGAGCAACAACATTTGAAGACAGTAGTATTAATACCAATGAACTTAGAACCAAATATTATGGACATCTGAAGTGGACCCCAAGTCAAGGACAATTTTCTCCTAAATTAAGGTGCGCTTCTTTTTGTCGTTTAACCGAATAATTTATGCTGCCATTTGGTAGGCAACTTCCTCTCCCCAATACACCT
>Ga0307990_1004050_pt1 | contig 10896 bp, 6 predicted proteins | sample EllFjometagen129_FD_203168 | JGI IMG/M metagenome (GOLD analysis project Ga0307990, IMG submission 203168) | Marine microbial communities from Ellis Fjord, Antarctic Ocean - #129 | ecosystem: Environmental > Aquatic > Marine > Unclassified | place: Southern Ocean | collected 2014-10-08
CGGACGAAAAAGAATCCCTGACTCGTCAGGCGATGGTCTGCACGCGAGCGGAAGCCCTAAAACGGATTGCCGCTGTCGAAGAAGCCGCGCGACGGCTCGACCGCAATTTGCCCGCCGAACTGGTGTTCAACAACTATATTTCGCAGCTGGTTTGAAAAAAAGTTTGGAGTTCCGCCTTCAGGCGGTCTTACTGTTCCGGCTATCGCGCGGCAATGACTGAATAGAATGGTTGCGGCTGGAAAACTTAACGATTTTTTTTTCAAGAGGTGGAGGAAAGGTGTAAAAAGAGCCAACATATCGCTGTATTTTTTGCGGTGGCGCATCGCAAAGCAGTAATGGTTTGAATTTTTATTTCAGGGGAACGTTCATTTATGAGTCACACGGATTTAACATTTTTCACAAATGAACCGGGCCACACCCTTTTAGATCGCTTCAAATCTACGCTGAAGGACACACAGTTATTTGACGTGCTCGTTGGATATTTTAGGGCAAGTGGTTTTTATCAGCTTCATGAGTCTATTGAGCCCGTTGAAAAAACTCGCATCCTCATTGGCCTCGGAATTGACGATGACTCTTACCAAGTCATTGATTCTTTTCAGAATCAGGCTGTTTTGGATTTCGAATCCCACGGGAATGCGAGGAAGTTATTTCAGAAGCAGCTAGTGCTAGATGTAGAGGAATCTACAGAGCCCGATAGAAATCTGGAAGTTGGTTTAATGAAATTCATTGAATTCCTAAAAACCGAATGTGCAAATTTCGAAGCTGATAAACAATCAGGCGGCAATGGAAAAAAACTTGAAATTCGAGCATTCCCGTCAAAGAACATCCATGCAAAAGTTTATGTTGGGCGCTTTGCCCCGGACGATCGCGACTATGGCTTCGTAATAACTGGCTCTAGTAACTTTTCCTATTCTGGAATGGTTGCCAATCGAGAATTTAATGTCGAATTAAGACAGCGCCGGGATGTGGAATTTGCTCAGGCTCAGTTTGAAGAATTATGGACTCAGTCCGTCGATGTGTCGCTGGACTTTGTGGATGCGGTACAGAAAAAGACCTGGCTGAATGATCAAATCACCCCGTATGAGCTATATCTAAAACTGGTTTATGAATATATGCAGGAAGATATTAACCTGCAGGATTCCATCACAACTTTCCTGCCGGACGGCTTTATGGACCTTCAATATCAGAAACAGGCGGTCATTCAGGCCCTGAAAAAGCTGGAAGAATACAACGGGGTCTTTCTTGCTGATGTAGTCGGGCTCGGAAAAACTTTTATTGCAGCTCAACTACTGCAGCAGGTACATGGACGCGTTCTTGTAATTTGTCCTCCCGTCCTAAAAAGCTACTGGGAATCGAGCCTGCACGATTTCCGCGTGGCCGCAAAGGTCGAATCCCTAGGCAAGCTGGATCATATCCTCAAATTTGGAAGCGATCGTTTTGACTATGTCGTAGTGGACGAGGCGCACCGCTTTCGCAATGAGAACACCCAGGCCTATGCCGACCTGTTAGATATTTGTCGGGGTAAAAAAATTATACTTCTGACTGCGACACCCATCAACAACACGATTGATGATGTATTTTCGCAGCTCAAACTGTTTCAAGCACCAAAAAACTCGACGATCCCGGGCATTCCTGACCTTGAAGAGTATTTCAAGGGGCTGAGAGCACGCTTTAAGGATCTGGACAAATCCGATCCAGAATACCGACTTGTGCTGAAAGAAGTGTCGACGGAGATCAGAGAACGAATTTTAAAGCACGTCATGGTTCGTCGCACGCGAACTGACGTCGTTACTTACTTCCAAAAGGATACCGAGGGTCAGGGTTTGGTCTTTCCGGAAATTCAGGATCCGCAACGCATTGCTTATCAGTTTGAAGCCGGAACGGAGCAGGTCTTCAATGAAAGTATCGAAATGTTGCTCGACTTCCACTATGCGCGTTATACGCCTCTTCTTTACTATGTAGGCGAAAAAAGGCTCACCGAGTTTGAGCGTCAGCAGCAGCGCAATATCGGATCTTTTATGAAAGGCGTGTTGATCAAGCGTCTTGAGAGCAGTTTCTATGCATTTCGGAAAACCTTGAACCGATTCATTGAATCCTCAGAACGCTTTATTGAGATGTTTGACAAAGGAACCATCTTCATTAGCAAAACAGTCGATGTTTACGATCTGCTGGATCATGACGATATGGAAAAACTGGAGCAACTGGTTGAGGAGGAAAAAGCGCATAAATATAAAAAGGACGATTTTACAAAAGCGTTTCGAGATGATCTCGCTAATGATCTAGTTTTGCTTAAAAAGTTAAAAGGATTATGGGAGACGGTTGCAGATGACCCTAAGCTGGATCATTTCATTTCCCTTCTAAAAAAAGACCCTGTTCTCAGTAAAAACAAGCTGGTTGTATTCACCGAATCAAAAGAGACCGGTGACTATCTCTTTGATCAACTCAATAAACAGTACCCAGGTCAGGTTCTCTTCTTTAGTAGCCAAGGCGGTCATTTTGGGGAAATTCCTCAGCGGCACAACAGCTCTATCGCACGGGAAGTAATCCGGGCGAATTTTGATCCGAATGCAAAAGAGCAAGAGAACGACATCCGGATTTTGATCTCCACCGATATTCTGGCGGAAGGAATCAACCTCCACCGCAGTAATACGATCGTTAACTACGACCTACCCTGGAACCCGACCCGGGTGCTACAACGATGCGGGCGTGTCAACCGTCTGGGCTCTGCTTATTCCGAAATTCATATATTTAACTTTTTCCCGACCACACAGGCCGATGAACACCTTGGGCTGGAAAACAATATTCTGAACAAAATTCAGATGTTCCACCATATCCTCGGTGAAGATGCAAAATATCTCTCTGATGGAGAAGAGATCGGCAGTCAGGAGCTGTTTGATACTCTCAATCGCAAAAGCACCTACACAGGCGAAGATGGCGAAGGGGATTCCGAGCTGAAATATCTCGAAATGATGCGCAAGCTACGGGATGAGAATCCGGATCTATTTGAAAAGATTAAACGCCTGCCGAAAAAGGCCCGCAGCGGAGCCAAGGTGAACAGTATTGAGCTAAAGCAACTGCTTTCCTTCTTCCGAATCGGCAAACTTAAGAAATTTTACCTGAACCGAAACGGCAACGCATCGGAGATCACCTTCTTTGAGGCAGCATCACTGGCGGAATGCACGCCGGACACCTCTCGCATCGGAATACCCGAAGATTATTATCATCTGCTGGAAACTAATAAGCAGCGGTTTGAGCAGGATACCATGCAGAGTGAGTCTCCCGCCCCGCAGAGCAAAGGCGGCCGGTCGAACATGCAATATGTCGAGATGCGTCTGAAAGATCCTGCATTCAAAAATTGCAAGAAATTCACAGAACACGACGAAGAGTTTCTGGCTGGCGTCCGTAGTATGATCAAGCAGGGAACCATCGCTAAAAAGGTTGCTCAGAGCTTAAAAAAGGAATTTGAAAAGACAGTTGATCCGCTCGAAATGCTAGCCTCTTTACGCAAACATATCCGGGTTGTTGAAGAACAGAACATCAATAAAAACAAGCGAATCAACAAGCGCGAAATCATCCTCTCCGTCTATCAGCAAGGAATTTAATCCATGAACAAAAAGCAGGCCGCCGACCAGATTAGCACCTTGTTCCAAAGTACATTCCAGCGTGATAACTACACCCATTTCCTGCGCAACCTGCTGAATGATGTTGAGGCACGGGATAACCACTACAGCGGGAACACCGTGCCGGATGCCTTCAAACAGCACGTCAACCAATACTGGCGCATCGGCAAATACACGGATCCAGAAGAGGCCGAAATGGACCTCTATGTGGTGGAGGTTAAATCCCTCTCCAAACTCGATCGCGCCCGCACCGCCTTGCGCAATTTTTCTGTTCGCACCATGCAAACCTTTGGCTATAAAGACCACGCACTGATTGCTTTTTATGCCAAAGAAGATGGCGGGGCTGACTGGCGCTTTTCCTACGTCAAGATTGAGCATGGTGCCAAGCTCGATGAAAAAAGCGGCAAAGTGAAGCTGGTCAAGGAGCTCACCCCCGCCAAACGCTACTCGTTTTTGGTTGGCGAGCATGAAAACAGCCATACTGCTCAGGCACAGTTGGTTGATCTGCTGGCTATGGATTATGCCAATCCAACCATCGATGAAATCGAAAAATCCTTTTCCATCGAAAAGGTCACAAAGGAGTTTTTCGAACAATACAAAGACCTCTTTGTTCGTCTGTCAGAGGTGCTGGAAGAACAGCCCTATTTCCGGCAAGAGCTTGACGAAAAAAAGCGAAAGCAACACGTCGCCAAATTTTCCAAAAAGCTACTCGGGCAGATTGTATTCCTCTACTTCCTTCAGAAAAAAGGATGGATGGGTGTCAAGGACGGTGAAGCTTGGGGCAAAGGTGATCGAAAATTTTTGAGGACCCTTTTTAAATCGGCTACGGATACCGGTGGCAATTATTACGCCGAAAAACTTCAACTTCTCTTTTATGAAGCTTTGGCTGATGATCGCAAAGATCAGTTTGATCCTAGCTACTACAAAGAGTTCGACTGCAAAATCCCCTTCCTGAATGGTGGCCTGTTCGAAGCGGACTATGATTGGCAGAAGATCCGGGTGGAAATTCCCGATACGATTTTTTCAAATACTGATAAAACAAAGGCAGGCGACCCCGGCACGGGCATCCTTGATGTGTTTGATCGCTACAATTTTACAATTAAGGAAGATGAGCCGCTCGAAAAAGAGGTGGCGATTGATCCTGAAATGCTGGGTAAGGTCTTCGAAAACATGCTCGAAATCACCGAGCGAAAATCCAAGGGCGCATTCTATACTCCGCGCGAAATTGTCCACTACATGTGTCAGGAATCGCTGATTCATTATCTTGATGGCGAAGTTGGTGACGCGACGAAAAGCGCCATTCCGAAAGCAGACATAGAAACCCTCGTTCGCAAAGGCATCTTTGCCATTGAGAACGATCAACGCATTCTTGATAAAGGCAAAGAGACCGATGCCTATACCTTCAAGCTACCAGAAAGTATTCGAATCCATGCCGAATTAATCGACGATAAGCTGGCAGACATTAAAATCTGCGATCCGGCTATCGGTTCCGGAGCATTTCCCGTCGGTATGCTGCATGAAATTATTCATGCCCGGCAGGCCCTCGCGCCTCACCTGCCGGAAGTGAAACGACTTCGTCCCTACGATCTAAAAAAGCACACCATCGCCCACAGCATCTACGGCGTTGATATCGACCCCTCCGCGATTGACATTGCCCGTCTCCGCCTCTGGCTCTCGCTTGTGGTGGATGAGGATGACTATACGAGTATAGATGCGCTCCCAAACCTCGATTACAAAATCATGCAGGGCAACTCCCTTATTGAAGAATACGAAGGGGTAACGCTATTCGATGAGGCATTTATCCAGGACGAGGATGATTCTCTGGAACGAGAAAAGGCGGGGCTGAAACAGCGGCAGACGACCGCTCAGACTAAATTTTTTTCCGCAAGAAATGCTGAAGACAAAGCGCTTGAAGCCCAATACGAAATAGAGCTGAATGAGCTCCTCAAAGCGATCAAGAAAATTGAGACCAAAGAGAAGACGCTAGCCAAAGAAAAAGCCAGTCAGTCCGCCGGATTATTTGACCTGATTGGTGAAGCCCGAAAAAAAGCCCAACAGTTGGAAGGTCTACACCAAGAGTTTTTCGAAGTGTCATCACCCGCCCAAAAGCGCCAACTCCGTGACCAGATCACCACAATCGAGTGGGAGCTGATCGAAGCAACGCTGGCGGAGCAAAACAAAACTGACGCCCTCGCTAAGTTGACCGAATATAAAAACTCCGGTGAAAAGCCGTGGTTCCTCTGGAAACTCAACTTTTCTGAGGTCTTCAAACAAAAGGGCGGCTTTGACATCGTGATCGGCAATCCGCCGTATGGTGTGAAGTTTACTCGAATTGAAAAGGAGGTGCTGAGTCGGTGTTGGCCTAATGCGAGTAAGATTCCTGATTCCTATGCATTTTTCATCCTCCTTGGAATAAGTACAGCAAAAGACAATGGAGTAATGAACTATATTGTACCTAACACATTTTGTGATCTTGAAAATGGTGATGAGTTCAGAAAGTACTTGCTTGAATCAGTGTCATTTAACCAGATATGGCAAAGTGGATGGGCATTTGAATCCGCAGTAGTTGATACATTGGTCGTTTCGCTATGCAGAAGAGTGCCGTCTGAAAATCATCGGATTCACATCTCCACTACTCAGCAGTATGAACGCGAGCAAGGGTCTTATTTAGAAGTTCCTCTTAACAAAATTGATTTTCGAACTCCTAAACACATCCTGAACCTACACAATAGGGTTCTGATAAATTCAAAACCGTTGAGCGAATCGTTTTGTGTGAAAGCTGGGGTGAAATTGTATGAAAAAGGGAAAGGGAACCCGCCGCAAACACCCGCCATAACAAAAGAGAAGCCATATTCAACAAAGGATGAAGATCCACGTGGATGGGAACCTCTTTATCGGGGCAAAGATATTGCACCGTATATACTCAAAGACTCAGGAGAACGCGTAAATTACGGTCCTTGGCTTGCGGCTCCTCGAAGCCCTGATTTGTTTGAGCCTCCAAAAATTTTAATGCGCCGAACTGATGATCGATTACGCAGCTCTTTAGACCTATCAAATTCAATCTGCGTCAACTCTTGTCATGTTATAAAACTGCTAAATGGAAGCTCAGAATTAGCGAGTTATTATAACACTGTTGCTATACTCAATTCTGAAGCTTCCCAATGGATCTTTGAAGTTGAAAACCCTCAAATGGTTGGGAAAACTTTTGCCGAAATAAAAGTTGTCTACGTTGAGCGGTTACTATTACCAAAAGTTAACAGTCGGTATGATTATCCATTTTTCTTCTTAGTTAACGCTTTGATTATATTGGGGGCGTGCGACGAAAAATCATTAATTTTTACCTATATAAAACAACTTGTCGACGGGTTGGTGTATGAACTCTATTTCCCGGACGAGATTAAAGCGGCCGGGAAAGAGATTCTTCCGCACCTAGGCGAACTGACGCCGTTGACGGATGAGATGAGCCAGGAGGAAAAGCGGGCGGTAATCCAGCAGGAGTTCGAGCGACTCTACGATCCGAGCCACCCTGTCCGCAACCATCTCGAAACCCTTGACAGCGTAGAAGAAGTTCGCATTATCCGGGAAGCCTTGAAGCGATGAAGATCCAATCCGTCGAAATCACCAACTATAAGGCTTTCCTCGGCACTTATAAATTGAAGATAGGCAGGAAGAATCTCTTCATTTATGGAGAAAATGGTAGCGGGAAAAGTTCGTTCTATTACGCGCTTAAAGATTTCTTCCAGTCATCCGTAGAAAATGTTGATTTTTCTGTGCTTGAAAACATTTTCATTAAAGAAACAGCACAGGGTTCTGGAAAAGTCAAAGTCACCCTGAAACCGGATGGCGGACGCCCAGGGGACGAAAAACTCTATCACGCATCGACTGCAGGTCATGATCACGGGGCAGTGGCTGATACGCTAATTCGTGATGCCAACAAGTTGAAGAGCTTCCTTACATACAAACATCTGCTGGTCATCCACCACCTGAAAAAGGGCGATATGATCAACCTGTTTGACTTGCTGGTAAACGGTGTGCTCCGCCACTTTAAATACGCTCTGACCAATGGCAAAGAGCTCGGTAAGCTCTGGGCAGAATTGAATGAAGAAATTGCTAAAACCACAGGGCGTACATATCCGATCACGAAAAAACGCATCGCAGTAAACTCTGCCCTTAAGGAATTTAATGATGCTTTTGGCGAACTATTTAAACCGGGAAGTCCGGAGTATATTCTGAGACACGCCAATCCAATTCTCGCGGCCTTCGAACACAACCTAGAAATTAAACTGACCTATCCTCAGGTGCGACCATCAGAAGACTACTTGTCACTGGAAAATGTCCGCGTCAATATTTCTGTAAAATATGCTGGGAAAGAGATTGTTGACCCTCATCTTTTCCTTAACGAGGCAAGGCTTTCTGCTATTGCGATCTCCATTTATCTCGGCATGATCAAACGTCACCCGCAGGGCATTGAGCACAAGATCCTGTTTCTGGACGATGTCTTCATCGGCCTCGACATCGCCAACCGCCTGCCGTTGCTGAAAATCCTCGACGAGCATTTCAGTGAATATCAGATCTTCATCACCACCTACGACAAGCCCTGGTTTGAATATGCCAAAACATATCTCGAGCAAAAGTCCGGTTGGAAGACGATGGAGTTCTATGCCCAACCGACGAACAAGGGCTATGAGATTCCCTGCATCATCGACGATAAGGATCTGCTTGCGAAAGCGGAAAATCATTTAGAGCAATGTGATTATAAATCCGCCGCCGTCTACACTCGTTCCGCCTTTGAACAAGTCATCCGCAACTACTGCGATAAAAAAAGAAAACTAGTTAAATTCCATACTAAGCAGAAAAAATACAGCTCACAGGATTTTTGGAATGCCATAATGGGAGACTTGGACGCCCCTTTGATTACTGATGTCGAAAAATACCGCGATCTCGTACTTAACACCTTCAGCCACTACAACACTGAAAAACACGAAATCCGAACAGAACTAGCCGCAGCCATCCAGACCATAAAGACTCTAAAAACCGATCTGGCAAATTAATCCGGCGATAACGTATGGATCACTCAAAATTCCAAACCATCGTTCAAGACATCTACGCTTCAGTTCATAAGCTGGAGAAGATGTTTCCTGGGCGTCACTTCACCCCTGACGGCCATATGGTTGGAAGCTTGGGAGAATGCCTCGTTGCCGATGCTTACGGTTTGGAGCTAAAGCCCGCCTCAAACAAAGGCTTTGATGCCGTGACTCCAGGCGACAGAAAGGTAGAGATCAAAGCAACCCAGCGAGATAGCGTGGCCTTCCGCAGTTGTCCACAGCACACCATCATCATCAAAATTAATCCCGATGGAACCTTCGAAGAATGCTTCAACGGCCCCGGAAAGCTTATATGGGATCAGTTTGACGGCAGAAAGCTTCCATCAAACGGGCAGTATCAAATTTCTTTGAATCGGGTGCGACGGCTGGGAGAAACTATCACGGATGAGTTCCGTTTAAAAAAAAGGAACGAAGCATAAACTGAATTGACCAATTCCTAAACACCCAATGACAACATTCGGGCTTGGAAATTAGGTTTTCTTTCGGGATTGGGTGTTTCGTTATTCGGATTTACGCAGGTACTGCGTCAGTGCCTGCAGAGCGAGCACGTAACCTTGCCCTTTGAATCCCATGATCTGGCCGATGCAGCCGGGAGCCGTCAGGCTTTTATGGCGGATCTCTTCGCGGGCGTGGGTGTTGCTCAGGTGCACTTCAACAGCCGGAACCACATCCGCCACCGCTTTGATGGCATCCGCCACGCCAAGACTGGTGTGCGTCAGCGCGGCCGGGTTGATGATAATGCCGTCGAACGCGCCGCGGGTTTCTCCGATGCGGGTGATCAGATCGCTCTCGGCATTGCTCTGAACAAACTCCAGCTCCACGCCGCCGAGGGTTTCGGCGCGGGCGATCAGATCCGCCGCGATGGACTCGAGCGTTTCGGTGCCATAGACGTCCGGTTCGCGTGTGCCGAGTAGATTGAGGTTCGGGCCGTTCAGAACAAGTATTTTGAGTGCTTTCATGAGAGAGGTTTTATCACGATTCGGCAGGGTCGGCAAAGCCAACTGATCAAATTTTAAAGAGGCGCTCTTGACTATTTTTCCAATCCCGCTATCTTCTCCCCTTCTTTGTCACGCTAATGCTTAAAGCGGTAGCGGATGGGGCGATTAGCTCAGCTGGTTAGAGCATCTCGTTTACACCGAGAGGGTCGGGGGTTCGAATCCCTCATCGCCCACCAACTTTAAAACTGATTCGCAACGCGGATCGGTTTTTTTTGTGCCCCGAAGGGATGAGAACCCCTCTTCCAAACGTAGACGCGACGTCCTCGTCGCGTTTCTCCTGTTCCTGCATAACGCGACGAGGACGTCGCGTCTACATTTCCAAACATTGGAAAAATTTAGAACGTTGTTTCCAGACATTGGAAATATTCTAGGTGGTCGTAGGCGGTGAGGTCGAGTTGGATGGGCGTGATGGAGACATAGCCGTCGCGCACGGCGTGGATATCGATGTCGTCGCCTTCGTCGTGCACTTCGAGTGCGCCGTCGAGCCAGTAATAGGTGCGGCCGCGAGGATCGAGCCGTTTATGGAATTCTTCGATAAAGCGCGAACGCCCCATGCGAGTGACCTTGATGCCCTTGAGCTCCTCGTACGAAAGATTGGGTAGATTGATATTCAGCAGCACACCCGGCGGGGGCGGCTTTTGAATGATTTTTTCTGTGAGCTCCGCGACAATGCGTCCGGCCATTCCCCACTGCGGGTCGACGTAGGTGCAAAGCGAGAAGGCGACGCCGGGGATGCCGAGAATCACGCCTTCGGTAGCGGCGGAGACGGTGCCAGAATAGAGCACGCTGATGCCGGTGTTGGAGCCGAGGTTGATGCCGCTTAAAATTAGATCCGGAGGAGCGTTTTTCATCAACGCGCAGACAGCCAGTTTGATGCAGTCGGCAGGCGTCCCGCCGATGGCGTCACCGAAAAAGACGCCGTCTTTTTCAACCGGTGTGCTTTTAATGGGGTCGGCCAGTGTGATGGCGTGCCCGGCTGCGCTACGTTCTACATCGGGAGCAACCACACGCAGTTCACCGAAGCCGCTAACTGCTTGATGGAGAATCGAAATGCCGGGGGCGTGGATGCCGTCATCGTTGCAAAGCAGGATTCTCACTCGGGTTTCGCTTTCTGCCAGACAAAGGCGGGATCGATGATCGGGCCGTAGGAGTCGTCGATTGGCACAATGAAGG
>Ga0307990_1004051_pt1 | contig 10895 bp, 8 predicted proteins | sample EllFjometagen129_FD_203168 | JGI IMG/M metagenome (GOLD analysis project Ga0307990, IMG submission 203168) | Marine microbial communities from Ellis Fjord, Antarctic Ocean - #129 | ecosystem: Environmental > Aquatic > Marine > Unclassified | place: Southern Ocean | collected 2014-10-08
ATCTCAAAAAGTCGAGAGTTTGCGACTGTTCCAAAGCTAGCTTTAGTTGCTTTCTCTCAACATCTTATGAGAATAGCCTCTTAAGTTTCTTGTTTTTTACGACAGGAGTTGAGAGAATAGCTACTAAAGTTTTAAAGTGCGCGAGTTTGAGAGGTAGCACTTCCTCTCACAGTTAAAAAAAACAGCGCAAACCACTTGCTTGCCTTTCCGAGGTCACGGCCTGTCCTGAGCTTGTCGAAGTGGACCACAGCTACAGTAAATGCTTTAATTAACATTAAAGCTGTAGGACGGGGGCCGTGACCCCGCCACGCTTTTTGCAACGTGTTTAGCTTACCAATGAAAAATTCGGAAGAACCAAAAGTCCCGAACGTTGTCAGGAATTTTATTATGAAGATACTTCAAAATAAGTTGAATGGTTTCAGTCGCCTCTGGATGCGGTTGGCACACAGCATCACCACAAAGATTGTGCTTGTGGCACTTGTGGTTGTTTTTATTCCGATCTACTGGCTTAACCGCGAGGCCGTAACATTCTTTGATCGCTTTAATCGTCAGGCACTCGAACACAATATGCGAAACCATGCAGTTATGATTGGTTCTCAATATCGTCAGTTACTGACATCTGAAAACATTCTTGCGCCTGAAGAATCTGCCAGGCTTAATCAGCAGTTGCGCAACTACGATCGCAGAATGAAGATTCATATCCGCATTTTGAACCTTAAAGGGGATGTGCTGCTGGACTCCCGCGATTGCAAAGATCGCAATCTGCTGTACATGCGTGAGGTTGAGCAATCATTGAGTGGCGGTTATGCTATGCGCAATGCACTTACACCTGACAGAAAGTTGATGAACTACTACCTCGCTTATCCAGTTAAAACTGCAGATCTGGAGCAGATGCTTGCCATTGTGCATATTGTGCAGGATACCAATCCTGTCATTATTGCAATCAAAAGAATGATCGCACGTCAGCAGATTGCAACCTGGATTGCACTGCTGGCAGCAGCTATCATTTCTGTGCTGCTGGCCAGAGGAATAACACGTCCGCTGGCACGTTTAACTCAGAGCGCTTTGGCTTTTGCCCGCAAGGATACCCGCTTTCGGTGCCGGATTAAATCTAAAGATGAAATTGGGCAGCTAGCTGATGCGCTGCAGCGGATGGCCAATGAAATCAATGATCGCAACTCCTATAACCGTGAGTTTGTGGATGCCCTCCAGCATGAATATATCGGTGCGCTGGCTGGTATCAAGGGAGCTGTGTATAATCTTAATGATGGTGCCAAGGAGGATCCGGAGGATCGCGATAGCTTTATTGAAACCATTGGACTGCAAACACAACGCATGCTGAATCTTATAAAACAGCTAAACGCCCTTTCTCAACTGGGGGTTGAATCCCTTCGCGACCGTAAGATGAAGCTGGATTTAGTGGAGCTGACCTCCGCTGTTGTGGAAGACCTGGAAAAAACTTGCAGAATACCACATGCTGCTATTGAGATAACTGAGTCCTCTGCAATTGTTGAATTTTCGGTTGTGCCCGAGTTATTTAATCTGGTAGTTGTTAATCTGCTTAATAATGCAATTCGTCATACGCCAGCTGCCGGCGGTTTGATCAGAGTTGATATAAAGCAGGATGATAACTGCACCTTCCTGGCGGTGAGTGATAATGGCGCTGGAATCAGCGATGGGGATCTGCCGCATATCTTCGAGCGGTTCTTTACAACGGTTCCTAAAAATATAGTTAGTTCACGCGGCGCAGGGCTGGGGCTTGGACTTGCAATTGTGAAGCAGATTGTCGAGGCTCATGACGGAAGCATCAGCTGTAAATCCGCTAAAAACAAAGGTGCGAAATTCTCGGTTGTCTTCAAATAATGTTCTGCAAGCTTGCGAATATGCAGTCAACATGTCATAATATCAGCCTTATTTATGAAGATATGGCGTTTTTTGCAACGGGGGAATGGTTTTATGTATTTCCAATACTCAAAATTCAGCCTCAACGCTCCTGAGAACGTTGTTAAAACAGGGTTATATTGTGATTGAATTTTATATTTTAAAGGTGAGGCTGGAAAAACTACGCGGGGTTCTGGTGGAAATGCATGGTTATCTGGACATTGATAACCGCAGACCGGCACTGACTGAACTTGAGAATATGGCCGCACAGCCTGAGTTCTGGAATGACCAGAATGCTGCCAAGGATGCCATTGCTAAAACCAATGCCTTGCGTGCCTTTGTGCGCCCGTATGATGAGCTGGCTTCTTTGATTGATGATATAGATCTTATGATTGAACTCTCCGAGGATGAAGCGAGCATGGAGGAGCAGCAGGAGGCTGCCGCTGATGTGCCTGCAATGTTTGACAAGGCCGATGTCATGGTCTCCAAGTTGCGGCTGCAGTCGCTTCTTGGAGGCAAACTGGATGCCTGCGGTGCCTATCTGACCATTCACTCCGGTGCCGGCGGTACCGAGTCCTGCGACTGGGCTGACATGCTCTATCGTATGTATCGGATGTATTGTGAGGATAATGACTTTACATTTGAGGTTCTGGATACGCAGCACGGTGAAGAGGCAGGGTTGAAATCGGTAAGTTTTCTGGTGGAAGGAGTATATGCCTACGGCTATCTGAAGGCAGAGCGTGGTGTTCATCGTCTTGTCAGAATATCACCATTTGATTCAAACAGCCGCAGGCATACATCCTTCTGTTCGCTGGATGTGGTGGCCAAGTTGGAAGATGATGTCGAGGTGGAAATCAAAGATGAAGATCTACGGGTTGATACCTACCGTGCCAGTGGTGCCGGCGGTCAGCATGTCAACACCACCGATTCGGCCGTAAGATTGACCCATATAGCATCGGGCCTTGTTGTTGCGGTCCAGTCAGAACGATCTCAACATAAGAATAAAGCCCAGGCCATGGGTATGTTGAAAGCCAAACTTTACGAATATAACGAGGACCGGAAACGCAAGGAAATGGAACGTTTCTACGGGGAAAAGGGCGAAATATCCTGGGGTAGTCAGATCAGATCTTATGTGTTTCAACCATATACTATGGTTAAGGACCATCGTACCGATGAACAGACCGGCAATGTGCAGGCTGTGATGGATGGAGCGATTCAGCCATTTATCGAGGCCTATCTGCGCAAAAATGCGGTCAAAGATGGGGGGAATTTGTGAGAAGTGGGACGTGAAATGTAGGATGTGTAGATGAAAAAGTACATTATTGATTCTGACGACTGAACCCTTGAACCCCTTTAACCCTTTAACCCCTTAAACCATTTTAACCTCTTTAACCTTTAACCTTTAACCTTTAAAACTATGAATATTGAAGAAGCTAAACAGATATTGAATCAAAATGGTCAGGGGCATGTGCTGGCGTTCTGGGATAAGCTGGGTGCTGATGAGCAGCAAAAGCTTCGGGCTCAGATTGAGGAGCTGGATTTTAAGAGCATTGCCCGAATGCAGGAGATGCTTAAGTCGGGGGAGTCCGCAGAGGATGAGAGCGGCAGTGAACCGGTTCCTCCGAAGGTGCTTGAACTTGTCGGTCAAGAGCGGTCGGCTGCATATGCAGTTGGCGAGGATCAGCTGCGTGCCGCTAAGGTCGCTGTTCTGGTTGTGGCCGGTGGACAGGGATCACGGCTGGGATATGACGGACCCAAGGGTGCCTACTCAATCGGACCTGTCAGCGGAAAACCTCTGTTTTATTTTCATGCCCGTAAAATTCTGAGTCTCTCGAAAAAATATGATACACGGATCCCATTTTATATAATGACCAGCGATGTCAATGATGCCGCTACCCGTCAACACTTTGTGGATAATGATTTCTTTGGCCTGAACCCCGATGATGTCATCTTTTTTACGCAGGGAATGTGGCCGGCACTTGATCGTGATGGAAAAATTATGATGGATAAGCCGGGGCATATCTTTATGAGTCCGGATGGACACGGCGGGACCTTGAGTGCACTCGAAAAACGAGGCTGTCTTGCGGATATGGAAAAACGCGGCATCGAGTCGATCTTTTTCTTTCAGGTGGATAACCCGATGGTTGAGATTGCAGATCCTGCCTTTATTGGTGTGCATGTTTCTGAAAAGGCCGACCTCTCAGTTAAACTCTGTGCCAAACGCGAACCCCTTGAAGGACTGGGCGTTGTGGTAGAGCGCGGTGGTAAGTTTGAGATGGTTGAGTATACCGAGTTGACCTTTGAACAGTCCCATTTAGTTGATGATCACGGAGAACTCTATTTTAAATACGGAAGCGTTGCGATACACGTGTTCTCCTATGATTTTATTAAGGCAGAGGCAACTTGTGATATGCCGTTGCACATTGCCCATAAAAAGATTCCTTTCTGCGGTGCCGATGGTAATGTGATCACGCCCGAAAAGAATAATGGCTGCAAATTCGAAAAATTTATCTTTGATGTTCTGTCTGATGCAAAAAAAGTGGTCAATATGGCCTTCGACCGGGCCGAGGAGTTCTCACCGGTTAAGAATGCAGAGGGCAAGGATTCACCTGCCACCTGTCGTCAGGATCTGCAACTCAAATGGCTGCGTTGGTTCAAGGAACTGGGGATTGAGATTCCGCTGAACGAGGCAGGGCTTCCCGTTGTCCCGCTGGAGATAGATCCCGCCTATGCACTGAACGTCGGAGATTTGAAGGCACGTGGAATATCCTTGCAGGGGTGTGGGCGGCCATGGAATGCGCAGTAGCGCTGTATCTGAATTGTAAATGGTGAATTGTAAGTTGTTATACACTGTAGCTGAGGTCCGTGACCTCGGAATCTATTTAAGAGGAGAAAAATATGAGACCGGTAGTATTGATTATTCGTGATGGATGGGGACTCAATGAAAATGAGGAAGCCAATGCAGTGGCCGCAGCCAAGACTCCTGTGATTGATCAGTTGAAAGCGGATTGTCCCTGGACCAAGCTTGCATGCAGTGGAGAACCTGTTGGATTGCCCGAAGGCTATCAGGGATCCAGCGAGGTGGGACATCTCAACATGGGTGCCGGCCGCATTGTGATCCAGGAACTCAAGCGCATTGATGACGGACTTTCCAGCGGCGAGCTTTTTGAGTCGGAGAAGTGGCTGGCAATGATTACAAACTGGAAAGATAATGCCAGTCAGCTTCATTTTATGGGATTGCTGCAGGACGAGGGCGTGCATGCACACCAGGAGCACCTCTTTAAGCTGATGCACCGTGCTCGTCATGAAAACCCGGAAGGCGCGATGGTGATTCATCCCTTCCTTGATGGACGCGATACCCCGCCACGTAGCACCCTTGAGTATATTGCGCGTCTGAATAAAGAGATTGATAAGATTGGTCATTGCTCCATCGGAACTGTTCAGGGACGCTACTATGCAATGGACCGCTCAAAGAATTACGGTCTGACGGATATTGCCTATCGGTGCATAGTTCAGGCCGAGGGGCGTTCAGCTGCGAGTGCCGACGGAGCCGTAATTGAGTCGTACGAAAAGGATCAGACTCCGGATAATACCCCGATGGTTGATGAGTATATATTGCCATATGTGATCGGTGACTATGCCGGCGTTAAGGATGGCGACTCCGTGATGCACTTTAACTATCGTCAGGATCGTGCAATCCAGTTGACTCAGGCCTTTTGTAATGAAGATTATCCAGGCGAACGTAAAGTGCTTTCCCGGATTGTCTATCTCGGTTTTACACGCTACTGGGATGAGTTTACTGAGTACCTGCTTGGCGCTATGGGCGGAGATGGAGGAATGGACAACCTGCTGGGTGAGGTGATCGCCAATGCCGGTCTGAAACAACTGCGTATCGCTGAAACCCAGAAGTTCCGTCATGTGACCAGCTTTTTTAACGGTAAATCAACCCAGCCCTACGCCAATGAGGATCAGGTCGATGTTCCCACCCGTTTTGATCCTGCCAAATTTGCCAGCCATCCTGAAATGGAGGCTTATAATGTGACCGATGCACTTCTCAAACGACTGGAAAATAATCCATATTCCTTTGTGGTTGTGAATTATGCCAACTGTGATATGGTTGGACATACCGGTGATTTTGAAGCCGCCACTAAGGCAGTTGAGATTGTGGATGAGTGCATTGGCAAACTGATGCCACGTCTGATGGAGCTGAATGCGCATGTGCTGATTACCGCCGACCACGGCAACGCCGAGCAGATGAAAGATTATGAGACAGGAATGGTTAAAACCAGCCACACATTGAATCCTGTTGAGTGTATCTACGTTGCCAAGGACGGTAAAGATAAAAAGATGATATCAGTTGGTAAGCTCTCCGATCTTGCTCCGACAGTGCTGGCGCTTCTTGGTCTTGATAAACCGGTTGAGATGACAGCTGAAAATCTGCTGATTGATTGAATTCGCTGAAATGCACCCTGAGCTTATTTGTACTGGACGTATTCATCAGGGTAATTATGGTTCCGGGAGTCAACTCGGAAAGCGGTAACCAGTATGCTTAGTATTGGGGGAATGTAAGTTAGATATGTTTCGTTTTTTTAAAGTTTTTTTTATAGTAGCATTAGCTTGGGGCTATGCTTATCCGGTAAATGCAGTTTTGAAATTTTCAAATAGCTACCGAAGTTCCCGTAATAAGGAACGTAGTATTCGCAAATCAACAACGCTGATTATTCTGCATACCACTGAATCAACCAAGATTGGTGCGCTACGTAAGTTGAGGGATAATGGAGAATGTAACTACTATATTGCTCAGAACGGAGTTGTTTACCGCGTAATAGATCATCGCAGAGTTGCCTATCATGCCGGTCGAAGTATGTGGCAGGGGCGCACTAATGTTGACAATTTCTCGGTCGGCATCGAGGTTAGCGGTTTCCATAACAAACCCTTTACGAAAGCGCAGTACACGGCTTTGGCGGAACTGGTTGGCGAAATTAAGTATATCTATAAGGTGCCGGACTACCGGGTTCTGACCCACTCCCAGGTGGCTTACGGGGCACCCAATAAGTGGCATAAACGCAGCCATAGAGGGCGCAAGCGCTGTGCCATGCTGCTGGCCCGTCCCCCGGCCCGTGCCTTGTTGAATCTGAAGTCACGTCCGCTTTACGACCCTGATGTTAGAGCAGGTCGACTGACCGTTGGCGATGCTTATCTGGCAAAAGTGCTTTATGGTTCAACCAGCCAGAAAAAACAGGCGGTAAAACGCTTTACCGCTCCTGATAAAAATGTAATATCCAGAAGTCGCAGTGCCTGGGATATTGCCAGAGACCTTTATAACTCCTCTGAAACTACTTATATCTTCCCGAATGGAACTAAGAAGCAGGGCAATCAGATTGTAAATTTCAAATTGCTGCCTGCCGGCACCCGTGTGATTGAAGGTTCGTCAGCTGACAATCCTGCCGAGCACTTTAAAATTGTCGGTCAGCAGGGCAGGGCTCAGGATATTGCCGGGGCTGAGGTGCGACTGCGCAGCACCATCTATATTTTCCCTGATGGCAAGTATAAAAGAGGCAATCAGTTGACAGCTAATGATATTCTGAAGCTGCCTTATGCCACAAAGGTGCTGGTCGGTTATGATGTGGGCGGACCTGTCTCTCCCTCTAACTGCGCCAGTAAAATATGTGGCAACCGTTGGAAATCCAAGGATACCTATTTTCTGATTTCCGGTACGGTCATAGCCGGAGATAAGGTGGATGATAAAAAAATACCGACCGGTGCTGTAATATTTTATAAGCGATAAGGCGGTTAAGGCGTTTAAGGCATTGAAAGGGTTGAAAGCGTTGAAGGCGTGGCCAAAACGAGCAGTTCCTTGGGGTTTCTTCTGTACGTCCATCGCTTGTCTACGAAATGGATGCCCCGCAGCCCGACCTTTATGGTCCACCTCGTCTTGTCAAGGCGTAGTCTCGAAGCTCGAAGAAGGATGACGGTACCTGGAGCGATAGCGGCTCTTAACTTGAATATTGGATATACCGTGTTGGCTATTGGATATTGATAAAGGGGCGTTCTGTCCTAAAAGACCTTTTCGAACAGGCTCCTGCTATTGACTAAAGCAGGCTGGCGTACCATGCTGCTTGAGGCAGGGGACCGCGTGATAGAACGTTGCGTCGTCATCCTGCTTATCAAAACTCAACACAGCCGAGTGTAAAAAACCGATCCAGTCATCACCTTTGAATTTACGGATTCCTAACGCAGTTATAAACGCGGTGATATAGATATCATGGCTTACAAAGAAAGAAAGCTTTGAGTCAGTTACGCCGCGCATCCATCCAATTGTTTCAACGGTCGCTTTTTTTATGGGGTTCAGGTAGGGGGCTGTGCCTTTGTTAAGATAGCTTTGCATGTACTCCATGTATCCATGCTTCTTCATTAATGCCTGCAGTGAATGCCTGTCGGGGTGCATGTAGAAACCTTCAATCCCGATCTCGGGAGTGTCGCTTACCTGTGGCTGATTAATGCCCATCCCCTCGGCCAGGTATCTGGCTGTCAGACGGCAGCGATCCATTGGACTGGAAAAAAAAGTTACATCCTGAATGCCCTTGAAATGGCTGCCTACCTCCCGCGCCATTGCAATTCCGTTATCAGTCAGACCAAGCGTTATACCGAAATCCCTATCGTTCACGCATATTTCGGGACGTTCAGAGTGCCGGATGAAAATTATTACGCTTCTGCCGCTATCCAGCAGTTTTCGTACCTTCCGGAAATCAATCGTCTGGCTGTTAATATTCATTATACTGCTATAAAATCAAGTTCTTGTTTTTTATGCACGTTTCTTAACTACGAAAAACACTAAAAGCACGAAAGAATAAAGACTATCTTTTCTCGTTTTTTCTATGCAACGCGAAGCGCTGTTATCTAAAACAGCGGTGTTTATCACGCAACCTGTCAATGAGTGAGTAAGCTTTCGCATATCACTTGCAGTTAGTTTGGTCGCTGCTTCGCCGCTTTAGTCGCTGAAATAGATCCGGGAATCTAGCGTTTATTTTTCTTTTTCGGTGTCAGGTTCTTGTTGAACATACCCTGATATATGATAATCCCATTTTCCAGAAGCTGGCAGAATTGCCCCTTCTCATAAAATATAAATCGCTTATCAGCTGATTGGTAACGAACTCCCGAACGTGCCAGAGTCTGGTAAAGGATGATCTTTTTACCGTTATAGAGAGTCACGCGGACCTTATTGTCAAATGTCAGCTCAGCACCATTGGCCAGTGTTTCCGTGCGTTTCTCTTTACCATATTCAACCTGAATCATATTTGCATCAACATCAGTAAAGCGGGATTTGCGGTCAGTTTTGAACCTTAAGCCTGAGCAACCGCAGAAGAGTGTACAAATATAAAATAAAAAAAATACTCTTAACATACCCGTTAGTATAACTGAATGTAGTTTAACGTCAATCAGAAAGTACTGTAATTCGATGATCGCACGTTTTTTTGCCCGCTAATCTCCGCGAATAGATTTGAAAATTTCATCCCCGCTGCGCGCGGTCGTTAATCATTTGAAATTTTCACATCAATAGATAATATTATGTTGTCTTCGCTCAACAGATTCGCGGAGATTAGCGGGCAATAACTGCTAAGTAATTATTTGGGTTGCGGCTCTGCCTGTCCTGACCTGTACTGAGCTTGCCGAAGTAGCTTGTCGAAGTGGCTGCATCAGGCAGACTCGGCTTTACGGAACAGCTCCGCAATATCATTCTTGTGCAACTCTCGCCAGTCGCCGGGACGCATCTCACCAATTCTAAGAGGACCGATTCGTACCCGTTGCAGACTCACAATCCGCAGTCCGACCTGTTCGCACATCTTGCGAATCTGGCGGTTGCGACCCTCGCCCATGGTGAACGACAGCTTATGAAGTTTGCTTCTGGGGCTGCTTTTAAGTACAACAATCTCGACCGGCTTAATGAAATACCCGTCAATATCCATGCGTGAACCCAGAATTGCAACCTTGCTTTCATCAAGCTCACCGGAAACTCTTACGTTATAGCCTTTTTTGTGCCCGTAGCGGGGGTGAGTCATGATGTTGGTCAACTCTCCGTCGTTTGACATGATTAACAACCCTTCGCTCTCACGGTCAAGTCGGCCGACCGGTACCAGACGTTCAGGGATCTGCTGACTCAGAAGGTCGCAAACCGTATCGCCTTGAGAGTTGTCAGCGGAACAGATTAAACCGCGTGGTTTATAAAGCAGAATGGTTCGTTTTTTTTCTGTATCTTTGTCAATTTTTTTACCCCGAACAGCTATTGAGTCCTTTTTAGGATTTACCCTGAAGCCCGGTTCTCTAATCGTTTCAGAGTTAACGGTGACCTCCCCGGCATGAATAATATCAGCGGAGCCGCGACGCGACGCTATGCCGCGTTTGGCGAGGACATTTTGCAGTCGTTCGCCCGCATTATTTGATGAATCTTTGCTGTCGGTTGTGTTATTATTACTCATGTCATGGGACTTTCAGATAGAGAATATATGAATCGTGGTTATAAATCCGGCTCTAAACGTGCCGGCTGGTGGTCGCGTATAAAGTTTTTCTTCTGGCGGATCTTTCACCGCCGTTAGGGTGTCGGGTGTCGGGTGTCGGGTGCTGTTTAATTAACATTCTACATCTTACAGCTCACATCTTACAACTCACGGAGCGAAGCGACCTCAAGCGCGATACTTCTTCAGTGCTTCCTTAAATGCATCTGTTTTGCTGTAGCCGCAACATTTGAACTCAGGGCAAAATCCACGGTAGATGCACTCCGGTACACAGAGCTCGTATAGCTCCGGTTCACACTTGCTTATTTCGTTCAGCACCAGCTTCCAAGCCTCTCGGGTCTCCTTAGAGGCCTGTGTACAGAGACGTTTGCGTGATATAAAAATAATTGACTGGGCGTTGGCGGCACACTGATGTAGAACCGTTGCACCCTGCGGTGCTTCTTCTCTGTCTACTCCTGTGCGGTCGGTACGCTGGGTGCTTACAAAATGTTCAATTCCTAT
>Ga0307990_1004052_pt1 | contig 10892 bp, 7 predicted proteins | sample EllFjometagen129_FD_203168 | JGI IMG/M metagenome (GOLD analysis project Ga0307990, IMG submission 203168) | Marine microbial communities from Ellis Fjord, Antarctic Ocean - #129 | ecosystem: Environmental > Aquatic > Marine > Unclassified | place: Southern Ocean | collected 2014-10-08
TCGGAGGAGAATCGGTTGGCGAATTATTGGAAATCCTACGGATCGAAACGCAGAGCCAAACTTCCAAGCCTATTGCACAGCAGTTGGCGAAATTTCATCAGGGGAAGTTTGAACGAGCACGTGAGATGCTACAATCGCTAAGCGATGGATTTAACGAAGTTCGCGGTTAGTGCTGACTCGGCGAGCCCAGTTGAGGGCGGATGAGAGGACGGGGATTTCCTGTCGCAGGCGGGCGAGGATCGTGTTTTGCGATTCCATGCAGAGCTTGAGAGCGCGGAGCGCGTCATCGCCCATTTCCTGGCTGCCGAAGAGTTCACTTTCGCGTTCGGAGAAATCCAGTCCGGTTTGAACCCCAGCGCGGTGGCCCAGATCGTAACCGGACATCAACAGGCGACTAGGCCGGAACTTGTCCACGCACAGATCCTCGAACCAGATCGGGGAAGGAGTTAAGGAGTCTACCTTCAGCAATTCGAGCAACTTGCGCTCACGGGTGAGCTGAGCTTGAATCTCTTTTTTCGGGACAGAGGCCAATTGCAACCAGATCAGTTTGCTGACCAGCACGGCGTAGCCATCGGAGTATTCCTTGCCGCCCGGTAGGCCAAAACTCTTTTGTACCGTCATAATGAACGGCACACTTTTCCCGCATTCTTTCGCCATTTGGCTCAGATTCATGAGCCGGTTTTCTTGATTTGGATGTCGCTCTGACCTCTCGAAGCAACGCGCAGACCCCGAGACTTTCTTTTGACCCTCGATCCTTCGGGGTGACCTTTAAGCAGAGAGCAGGGAGTGTTCGAGGTCGGTTTTGATCTGCTTCCAGTCGGGGACGCGCCGGGTAAGTAGGCGGTAGAAGGCCTTGTCGTGGGCCAGATGCTCGATGTGGCAGAGCTCGTGGGCGATGACGTAATCAATCTGGCGTTTGGATGCATGGATCAGCTTGAGGTTCAGGCAGACCCGGTGCGTCTTGCGGGAGTAGCTGCCCCATCGTGATTTCATCAAGCGAATTGCCAGACTCGGGCTATCACTGATGCCGCACTGTTGAGTACAGGCTTCCAGTCGATCCGCAAAGTGCTGCTCCGCTTTTTCAGTCAGCCAGGCATCCAGCAGCTTTTTGGTGTGAAGCCTTGTTCTGGGGAAATGGCTTTCCACGGTCAGTGTCCCGTGCTGGAGCGAGACCCGTTCAGACTCTTCCGCTTTGCGAACCAGTAGTTTGTAGCTGCGCCCGAGGTAGCGCAGAGATTCTCCGCTGACGTACTCCTTGGCGGCTACGGTTTTGAAGGTGGCAAAGTAGCGCTTCTGTTTGAGAATCCACCGCAGCTTTCGCCGGAGAAAGTCTGTGATCTTGTCGTCGGTGGCGTGCAGTGGAGCTTTGACCGCTATAGATTGATCAGGGCGGATGGTTACGGCAATCGTCTTGCGCTTTTCCAACGCCAGCTCGTAGTCGAACTCCATCTTTTCATGTGAAAAGTGGTGCATTACAACTCATCCCGGTTCTGAACAGCCAGATCCCAGATGAGGGCGACTACACGGTCTACATCGTCTGCTTTCAGGTCGGCCCCATACTGATCCTGAACCACGTCGAAGAGATAGTCCTCCAGCTCTGCACGAACCCGGCGCTTCACCTCAACGTTTTTGTCCCAGTCCACAATTTTATGGGACTTCACGGTATCAACCATGGTTTTGGCTATGGTGGAAAGCTGTTCATCACTTAGGGATTGGGCTGAAAGTTCGGATCGGATGTTCCGAAAATATGGATGCAACAACTTGTTGCCTCTGAGCGGGGAAGGGATGTCGTTGTCCTCGTAGTCGACTACATGCCCCTGAACCTCTCTGGCTTCCTGTAGGAGTGCTCTGGCGTCCTCCTCTTTGGCATTGCGAAGCTCCTCGATCAGCTTCTCGATCTTCTCGCTGAAGTGGCGGTAGAACTCTGGGTCCTTGTTGTAGTTCTCTTTGATGGTTCGCTTGGTCTGGGCGGCAATGGCTTCTGCTTTCGATTTGTCAGACAGCTTCTGGTCTGCGCTATCAATGTAGGCATTGAACTCGGCGGACTCGGAAACGGACACCGGTTTGGCCAATTGCGTTACATACTCTGCCGAGACGTATTTATCCAGAATGCGCCGGATCTGATCTTCGTACTTGGAGAAGTCCACGGTTTCAGCATTCTTCGTCTTCTGGATCTTCTTCAGCTCCATGAACTTTTTGAGATCCATCTGGTAGCGGCGCAGTTTATCGGCATCAAACTTCTGCGTGAAGTCGTAGAGCATCTGGCAGGCGGCAAACTGCTTGATGAACTCATTCACCAGCTCATAGAAGTGCTCACGCGTCTCCAGGTCGCCATCGAGCACCTGGATGTACTCCTCGCCGTCCTGCTTGTTCTGGACGCTGTTAAAGACCCCGTGTAGCTCCTGATAGATCCGTTCTAGCTCCTCGATTTTCTCATCGGTGTTCAACAGGGCGCGTTCGACGTCCTCCGCGTCGTAGCTGGAGAACAGCTGCATGGCATCGCGAAGGTTTTGGGCATTCATGGAGTAGTCGATCACAAAGCCGTTCACCTTGGCCTCCTTGCCCTCGTCGCCGTCAAACAGGCGGTTCACGCGGGCAATGGCCTGCAGCAGGTTGTGATCCCGCAACTGCTTCGCCAGATAGAGGAACGTATTGCGCGGGGCATCGAAGCCCGTTAAGAGCTTATCCACCACAATCAGGATGCGCACGCCGTCCGGGTTGTCTTTAAACTGGGAGATCAGCTTCTTCTCGCGGGCATCCAGAGAAGAGCCGTGCTTGTGTTTCTCGTTGGCCAGAAACTCCGCCACCACCTTTTTGTGCTCCGGCAGCTTGTCGTCCTCTTCCTTGTCGTTGGTGTCCGAAACGATCACCTCGACCTCCAGTTGATCCAGCAGCTCGAACGCCTTCTTGAACATTACGGCCGCGTACTTGGAGGGAGCCACCACCTGCGCCTTGAGCCCGGTGTCCATGAACTGCTTGTAGTGCTCCAGAATATCCAGCGCAATCGTCTCAATCCGCTGGGAGGTTTCCTCGACAATCTGCGACGAATTGAACTTCCGCTGTAGATCCTTTTTCTGCTCCTCGCTCAACTCCTCGGTAATCTGATCGTAAAACCGATCCAGCAGGTTCTGCTGAACCGTCTGCTCCACAAAGCGCGGCTGATAGATCAACGGCAGCACCACGCCGTCGGCCTCTGCTTCGGAGATCGTGTAGGCATCAATCATTCCGCCGAACTTGGTTTCGGTCAGCTTGCGAGTCGGCCCTTTGACAACCTTGCCCGCTGAGGTCTTTGCAGACTTTTCCTTCTTCATCAGCGGCGTGCCGGTGAAAGCAATCTGACACGCTTTCGGCAGAATGATGTTCAGCTCGGTGTTGGCCTTGCCCGCCTGAGAGCGGTGGGCCTCGTCGATCAACACAAACACATTGGGGTCGTCGTCCACAAAGTCACGGAAGCTTTTGCCCGCCTCAAACTTATGGATCAGCGCTGTGATCACCCGCTGGTCCTTCTCCTTGATGAGACGTAACAGATCCCGGCTGCTGGTCGTCTTCTTGACGCCCTTCTTGATGTTGCAGGCCGCGAAGGTATCGCTGATCTGCTTGTCGAGATCGCGGCGATCCGTCACCACCAGCACACGGGGCAGAACAAAGTCCGGATCATCGATCAGGCACTTCACCAGCATTACCATCGTCAGGCTTTTTCCGGAACCCTGCGTGTGCCAAATCAGCCCACCGTTGCGCCGTCCATACTCATCGAAGGTCTTCAGACGCGCAATGGCCTTGCGGATGGCGAACACCTGCTGATAGCGGGCAATCTTCTTCTGCCCGCCGTCATAGAGAATGAAGTTGCGTACAAGCTGCAGCATCCGCTCTGGCTGGAGGAGTGAGTGTATCCCTTTGTCTTGCTCCGTCACCGAGCGGGCAGGGGTGGGTTGTAGTTCGACCCGGCAGAGATCGCGGGCAACCTGGTTGAACACCTCCGTCTCCACCGTTTGATTGATCACCGCCGACACCTCCGCTTCGAACTCGGCGGGGTCCGCATCCTTCTCTTTCCAGTGGGTATAGAACTTCGAGGGCGTCAGCATGGTGCCGTACTTCAGCTCCGACACATTCGTTGCAATCAGGATCTGCGGGAAGAGGAAAAACTTCGGCGTCTCGTTGCGCCCCTGATTGCGGATCATCTGCGTCACCGCTTCCGCCACCTTCACCGACTCCTTCTTGTTCTCGATCACGGCGAAGGGAATGCCGTTCACGAATAGCACAATATCCGGGCGACGGTCGGAGTTTTCTGAAAGTTCGAATTCGGCGCAGACGTGGAACGTGTTGGCCTTCCAGTCGGTCCAATCGACGAATTTCATCTGGGGTGAGGTGCGGCGTCCGCCGATCAGCTCAGAGACGGCCTTGCCGGCCAGTAGAAGGGAGAACACCTGCTCAGAGGCACCAATCATGCCTGCGCCCATGTCGACGCTGTGCTCGGCCTCAAACACCGCATCGTGGATGCTCTTATCGGACACCTCAGGGCCATTGATCTTGCGCAGCGCCTCGAAGGCAACATCGCGCAGAACATACTGGCTGTTCGACTCGCGCAACTCGGCGATCTCCTTGCGGGGAATGTAGGTGTAGCCCAGATTCACCAGCTGCAGCAACGCGGGTATCTGCGATGCCGATGCTTCATCAAAATCAGGTAGGTCGAATTGTTTACTCATAATCAACTCCAATGGGAAATCTCTCGCCCGCTTCGCTCAAGCCGCTAAGTCGCAGAACATATTTTAGACGGGATAACAGGATGTACATGATTTCCTTTTTGTGGGCTCTTGTGTTTTTTGTGGCTAAGAAGCTTTCCTAAATTCAGGAAGCCGTATGCTTCCTGTCACGAGGTTGTTGAGCAGGTATTTCTTCTGATCCTTCCACAGCACCAGCTTTTTCTCCAGCGCATCAATCTCTCCGTCCGCCGCTCTCAACACCTCCGCGATTGCCTGCTGTTCTTCGAGTGGGGGGAGTTGTAGAGGGATGCGATTTACAATGTCGGTGTTTAGGTTCTTCTGGGTGCCAGGCTGCCCTTGTCCAGACAGCTTGTCTGTTTTTTCAGTGAGCGCATGAAAGAGGAACTGAACGCCTACTGACTGTAGATTCTGGAAGAGGACAAATCCGTCGTGAACACAGACGGGAACGTCTACTATTCGAGGAACACCGATGGTGGCGCAAATCGACATAATCAATTCGCCGGGATCGACCTTGACACTTTTCCCCTCACCTTCGGGGGAAAGATATTGAGTTGTTTTTGTTAAATACTTTTTAGTTTTTGTTACGTCAGAAATTCTCACCCAACCTCGACCCGTATCGGAAAACCATTTTGGGTCTTTGATCGGCCTTGGTGATGCTCCGCGACGGATGTCGCAAATCTGGCCCAACTTCACAGTTTTCCAAACATTGGAAAAACCTGGGAGGCGGGTTTGGCCGGAGAGGAGCTTTTGCATCAGCCCCTTTTTGATCAGCCGCTTCTTCACTATTTTTAATTCTAAATTCCTAATTCCCCCGTCCCAGCACTCCAGCACCCCCGCAATCGCCTCCTGTTCGGGGAGTGGGGGGAGTTGCACTACTGCCGGACGAATGGTTTGCAGGTTGATGTTTGCTTGAGCGTTTTGCGTAGCCTTTGATTCGAAATACTCCTTTTTCGTGAGCAAGAAATATTTAAGCCAGAGCCTATGGCTTTTAGCATTCGGCTGAACAGCAACTAGACTGTCTGGGCATGCAAACTCAAATGGAACCTCTGCAATATCACCAATGTTTGCGGCAATAGTAATGAGCAGGGTGCCCGAAGGGAAAAGCCGACTTACAGTTAGCCCGCGTTCATTCAGTGTTTGTGAATAACCATTGACGATGCCGTCCGAGGTAGAAACGTCTCCGGTCTGAAGGAACGGAAACTTCCCTCCATAAAATTGTGGGTCATTCCTTGGTCTCGCAGAAAACTTTCCACGCTCAATCTGAGCAATATCTTCCATCGTCGACTCTTCCCACCCCTCAGGAATCCAGCCGACTTTGGTTTTTTTGTAACCGGGTCTATTTTCGTTTTTTTGCATTAGGATTCTTCCCTGTCGAAGATCTGTTCGCCCAGAATGGTTTCAATCAGCGACTGGCTCTCGGATGGGATTGTGGACGCCTGCTCCTGAGCCACGTTTCTAATTACCTCTTTCGTGGCATCAGACGGAGCTCCGAGTTTATGGGTATGGGTAAGCCCTGTGGAGAAGGTTGCGATATCCCCAGTTTGGAGATATTTGATGCGTATATGTTCCTCAAGCTGACTTATTACTTCGGGAGGAGTGCCGCTGCTGTGTTCAATCAAGAAAGCTATCCGAGGCTCGTCTAGTTGAGATTGATGAATCCTTAAATCTTCGATGATCATCCGGATCACCCGATCCCGCCCTTCAACCGTTTCGTCATCGAATAAGGAGGCGAAGTACTCACAACTTAATGCGGCAGGAATTGTGTAGAAAAATTCCTTTAAGGTGGTCTCCATCAGGTTCGTTAATTTCTTATTGAACAGTTCCTCCACTGCAAACGGAATGAATACATCGGGAATAATATTTTCTTTGATTCGTATTGCCGTGGCCTGTTTTACAACGGAGCTGTTGTTTCTGCAGAGAGACCATAATGCCGTCTTCCACATATTCCAGGTCGCCTCGTTAGTTACTTTGGATTTAATTGCTTCGGCAAGTACGGCTTCAGCTTCGTCTGCCACATTCCATGAGCTTTCAGACATTCCGGTTAAGAGGCTTTGTGCAATTGCGGGCACAGATGTGCTGGCCAAATGTTGTTCTGCAAAGCGTTCAAATACTTTTTTACAGAACCTGTTATAGTTGGGTTTGGTTTCATCGGTTGAGTGCTCTGATTGCTTGGTGAGATCAAACAGCCATTCTGTCTCTTCATCTGTACATGCACGATTTGCCAGAATGATTGCAATATCATCAATCTGTTCTTCAGACAGGCAAAATAGCCTCGTGCCCAAGGCATTGCAGACGGCCATGAAATTGACAAGGGTGGTTTGTGGAGGGAGCCACGGACGCAAGTGATCGAATAATATTTGTATGCCGTCGGCCGAAAGCCTTTCGGAAATTTTCTTGAGAGTGAGCATGGCCTCCCTTGCTCCCACTTGAGTCGGGCTGGCCAGATCAATGGGGGAGCTTAACGGGCCAAGATCTCCAAACAGCAAGTCTATGATCTCATGCAGAGTTTCCTCATCATTACCGGCGAAAGCGGCTATTAGGGTGGAATGTAGTCCTGAGAAAGCTTCTGCGCCGTCTTCGGGGTAAATATCCCAGGTGCACTCCCGGGTGATTGTCAAAGCTAATGAAGGGATTGCGCCGCTGTAGTCTTCTGACATTGACGCCTTGAGAGCGGCTAATTGCTTCATGGCGATGCCGGGGTCATCGGTGCCGATTAAAGGGTTTATTTTGCGTGCAAATGATCCCCGAGCAGAGTCGGTCAAGTCGGCGCTGAAAATCAAGACGGCCCTGAGTTCCTCGGATTGAAGAACATCTTCAATTGGAAGTTCATTAAGATTTGAAATGATTGTGTTGTGGATCTTGCGTTTGCAGCCGTCAAGACCCTTTGCTTTTTCTGCCAAATCAAGTAGCCGATGGAAGCCCTTGAGGGCTTCGCCTGTCCGTGGGAACTTTTTTACGTAATCAGCAACCACATCTTGCAGGCTGTCGGGGAGAGACGTTGGTTCTATTAAGCACGAAAGCGCATTTCTGAACCGTGCAACACTGTGCAGAGATTGCCGGTGCTCTTTCAGCCATGCCGCTACGCAAGATAGGTCGGAAACTTTTTCTATTTCGGCTGCGAAAACTGCTTCTTTTCCTGATTGTATCGCATCGTAAATGTCTGGACCATTATCCAATGGGGCTAAGGTTTCGGGGAGCCCTTTTCGCGTTAGAAGGCGGAATGTGTGATGCGAAACTGGATCGAGAGCCCGAATAATAGCCGCCGCCTTTAGGTCGGAGTCTGTTTGTTCAATTGGGTTTCCAATAACCTTTCGTAAGCGTTCAAATTCGGAAAGAGGAGACTCTACTAATTTTTCAAACGCAGTAGGCACTGTTTCTTGGAGGGCAATTACAGCCAACATTGATTTGTCGAAATGATCCAGTTTGTCCTTTGCGCGAAGAGCCTTAGATTCCTGCATAGAGGTAGTTTTTTCCTTAGAAATAAGGTATGCATTCACGAGCTTTTTTACCTGACGAGGATTTCTCGGGGCAACCGATCCGACAAGTTCCTGAATGAGGGCTATATCGGCCTCGTCCACGCCGTCGAACTTATTCAAAACCGTTCTGGCATAAGCAACCATATCGTCGGGAAGGAAGGCATCCATGCGGATGATGACATCGAAGAATTTTCTCAAGAGATCCTCTTCTTCATAACCATCATGGTGCCCATCGTCTTTCAGAGCACTCAATACTTGGGATTCATCGCATGGAACAAGAAACCGGCACTCAGCAATGTCTTTTTCGAATAGAGGCTTGCCCCCTAGTTGCCTGATTGCTGCAAGAGCTTCAACAACGGTGCTGGCTTCGCATCGGTCGAGGTCGTCGACCACAACGATAATTGGGACGCCGTCGCGTTCCCGGTATTCCGCGAGTTCTTCTTCGAACACGCGTTGAAATTGATCGGGGTATTTTAAACGTTGGCTATCGGAAACGGGCTCTGCTGAAGTTAGAAGCTGGTCTTTCCTGTTGCAGAACCATCTGTATACAACGGCCATGCAGGCTGCAAATAGAGGGAGGAGGGCGGCTATAGAAAAGCCAGCCCAATCTCTTTTGGGGTTGAGATCAGCAAAGAAGATCAGAACAAAGGCCAGCAATGAAATAATACCAATTCCAATGGCTCCGCAGATGAAGGGGTCGAGCTTTTCATCTCGGGCCATTAGCCACCAGCGTGTTTGCTTGTTGGCTTCTTCTTGCACAGAATAGGGGCGAATGATTAGAGGGTTCCCTGGTTGAATAAAACGACCGATCTGTTCATATTTCGGGCTGTCTATTCCTTTGATGATGGAGAGTAATAACTGTCTCCGCACGTGATCGCCGCGCGTTTTCCATGCATTAAACCAGATAACTTTTACACTCTCTTCTGGAGCAGCAGAGCGTTCATTAAAAGCATCTTCCATCATTTGAACAACAGAGCTCTTCCCTTGTCCCCACTTCCCGAATAGAGCGACAGAAATGCCGGGGTCGTTTCCTGCCGACGGGGTGAGGATTTGTGTTAGCACTTTGGCGTAGATGTTGTGGCTAAACGCATCCTTGCCTTGCTTGGGATCAAATACGCTGTCATTGAGCAGTTTCAGGCCAGTTGTTTTTATTTTATCACTCATCATTTTACCTCATTTCTAAATCGTGTTATCCACAGAATTTTCCAACCATTGGAAAAACGAAGCGGCCTTTTTCCAATGCTTGGAATTTTCCGTGTAATCTGTGGTTGAAGATCTTCATTTTTCGTTCTCCCAGATCGGGCTGTTTTTCCAATTGTCCGGGAAGCCCATGTTATGGATAGGAATTTGCGGGTGTTTGGTTTCAAGCAGGTATGTCAGGCGACCTTTCCACCCGCTTTGTGGGGCGATTCCCCGAAGCATGTAGTGCAAGACGGAGAGAACGCCGAATACGCGCCGGTCGGACAGAGTTATATCGACAGGGGCGTGCCAGTCGGGGTGCTTGTTTTTTCGCGGAATCATAATCGGGGTGCCGAGGGTTCGGTTCCACAGTCGGGAGTGATGTGCGCAACTGTTGCGGATGGTGTTTAGGCTGGTGAGCCAGGATTTGAGCACACGATCACTGATGCCATAGGCGAGGGCGACGTCTTGTTTGATGGATGCCTCAACACCTCTGTAGAGTGTGAACATGGTTCCAAAATCCATTAGCTCGGCGGCGATCCAAAGGGGGAGGTCTGTTTCTGAAGTGTATTTCCCGTGGTAGTGGGCAATGAATTCTTCTTTGCTACGTGTTTCTTCATTCCTGATCTTCCCCATGAATTTCCGATGATTCTCTACGGAAAGGTTGGGTAAGTTCTTTCGGTCGATGTGGCCGAATGCGCCATATTGGAGTGTGAAAAGATTGATCAGGCGGGTGCGAATAGAAATTTCTGCGCGTTCAATTGCATCCATTGTGAGAACCCGGAGCTGGCGGTCAAAAACGTAGCGATCCCAAATGATATCTAAACTTGTTTCTGGTTTTAGGCTATCGCTTGCTGGGAGACGGAAGGGGTACCAGTAGGCGCTTAGCCGGTAGTAGTTTACTTCGGTAAGGCAGTGGGTCAGTTGGTCCCGGTCAGCGATCAGTCCGCGTTCCAGCAGTCGGTCGGCTTGTTGCTCAAAGGAGAGGGGGAGTTTGGGATATCTCATTACGAAACCCTCCCTGAAAAGAAAAACCCACCAGAATTGAGCATGATAGTCAGAGGCTTGGCGGGTGTGCTGTTGATCAATATACGCTCGGATCCAAAAAAGTCAAGGGGGGTGCACAGGGGACTCGAACCCCCGACCCCTGCCTGATTTTGTGTACTTTTGTGGTTAACGATCTTCATTCCCCGCCCTCCAGAAGCTGTTGGCCTTTGGCGGTGAGGCGGTATTTCTGCGTTGGGCTTTTGGGTGAGTCCGGCTGGGTCATTTCCACCAATCCGTTTGTCATCAGCGGGTTCAGTACTTGGTTCCTGAACTTGGTGCGGTCGGTGCGCCCCTCAATGGCCATCAATTTCCCAATGGCACTCTCCTCCAGGCATTTACGCAGAATTTCAACTTGGTGCCTACTGGGTGCCCACTTAGTGCCTTCTTCAGGAATTTCTTTGGTTTCGGCCAGCGGGAGGGTCAGTTCGAATCCGTGTGGGGTTTCGTTGAAGATTGGCTTCGCGCCTTT
>Ga0307990_1004053_pt1 | contig 10879 bp, 8 predicted proteins | sample EllFjometagen129_FD_203168 | JGI IMG/M metagenome (GOLD analysis project Ga0307990, IMG submission 203168) | Marine microbial communities from Ellis Fjord, Antarctic Ocean - #129 | ecosystem: Environmental > Aquatic > Marine > Unclassified | place: Southern Ocean | collected 2014-10-08
CCGGTAAGTTCAGCAATGTCTCGCAACGTAACTCGTCTCACGTTATCGATCCCCCAGAGAATTCTTTGGTAACGTTCCTGGTAACGTTACCAGTATAGTGCTGGTTCCACTTTTGTCAAGATGGAGGCGTAGGATGCGCACTCGCTTGCAACTGCGGTTGCAAACAGGCTAGACAATTGGTACATTTGGTATCAACTAGTAGTAATTGGATGCCAGATCTGGAGGGAGATATCAATGCATACTGCGAGTGTTGTGAACCTGCTTGCAGCACGAATCGATTCACTGTACAAGCAGGGTACGTCTGCCTATTGGATTCCTCCCTTGATCGTTTCAGGAAAAGATGGACCTATTGGGAGAATCGAGTCGGGCGATGCGGTCATCTTTTGCTGCCGCAGGGGAGAGAGAGAGGTGCAACTCACTCGATCTTTTGTCGATGATCCTTTTGCTGGGTTCTCACGCAAACGGCTAGATCCACTCACGTTTGTCCCGCTAACCCTGTACCATCCGGATTTCAGGCCGTTGCCGGTGGCCTTCCTCCCACAAGGAATCGATCACCCATTGGCGGAAGTGATAAGCCAAGAAGGGATGTCGCAGTTGCACCTTGCCGAGCAAGAGAAGTATGCTCATGTCACCTACTTCTTCAATGGCGGGAGGACAGACCCGTTCCCCGGAGAGATTGATCTCTCCGTTCCCTCCTTCCTCGATGACCCTCTCAAGGCTCCTCTGATTCTTACTGCCAAACTGAGATCTGCTCTATCTGAAGATCGCTACCCGTTTGTTGTAATCAATATCGCGAGTGGTGACCTCATCGGTCACTATCCCGACCTCGAAGCGAAGATAGACTGCGCAAGAGCCGTCGATCGAACCCTGGGGGAGATCCTCTCAATCGCGCGACAAAGAGAGTACTGGACTGTGATCACCGCCGACCACGGACTTCTTGAAGAACACGGACCAGAGGGTGGACCGATCAATACGAGCCACACGACACATCCAGTCCCGTTTCTGTTGATCTCGCCCAACGGTGATGTACAAGCGACTGCTGGATCAGGACGGCTGGCAGATGTCGCTCCCACGATTCTTCATCTGTTGCATATCGAGCCACCGCGTGAGATGACAGGACGATCATTGGTTGAAGGGGAGATTCCCGGTGCGGAGAGGGTAATGCTCGTCATCTTAGACGGCTGGGGGCTAGGCGAAGAGGGGCACATCAACCCAATCGAGCAGGCGCATACACCCGTGTGGGATGAGCTGACGCGGCAGGAAGTGGCGAGACTATCCGCTTCGGGAGAGGATGTCGGTCTCCTGCCCAGGCGGAAAGGGAACTCGGAGTCGGGGCACATGAACATGGGGGCGGGGCGGGTCATCGTGCAGGATGACGTGCGCATAGCGCGCGCAATTGAAAGCGGCGAATTCTCACGCAATGAAGCCTTCCGCCAGGCAATCAACGATGTGAAGAGCCGTGACAGCTCTCTCCACCTGCTCGGTATCCTCTCCAGATCGAGTTCGCACGGATCACTGGAGTACCCCATCCAGCTTCTTCGCTTGGCACGAGAAGAGGGATTGCAGCGTGTCTATCTGCATTTGATCACCGATGGGCGCAGCACCCAACCCGGGCGCTCATCGCGGCTCCTTCGTGAGGTAGGAGAAGAGATCGCGCGCATCGGAGTGGGGATGATCGTTACCCTTGCCGGGAGGGGATATGCACTCGACAGAGGTGGGGATTACATGGGTAAGACTAAATTGGTTTATGAGGCGCTCGTGTCAGGAGAAGGAACGCGAATTGAGCTTGAAGACGTTTCCTAAGATGCTTCGAGGCATCGGGCGCAGGTTACGCCACGAGATTGCCTTCTATCGATTGGTCATGCGCGATCCACGGACACCGCGATTGAGTAAGCTTCTTCTCTACATCGCTTCAGCCTACGTGCTTTCCCCGATCGACATCATTCCCGACTTTATCCCTGTCATCGGGCCTCTGGACGATGTAATTATCGTTCCGCTACTGGTGATCGGGGCGATGCGACTGGTTCCGATGGAAGTGATCACCGATTGTCGGCGACAGGCTTGGCATGCGTCAGCCAGTCCGGCCAGTTGATCGTCACCCCATCGCACCCTGACTGCACTGCCCGTATTGCATCGGCGATTGAACCAACATGATGTGCTCGCACCTCCGGCAGCTTCTCGTGGGCAGGTTTCACTTGCTCCGCGTCAGCTCCGTCCGTACGAGGACAGATCTGAAAGAAGCCGGATTCAGCCGCCTGATTCACGTTCTCTGCTGTGAGCCGTGAGACTAGCCAGCCAACACGTAGGCTATTGTTGAGCCTTAGTATTTCTTTGAGGAGATGAAAGTACTTCGACGTAACTATCGTCTGTTTCTGTAGATGGTGGCTCGAAATCACTTTAAGCAGGGCTTCTGGTAGTGAGGGAGCATCCTCCTTCATCTCCACGTGATAGGTGAAGCGCTCCCTGAAGACGCGAAACAGGGTGTTCAGCTGCAGCATCCTCTCCCCACGATAGAGATAGGGTGAGAACCAGGATCCCATGTCCAGCGAGGCAAGATCTGCCGCCGTGCACTCAGCAACCTTGGTCTCCGGATATCCGTAGCGATCCAGCGTCTCGTCGTGACAGATCATCAGTTTCCTGTCGCGCGAGAAACGAACATCCAGCTCCACCTCGGACGCGCCCATTCGCTCTGCGAGAGTGAAAGCAGCCATCGTGTTCTCGGGGGCGTAGGCGGACGCGCCACGATGCGCGATGATACGAAACCCTGAAGGTACGATTATCGGAAGCTGTGGCATTCTACTCCTCCTACGATGCATGCACTTAAGGAAAAACGGGCCGCACAGTCGATGGCTGCGCAGCCCAGACTCTAGGTCACCAGATTCTCAAACCTTACGGGGCAATGCTCAGATAGAACTCTGCGTAATTGAACGCATTATCGTATACATGCTCGGAGTCAGTGATCCAAAGCTTTGCTTCCGCAAACGGTGGGATGTTGAAGAGATGGACTTGCAAAGCCTCGACATCGTCTTTTGCCGCGTAGTCTCCAATCTCGTTCCACGGCCAGTATCCCTCTTCCATAAGATAGCGAATTAGGAGCTTGCCGGCATTTGGATGCGGAGCCTTTGTCGACAGCGAAAAGACAGTGGGGTAAGCTACGCCGAACACCGGATCAAGATCGAGTATCACGGCGCTTGCATAGCTTCCAGTTCCGCACGGGTCTACACCGTATTTTCTCAGCTTGCTGAATGTTGTGAGTCCGATTGGCGGTGTTCCCGTCTGCTCGATGTCACCGACACCCTTCGCGCACTTAGAAGTTGAACTCATCGTGACAGGTTCATTCTTGACGAAACGATAGAACCATTCTTCGCCCGCGTTTTTCATTTCGGGCGAGAGGACGATCGGCTCACCGAATTCTCTCTCGTAGGCCGCGGCCATCTCCTCGGGGTGATTGATGATCGTTTGATAGACATCTCCCTGGACACCAGAAAGAGGATCGGGTGTGAGGATCATGCCCTTCCATTCAGGCCGAGTGAGGTCCCAAAGGCTATTGATTGGTGGGCCATCTGGATTGAGAGCGGCGTTGTAGATCACGACGCGGCTTGACCAGCGCTGCACGAGGAATGGATCCATTTCGCTCTTGTCGATGAGTGGAAGCACTGAATCCGGAACAAATGGCTCGACCTTGCCTGCTGGAAGGAGCTCTCCTTTCAGTATGGGATCGTTGTTGCCGTAGATGACGTCAACCTGATAGACACCGGCGTCGTACTCACGGCTGAACTTGTTCACTTGATCAGTCGAGTCCATGTCGTACCAAACGATCTCAATTCCATACTTGGCTGCGAAGTCATCTACGATGTCTCCCATACGAGATGAGACCGAGTAGATGACAACCTGTCCCTCTTGCTTTGCTGCGGCTTCGATAGCTGCCCAGTCCTGTTCTGCGCTAGCAACAAACGCAAGGGACAAAACCACTACTGCTGCAATGAGCATAATCCAACGCGTCTTCATTTTCATACCTCCTTAATGATTTCTGTCCTGGTCTTTCCTGTTCCCCTTTTGTGTCAGCGCCCACCCCCTATGTTCCGTGCGGTTGTCCTACGGGTGGGGACACAAGCTGCCCCCCTTCCACTTCGTAGTAGTTGATGGCTGATGCATCTATGCCAACCCACACCGATTGGTCCATGGCAAGCTTCAGTCCAGGAGCCGTTCGTGCGACCAATGTTATGTCTCCCCTAACAACATGCACGAAAACTTCCGGTCCCGCTGGGAGGACGGCATAAACGCTGAACTCAACGGTATCGGTAGCCTGGTCGGTGTGAAGCGTGATGTTCTCTGGACGGATGCCCGCGATTATCTCTTTTCTCTCCGGAAGCCAGGTCGCGGGGATGGTAAAGTCTTCAACCCGTAATCGGCTCCCAGTTTCATCGGAGAACGGCTTTGCCCGCAGCAGATTAATCCTCGGCGCTCCAATGAACTCGGCGACGAACAGATTCACTGGTGTCCTGTACAAGTCCTCGGGAGGAGCAATCTGTTGGATCACCCCGTTATCCATGACGACCACTCGACTGGCCATTGTCAGAGCTTCCGTTTGATCGTGCGTCACGTAGACAGTTGTTGCGCCGGCGTCGTGGTGGAGCCTCTTCAGCTCCGATCGCATGTCCAGTCGTAGGCGAGCGTCAAGATTGGAGAGAGGTTCATCCATGAGGAAGACAGGTGGCTGGTTGGCGAGCAGGCGTGCCAGGGCAACGCGTTGCTGTTGTCCCCCTGAGAGTTCAAATGGGAAGCGCTTCTGCAGCCCTTCCATCCCCAGATCATCTAGCACCTGATCGACGCGGCGTTTGATGTCAGCACGTGGCATTTTCTTCAGCTTCAGGCCAAACGCGATGTTCTCGAACGTATTCATGTGCGGCCATAGTGCGTAGCTCTGGAAGACCATATCCACGTTCCGCCGCCCGGGCGGAAGCGTAATGTTGTCATCCGATGAAAACACGGTCTTATCTCCAATGACAATCCGTCCCTCGTCCGGCTTTTCCAGCCCAGCAATGCAGCGGAGGAGCGTTGTCTTGCCGCAACCGGAAGGGCCAAGGAGGACAAAGAACTCACCCGCTTCGATCTCAAGATCAACGCGGTTGACGGCTACTACTTCACCAAAGCGTTTAACAAGCTTCGAAATCGTGAGAAATGTGCTTGACGCCATTCAACTCCTCCTTGCCTAGTGCTTCCCTTCCCGCATGCGGGAGAGACGTCCTCTTCCAAGTCTCCACACAACTAGTTCACCAATAATTGTAATGAACGTAACCAACAAAACGAGTGCATTGCTGAGCTGGGTGATGTCGTCTTCGGCATACCTATAGGCCACCGTCATGAGTACCCTCGTAGACGGAGTGATAAGCAGGATTATCGGAGCCAGAGTACGCATCAGACCGACAAACGTCACCATCATTCCGCTGACTATTCCCGATGTGGCGAGGGGTATGACAATACGCTGAAGGCGCTTCAACCAAGAGGCACCTTGAAGAGTTGCCGCCTCCTCCAGTTCCTGACTGATTTGTGTTATTGCACTTGCTCCCGTGCGTGTGGTGTACGGCAGTCTCTTGATAACAGCTACGAGCACGATCAGCGTGAACGTGCCGTACAATGCTGGAATTGGACCGTGGCGAACTGCAAACATGCTCAGGTACATTGCACCGAATGCAATCCCCGGGAACAGGTATGGCAGAAACGAGAGCTGGTTCAACAATTTTGATAGCCAGCTTCTTCTCCTTCGTACAACGATGTAGCCAATAATGAGGCCGACTAGGGCAGCAATGAATGAAGCAGTGACGGCAAAACGAATGCTGTTCCATGCCCCACCCAGCACGACTGGGTTGCGGAAAAGGCCCGGACTGCCGAAGGCGATCGCCGGATTGGAGGGGCCGGTCCAGTAGTGGAGGGTGAGATTACTCAAACCGTATTGACCATCGATCAGCATCACGGACTGGTAACCGAGAAGCGCGATCGGCGAGACGCCAGCAACGAGGATAAATGCGGACACGATAGCGAAGATTGGCCAGCGCCACTTGCCGAGAGAAGCCAGGCTCGCCTTGAATCCTTTGCCCCCAATGATCTCGAACTTGCGTGTACTTCCCCCAAGCATGCGTGCATTGAAGTAGACAAGTACTGACGCGAGAACGATGAGGAGAATCGCTATGACATAGCCATTCACATCCAGTCCCAGTGCGAAGTTGCGAAACAGCATCGTTGACAGCGTCCAATAATGGACTGGCCCTCCAAGAAAGTAGGGAATTGCGAATCCACCAATGGTTCTGCCGAAAGTAAGAACCATTGCCGACAGAAACGCGGGTAGAACCATGGGAAACGTTATCCTGCGCATGATTGTCCACCTGGGAGCACCCTGTAATTCAGCGCTCTCTTCAAGCTGCGAATCGACCGAGGACAGCGCCCCCGAGACAAGGATGAAGGCAAATGGGTAGAAGTGGATTGTCATGGCGATGATGATCGGTACCGGTCCGTAAGAAAGCCAAGTGGGTGGAGGAGCCCCAAACAGCACATGGAACAGGCCTGGACGGCCGCCAGCCATTGGGCTCTTGAACATCGTCTCCCACGCAAGCGAAATAGCAAACGCCGGTATGAGGTACGGCAATGTCAACATTGTCCTCATTATTCGGCGTCCTGGTATGTTACTGCGAACAACCAGCCAGGCGAAGGTTCCTCCAAGCAAGAGCGCTGCCGCTGCGGCGATCGTTCCCGTGACCATTGTGTTTGCCAGCGGCTGCCACACCATCTTGTTTGATACGCGACCGAAGAGCACTCTGTCCCAGTGTGCAATCGTGAATTGGCCTGGTACTGCGGCGCTTGAGATTCGCTGGTCTCCCGGTCCCCAACTGAACGTGCGCCAAGCGAGATTGAACAGGGGGACAAGAACGAGGTATGAAAGGACGATGATCAGGATGATCGAGATGATGAATTCCGGAGAACGAAGCTGACGCTTTGCCGAGTTCTTCCAGCGAGATATCACACTATGTCGTGCAAACACTACTCACCCCTATCAGCAGGTAGCTTCTTATGAGGTCTCATAACAAAGAATCCTTCGCCTTGCGAACCTCACGGTCGCAATGATTCTAGCGCGTGCAACCTTGGGTGTCAAGCAGTGGGCTAGTGTCTCCGTAGTAAGATCGTTCTGTTGCGGCAGCCCATCCATCTTGCGCCTATCCGCCTTGCCCACAAGGTTCTGTATTGGTGAAGTGAGTGGTCGAGAACTTGGGCGTCTTCAGGATGCGTTCGATTTTGCTCCTTATCGCCTCCACATCACCGGAGTCAAGTGGAACGAGATTCTCGTAGAAACCGCTCTCTCGATGCGGCAGATGAATCGCATCGCCGTATTTTTGGGTCGAAGCCGAAATTGCACGACCGTACAGGTGAATGTGAAGGTAGGGGCCGTTTGGGTCGAAGACTCGCCAATTTCCGTTATCTTGATAATTGATCCGCCCGATATCAATCCCGCGCTTCCTCAGTCCCAGGGTCATGGCCTCACCCACAACCATTGATAGCTTCATTAGTTCCATGGCAAGCTCTGGAGAGAGTTTGGTACGATCCCGAACTCTGACCTTGGGGACAATCTTGACGTGTCCTCCGTCCAAGCGATCGATGTGTGGGTGTTCCGCGGCGAGAACCGAGAAGTTCTCTGTCTTGTAGATGAGCAAATCCTCCTCCTCCCCCGCGTATTGTTCCAGTTATTCGCTGTAGTGCCAGGCACTTGAAGTTTGAGCCAGCAAATTTGGTCTATCACATTTCCGCAGATACCAAGACACATGACCAGGCGATCTGCTGCCAGCCAATTCATGAAAGATTGTGGGAGTGTCTGCGGATTCACTCCCTCCCCACAGCAACCTAATGGTTTCATTCATCTTAGCGAATGCAACCCCAGTTGTCAAACGAGAGACTGGGTTTCTAGTATGCCAGTGTTCTATCTGAATGGATGATTCGGTTTACAACCTGCTACTCAACCCATGAACGATGGTGCAGCTTGCTTGCGACCAGAATCCCTCGTACCCTTGACCAACCCACTTCCGTGCGAGGTATATATGTCGAGCATCAGAGAGCAAGTACAGGAACGATTTGCAGGCTTACCCCCTGGTCAGAAGGGCCTGATTCAGAAGATCCTTTCCAATTACGAGGAGTACGTCTTTCTTACGGTTAACGAGGCCGCCAGCTTACTGAACGTCCACAAGTCAACTCTGGTTCGCTTGGCACAGGGACTTGGATACGAGGGCTATGCGGACTTTCGTTATCAACTGCAGCTCCTCTTTCGCCAAGAGATCACGCCGGGAGAGAAACTTGGCCACAGCTTGGCCGACATTCAGAAGGACAATCTGTATGAGCAGGTTGTCGAAACAGAAACTCAGTACTTGAAGGAGTCACGGAAGACCATCCACACGGAAGACATCCATAAGGCAGCTGAGATGCTCCTAAATGCAAAGCGGATCTTTGTCTGTGGGACAGGTCCACAGGGCTTTCTGGCTGATCTGCTGGAGTTTCGTCTCCGCAGGTTTCACCTAGACATCCAGGCTGTGAAGGAAGAAGGGCGAGCCATTTTCGAGAGGCTTCAACTGCTGGAGAAAGATGATGTACTGATGGTCATCAACTACGGCGCATTCGAGAAAGACCACCTGGACGCCATATCCATCGCAAATGATGTTGGATGTCCGGTGGTTCTTCTCACGGAAACGGTTGCTAAGGAGCTTGCTGACGGGGCAACCCTAACCCTGGCCGCGCGGCGTGGACCGGCAGCGATCTATCATTCCAATATCGTTCCTCTGGTGATTGCCTCTTCAATAGTCTTGGACATAGCAAGAATGCGTGCTTCGGAAGTACTCTCTTCAATAGAGAGACTCCATGAACTGCGCGGCAAGTACGGCTATACAGGAGAGCCCTTTCATCGCGACCCTGCGGATGATGAGCCGGACAACAAAGCTGATGCTTAGTCACAACGTGATGTCGATCGTTGCTTGCAATATATGCTCTTCAAGCCAAGCAAACTTTAACCGTGTGTAAAAAGGTACTTCTCAACCGCTGACGAGCAGCCCTCCCCTCGCACCAGATTGATCTCTCCTCCACTGGAAGAGCGCGTTGTCAGTCGCGAAACCAGCTTAGATGGACTGGTACTACCGATACTTTCGCACCGCCCGCTTTCAGCGTTTTCAGTTCCTGCTTGACTCTTGTCTGACTGCGGCGTAAATCTATCAAAGACGTTTGGCAACGTAAGTTGCATATCTCCAGGAGGCGTGCTACCTTGAGGCTCAGAGGAGGTTAGACATGAATCGATTGAGAATGAGGAATGGGCTTGGATTTGCGATTGCATTGACAGTCTGCATCGTTGCTCTGGGTGCGGTCTTGGTTGTATTCGCAGATGGAACATCGCCAGAGAGTGCGTCTCAAGCGGTACCGTGGGTTCTAACAGAGCAGCAACGAGCTGCGTTCTTGCAGTACTACGCGCCGATCATCTTCAAGCGGGCCGAAAAGAGTGATGGCGCTGCGGGCGTGGGGCAGGATTGGATCACCAACTTCAACTTCGACAACGACGGATGGAATCTAGCCAACAATGCCCGCGTCTGGAGAGACGAACTGCCGGAATTTGTGAACGAAGGGGCTCATAGGGATTGGCAGATTCGCCCGACTCTGTACACAGCGGCGATCGAATTTATGGAGAACGGCCGGAAGAGCCTCATTCTTCTCTATCATGTCTATCATGCGCGGCAAGAGGGGAACATCCATGACTGGGAACGGCTGGAGATCCGACTTGATGGAGTGGTCGGTGATCCGGGAACCGGTGAGACGATCAATTATGTGGTAATAACGGAGCACACTAGGCACAAAGGGAAGCGCTATCCTGATGACACGATGAACTTCTGCGCCACGCCCAGTGGGATGCACATCATGCTCTGGCAGGCGCAGTGGGCAGAAACTGGCAAGCTGTATCGTGGAGAGCTGCACTGGGTCGAGAACAGTTGGGAGGAGATAGAAGCGCTCAACAACGACTCCGAGGCCCAGAACGCAGTCCTTGACATTGATCGCTCCTCTGTCGGGGCTTCTTTTGATTACGTATTTGTTCCTGAATTTGATGACGCCGTCGTCGATTACTGGAACGCACAGACGATCACAGCGTGCAGCGCTTCCGATCTCGTTGTTGACTGGAAGACGACGGTCGTGAAGGCGGATCAGACCAAGCGCATCAAGTACGAGTTGCAGGACGTAGCGGATCTATTCTTCACCCATTGGGACGATGGCACCGAGAACGTCAGCTGGGAAGAGCCACTGATTCCAATCCTGCTGCAGACCCCGATTACAGATGAACCTGGTGTAGTACAGGTTCCAGCCGACCTGCAGTACTTCTACTGCGTAGCAAGGAATGACCTGCGCAATGATGTAAAGCATGGCTATCCGCGCAAGCATTGGTTCTGGGGTGTGTACCGCTTCAACCGGGATGATCACTTCTATGATGCCGCCTACGATAAGGGTGCCCCAAGTAAGACGCGGGCGGTGGTAAACCAGTTCCCTGATTCTCCGGGTAACTACTGGTGGCAGCACGACTACTTCGCTCATAACGGCGAAGTGGGAAGCTGGGCCCTCTCTGACGAGAGGGGCGAGTGGTTACCGCGCGGTTGGAACTCTCCCGAACAAGGTGGGTTTGACGGACGATGGCAGCAGATCTTCCCCGACGAGTGTGAACTTGATTGTCAGGAGCAACAGTAGCAGAGGCAACATTGAGGGGCTTGTCCAAGCTTCGCACGTCGACAAGCCCCCATTCATTAACCTATCTACAGTGATCTTTTCCTGCTCTTAGCTTTTACCGCCCTTGTTACCGGAATTACCGCTGTTA
>Ga0307990_1004054_pt1 | contig 10877 bp, 7 predicted proteins | sample EllFjometagen129_FD_203168 | JGI IMG/M metagenome (GOLD analysis project Ga0307990, IMG submission 203168) | Marine microbial communities from Ellis Fjord, Antarctic Ocean - #129 | ecosystem: Environmental > Aquatic > Marine > Unclassified | place: Southern Ocean | collected 2014-10-08
CACTAATTTCCAGTTTCATGGCGCTTTCTCCTTTCTATTTAGGTTGTTTTGCTAAACCCTATTTTAAAGGAAAAGCGCCCTTTTTTCTACACTTTTATAATTTTACACAAGATATTATACACTACCGTAAGTTTAGATGAATATATCTAACCAATTCCTTTAAATACCTATCCTCCTGGCACAGTATTGATTTGCTTGCCCCGTTAAATCTAAATGGCATAATCTGACAATATGGAAGGACCGGGAATTAAGGCAAGGTTCGACATGGTATTTTGAAACATGATGATTATTTAACTGGGGTACCGGTTCTGAAATAGATGCCCGCGCCTCTTTCAACAACCCCAGCCAAACGATCGATAAGGTCGCTTCGATCCTTGTCGTTCCAAAAGATATTTTTCCTCTCTATGCCCCGACCCATCACATGATGCAAAACTCCGGGGGCGTCTAATCTTGCTAACCTCGGCATAACTCATCCACTATCACACCCCTAACCCGTCAAGCACTTTCTGCACGAACGTCCCCTTTTTCCCCATCCAGCAGAAACGCAGCTCATAGGCGAGAAATTTCTTAAAAAAGTGGCCTTTGGAGCCTAAGCTCATTATTCTGAATAGATTGACAATAAAATTATTCAAAATCATACCGAGCAATCTACTAACAACTGTGTTTTGCGTTCCCAGATAGAGAAGGGAATTATTTGGGATGAAACGTCTCGAGCAATGGGGACATGATCTTGAATGGGCAGACATAATCCAGGATCTTGAATCATTGCAGGAAACGACCATTGAAGAAAACGACAAACGCCTTGCCGTTCGCACAGAATGTGTTGGTACCTGTGGGAAAGTATTCCAGTCAGTCAAAGTGGCAATTCCACCTACTATCAAGGAAATCAGCCCGTGTATGCAGGAAATTGCTTAAAAAAAATCAAATGGTAGTGCCAAGAACTATTATTGCGTCCACATCTTGTTGATTTAACAGGTAAAGTTATTTTTAACTGTCAAAGATGAGTTGAGCTGATGTGGCTTGCATTTAATTATCTATTCAGTTTTTCTAAAGCATTAGCTATCTTTCTATCATTTTCACCGATAAAGCCCTCATACTTACTAATCTTGGAGTAATCAGATGTTTGTCTGATCCATGTTCTTAATTTTTCGTTTTCTCTTTGCTTTCTTTCAACAAATTCTGTTGTCGGTTGCCTATTCTTCTCGTTCTGCACTCGACTTTGTGTTTGCCATGCTTCATCTAAAGCTTTTTTAATCCTTCCAATAGAAGACTTGCTGAGTATTTCATAGTCAATATTACTTCGAAGCCTTTTTACATTATCTCGTGTTTTAGCTGGGTTTGCCGTTCTTGCAGCATCACGAACCATACATGCATCGTTATAAATTGCCAGAAATGCTTGATACGTTTCTTCGGTATCAACGATAATTGCCGATAGTTGATGGGAACATTCATATAATCTTCTTAAGATAAAATCCAATTTGGGAAATTTTTCTCTCAAATGAGTATATGTATCATATATAAGTGGGTCATCACACTTAAAATGAGTGTCGGTCACTATTATATTGTAATCATGAAGATAAGCGCTTTCATGACGGTTTAATTGAATGTCCATTAATTTAGCTGAAGGCTTGCGATTGTATTTCGTGGTAGATCGAATAATATTTACGATTATTCGCTCATTTGGATTTATGATCCTAAACTTTTCTGGCAAATTATCAAACGGTACAATCACAGTGTGAATAATGTTATTATTACGATTAATGCCAATTTTAAGAAACCCTCGACCATTATAATAATCCATCGAAGTGATCGTGCCTTCCACCTCGTCATCATTTGCAAGTTGGTTTAAATCGTTTTCGATATTCGGTAGAAGAGTAAGTAGCGGATACTTTCGTTCCTTAGAATTATCAGCCACAAACAAACTAATTTTTTGTTTGTTTAATCTCAACAAGGCATCATTAAACTTAGAAATACTAAGCTCAGAGATTGGCAAAGGAACTTCAAACCCATCAGAGTCATGAGCAATAAAACCAGCTAATTGATTACTATGCATATCCAATATAGGCCTGTCTATTATTAACTCTATTGATTTCCCTTGTTTATATTGATGCTTTGATAGTTTATTAGGTTGGATGGATGATATTAAAGAAACAGGTTTATGTTTATAAGTACTCCAACTCATAATGCGGTTGATAGTTGAATTACATTCTCCATCACAAATACACTTGTATTGAATTGCTTCTATAAAATCATTTTGTTTTTTGATATCTCTTGAAACTCTGAAATTTGTTTTGACTTGTTTTTGTGTACCCATTCCGCCGTCCTTATGATCATAAAGATCATAGGAATCATCATGTGTATGATCTTCGGGTTCTGCGTCAGACACGATAATAATAGGCTGAACTTTTTTCGGCTGATTAATCAGGTGTTTTATTATTCCCGTATCGCCACCATTAACTTCAACACGTGAGCCAACAGGAATTATTTGGTCAGCAAATTTTTCTTGTTGCAAAATTACTTCATTAATACTTGACTTGAGAGCACTAAGTGCAATAGCGATATCGACAGGGTCATTTGAGGGAATTTCCCTTGGTGGCCTGATGAGGAAATTGCCAACCGGACAATGAGTAAATTTTCCATTTAAAAACAATTGTCCTTTGTCCATCATAGCAACAATGGCTTTATCATCACTCTTCCAGTTTCCACAAGAGTATCTAGATAAAATCCCTACGCCCTCCGAATAGGGAGCAGGAAAGATTAATGGAGTACCGCTTTTAAGAGTTACAACTCGATCCGGCCACGCAACCGCCATTAAAAGTCTCACCCTATCATAAGACGCCAAATTTGGTGTGCGAATAGCATCGCTTTTCTTACCCTTGGTAAATACATCTAGTAGTGCTTCACGAGCAGAAAACGCTAACTCAAAACCTTGTTCGTTAATAAAATGTCGACCACTCCAATCATCCAAAGCATATTCTGGAAGCCATGATAGCTGTTCTTCATAAAGGCTGAACAGTTTTAAGGCAAAATCCAGATCGTCTTCGCACCCTGCTCTAAGACTATTGTGAATCCGACTAATTTTATCTTTCGTCTCTAAGTCCCAAGCCCTATTCCATTGCAACAACCCGTCTTCCTTCCAATACAAAGCCTCGCCCATTCTTGGCATCATGGAAAGCGCGGTCGCTGCTTCGGGTAAACAAGCATATTTATCAGCAAGCTGAAGTAGTGTTGCGACATCTAAAGACCTTTGCGTGGAGTTGTAATCATAAGCATCCAGAAGCCCACTCACAGATTGAGCAATTCTGTACAACTCTTGACCATCATCAGTGATATCGTTATCAAAATCTATAAGCCGGCGTTCTTTTAAAACAGTATTGGCGCGATTTACTTCGACATCAGGTGGTGATTCAAGCCATGAAAATTTATTAATGTCATTGACACCAGCTATTTTAGCTTTAAGCATCACGTCATCTAAACACTCCCGGGTAATGGCAGGTGGCGTATGTTCTGGTAACTGTCTAAATTGCTCCTCTGTATACAAGGTATACACTTTACCAGGGCGGTTACGACCTGCCCGTCCCCAACGTTGCCGACATCCATCTTGGCTGTGCCAGCGAGTAATCAACTTTTGTCGACAAGTGGCAGGGTTCCATTCAGTTTGTTTGATTAATCCAGAGTCAACGACATAAGCAACATCAGGAATCGTAAGCGAAGTTTCTGCAATATTTGTTGCAATTACAACTCGCCTCAGCGTGATTTCTTTGCCGCCTATCCCCCTTTTCTTTATTGGATTGAGTGCCTTGTCTATCTCATGGGTTTTCAATGCCGTATACAAAGGATACACAACAACAGGTTGATTTTTAGTTTGTTTTGATACAATATCAACCGCTGTATCTATTTCTTTTTGGCCAGGCAAAAAAGCCAAGATACCACCGGCATCATTTGTTGTTCCTAGTAGTTTTAATATTTTCTCAGCTACTTTGAATGGCATGTTTTCTTCTGAAATGGGTGTGCTAGTCCACCAATGGTGGGTATAATCATATGTTTTTTCACATTCATTAAAATCCCTTAACCACACAGAAGAAGTTTCCGCAAAATACTCTTTGAAACGATCTGCATCAATCGTAGCTGATAAAACAAGTAATTTTAAATACGGATACTTCAGGAGTTCTCGCTTTAGCAAACCCAATATAAGGTCAATAGTACAGGAACGCTCATGAGCTTCATCAATCACAATGATGCTATAATTTCCTGATTTACCATCCGCGATCCAGTTAAGGAGTGAACCATCGGTTACAAAAATTAATCTATTACGTGTTTCGTCATACTGACTTCCATCACTTTTACCTTTTCTTCCGCCTGAACCATGGCGAAAACCAACCTCAAACCCAGGACCAACGCTGCAACCATACAATTTTTGAGCAACAACATTAGGAATGCCGCGTGTAGCTGCTATGCGAGGCTGTGTGACAATAATTGGCCCGTATTTAGTGAAATGGTCTATTTTATATCCGGGTAACGGGTCAAGTAATCTATAGGGAATCAATGTAGATTTTCCTGATCCTGTTGGTGCGACAATTACCAAGACTTGATGATCTTCAAGAGCTTTGTAGATTTCTAAAATATGGTCTTCATTAAGCCCAAGATCCATTCCTGAGAAATCAGGGTTAATTGTTTTTTCTTTTAGGCCACGTTTTCCATGATCTACATGACCTAAATATGGATTTCCTAATAATGATCTTGGTATTTTTCTGGGAACCAAACCAAAATGTGAACTCGCAAGCGATTGAATTTCCTGACTGTGTTGCCTCCTATGTTCTGGGCATCTTTCAGGCCGACTCAAACCTTTTTTTTGCCCAACTTCATAAGATGTATCTGAATACCCAAAAGGTTTTCCGCAATCCTTACATATTTGGTGCCATTCTTTTGCCATTTTATAAGCCTTTAGTACCAAGACGATAAACTATTATATCCGTTGCCTTGAGGTAACATCGGGATCACCATCAACTTGCCTCTCATTTTAGGGGTACATAAAAGTGTCACAATTGCACGATATGTACCTATTACAGCGGCTTCTAGACCAGTGTGATAAAGATAAAGTTCTAAGCCACCTTTTCGTTTGACAAAACCTTCGATAAACAATTTTACACGCTCAAAGGCATACCTTTCCTGTTCCGCGATTGAAACACCCAATTGCCTATTAATTTCAGAATTTCTGAGCAAGCATAAGTCGACTTCCGAATCTAATTCAAAGTGGCGACTTGATATTAAGGCAGCCCGAATAACGGGTAAGCCACTCGGCTGAGAAAATGGTGGTAAGCACAAAAGAGGGAATTGCTCGCTTATGCTTCCGTCACGGAATGTGATAGAAATATGGACGGGTTCTATTGGTATTTCAACCACCCTTGTTTCTTCAACTTTGATTGTCGTCATTGGCGGGTGAAATGAGTTAGTAATAAAGGGCGCAAATGATAGCAGCCGATACCACCAAGAATTTTCACGTTCGGACAGTTTTTTCTTATCAATGACTTTTTTCGGTACAAGTACTTTTTTCTTTGCGGTTGGCCTTCGCTTCAATACCACATAATCTTTCAAAGCCCGAGTAATTACTTGGTGTCTAGCCAAGCCAGCTTCCATACCACCAGCCTCATAGTTTATCCAGCCTAAGGGCTGACCAGTTTCCATGGCATGCCGTATCTGCTTATGCGTACGCTCCAAAACCCGATTTTTATTAATCACATTTAGATTAACATCACAGAGCGAGTAGTCAGGCTGTTTTTTTGATATTTTGTTATGTGAGTATTCGTCTCCCTTGGGAGGGAAATAATTATCTTGGAATGGTTCAAGAATTGCCACCAATCCCTTGTCTGGTGTTATTGCATTTTTTAATTCATCAGGTAGCAACCTCATTGATTGTTTTAATTTTTCTTGCCCTATATAAGGAATCTGTGAATTCTTTTCAGAAAATAGTAATTGAAGGAGGTTGTGCGCATTTTGCCCTGTTACATGAATCGTATTGTTACTTGCTTCTTGTAAAGCAATATTTTGTATTTGCTCGCAGGCGAGTATGAATCTTTTTCTTTCTCTCGCAATATCCATTTTTTTATTCAGCCGTCTTATTGCGTCTGTAGCTTGGTCAACAGCAATGCTCATATCGCGTTTTCTACAACGTGCGGATGATATCGGAACAAGTAACAGCTTCATTTTCTCAGCACCCTTGCACGTGACATTTTTTGCTCCAATGCATCATCCAATTCTCTACAAGAATATGGAAGCAGCAAGATACCCATATCATGCTTGTTTAAAATAGTTTGTAGCTTTTCCAAGTAGCCAAGCTTTAACATGTCATTTGCATATAATAAATATTTACTTCCGGGTTTTTTCGCTAAATGATTTGCCTCCTCAACTATTTTATCTTTCTCATTTATTAACGGGTGCCTAGGTCTTGGAAGGATAGTAATCGTGCTTTTAGCTTTAATATGAACCGAGTTGCCATTTGGCAACCAATCAAGAACAACATCTTGTGAAGGGGTTAATTGCCAAAACTCACCATCAACATTAATAGCGCATGATCCGTCATTTTCTCCATGCAACAATGATAATTTTTTGTAAAGTTTTGTTGAAGCGATCACAGCACGTCCATAGCTTATGGCTTCTTGATAATTAAACCACTCTTCAGGCATATCACTCCCAAACAGAACTGCCTCTGGCCGATGACAGTTACTTAAAAGCCAAGTAGCTTCTTCTGCTGTCCACAGCCGAGATGCCACTAAATAACAGACGCCTTGCAAGGTTATATCCCGCCCCAGTTGATAATAATGGTTTATTTTTTTTATGGCCTCTCGGGTAAGGCCGACAATTGAAGCAAATAGAATTAAAGATACTTCATGAGTTATTATTCCCTCAAGTGGCTTCTCTATTTTTATGCCAAGTTGATTGCATAAATTTGAAATTTCGACGGGAATTTTATCTGGAACACGAGACTTTGTTTGATGGTCGTCTCGAGTGAAACGGATTGCCATTGTCCCCCCGTTCCGGTATCCATCAGAGAATAGGAGCATCATTAGAGCCTTTACACCATGGCCTGGTTCATAATCCGGATGATCGGTACATATAAAAACATCAACTTCAAGTCCGTTAAAGTTTTCATTGTGCCTAATCGCCGTTAGTCCAACGACCTGATCATGAACACAACTTCGCAAAACACGCCAATGTCGTGGTTTACTTCCAAGCCTTGCAGTACCACTATGCTCGTAACGCTCCCATGCACCACGTTTCATATGTGACTTTATGCGTCTTATGGCTCCCTGGACTCTTCTTGTCGTACGATCATGGTCATCAATATAGGACTTAAAAGATGCATGAACTCGTTCTGGAACCATGCTTGTGTCATTTAAATTAACTTCGACTAAAGGAGCATCAGCACTATTGCCATTATTGATATCTAGGCAAAGTGCTCTATCATCCAATACTCTAATTACGGCATACTGAGATAGATCTGGCCGATTAAGACGTAATGCAGCGGTTGCCCCCAAAACAGAATCCAAAAGATAAGTATCCTGAACGCCTAAAATAGGTAGCCCAAAGACCAGTTCATTATTGCTATTTTTTAAGTAGTTAGTATATGAGCTTGGCAATTGAATATTAAGCTTATTCTCCACGTTTTCTATATTTTGGGTTAATTCACTCATGTTTGCTTGTAATTCACCTTTTCGCATATTCCAATTTGTGGCACATTATATTTTTCTGATAATTTATTCAAAACCGAAGGCTTTTCTTTAAAATCAAGATCATTTATTTTGCCGGGAATGTACGATTTTTTTTCTTCATCAGATAAATGCTTACCGAAATCTCGGTACATGGTTGCATCCTTCTTCATCCTTTCTTCAAATACTTCAATGTTTTTCTGTTCCACCATTTCTTTGAATTTAGGAGAAAATTGTTTGTTGGTTACAAAATAGAATTCCTGAAGATTGCCATCACGAAAACAATTTTCAATACCATTAAGCTGACGAGTTAGATGTGAGGTAGAACTATACGAACCACTTTTCGTGAATTTTGCATCTATTCCTATCATTTTTAGATCAAATCCACTCTTTCTTGCAATAATTGTATCTGCTTCAATAGTTCCTAGTTTTTTTGTTTGGAGAGCATATTTTGCGGGAAGCTTGTGACCAAAACCAATAGTATCTGTTTCTGGATTAATTCGTAATTTTGTACCTAATGAGGTTTGCACCCCTTGTTTGCCTTTTTGTATAATTGCTGATGTTGATAATAGCTCATATGGGTGTTTCATTGATTCAGCACCAGGGCCACGGTGTTTAGGTGGCGCTTCAAACAGACCGTAAGGTTTTTTTTGAAATTTAAGTAACGTTTTTAATGCACTAGGGAGTTTGTTTTCTTGTTCGCTATATACTTTTCCTCGTCCAAGTGAATCAATTAGTAACTCTTTAACAATCTTGTACCTACCGTCATCAGGCAACCCAACTATATCAGTTGGATTAGATAATATTTTTATTAAATCATCTACATTATTTCTCAGCTTTCCGTTTAAGATATTTCTTGCTGTCTTCCCACCATCCGCATACTTCCCAACTGCTATGGATTTCTCAACTTGCTGTAAATCTTTTTCAGTAAATATTAAATTGCAACCTTCTGACATTTAAGCCACCCTAATTCAGATTCACTTTCTTTCGAGCATGTAGTGCTATTGGATTTTCTGATGCTAATCACGGCGCTGGACGAAGTCAGCGCCGCCTGAGGCTTCTCGGTTTAGGCACATCTTTCCCGGCGTCTGCTCCCCGCCGATGTTAGGCGCATATTTTAAATGTCCTGACAAAATCTAAAAACAACCAGAGCCCCCCAATAAAAGAAGCTATCATAAGCCAATAAACGAGATTCATCAGACATCTGATCCTGCACTCAGAAAGCTTAGTATCTTGGCCTGCCGCATTTTTAATCCATTTTGCTGATAACGAAAAGCTCAGCCGTGCGGTTTACCGCGTCGGCTGCAGCGAAAGTTAGCCGCCGCTGAACAGAGAATTGATCTGTTCAGTGATGCCTTCTATCAAACCTATTACGTTCCCCGGTGTGAAGATAGATTGGCGATCAGGGTGAGACGCGGCATTTCGTAAGCTACGAACGGCTTCCCATCGGCCTAATTCTGATTTTCGAATGATTTCCTCATCCACAAGCCAATCAATTCTCTTTTTGAAGGTTCGTTTCGATTTCGGTACTCCCAAGGCTTTACATTTATGAAGGACCGCTGCATCGGCAACCCGAAACAACTGCTGCGCTGCAAGCGTATAGAGGGGATAGAAGAAATAGCCATACGCCATTGCACCGCATGCAACCTCGAATAAGGCTTGTACGTCTTTTGGCACTGATTCAAGAAGTCTAGGGCCGAAAATGTGATTCAAATATTCATCGCCGGTAATAGGCCGAGATCGCCCGTCTGGCGAAACCTTGACAAATCCTTTGAGGACACGATCGGGCTCTAACCAATTACTTAGAGTGATCTCTTTGAATTCGTACTTCGTCATTAGCTTTGAATATTACAAGTTGGCAACCGGAGGCTAACATTTACGTATAAGGCAATTTTGCCTGATATCCTGATATTGAACAGACAAACAGGCAATTTTGTTTGTTTTCAATATTTAATATAGCATATTCTTTCTGATCATGAAAAATACGATAAAATAGGAAGAAAGCCATGTCAAATAAGATTTTTGATGATATGCGTGATGTGATGCGGCGGCGACACTATTCGATTCGCACGGAGCGAAGCTACTGCGGATGGGTGAAATGAAATGGAAATTCCTATACTATCAAGTTAAGCTTGCAAAGATATAAAACAGTAGAGGCTTGAAGATATGCAGATGTCAACGGTAAACGAGCAGGATCTTATTGCAAAAATCAAGAGCCTGCCGCCGGAAAAAATCGCAGTGGTTGATGATTTTGTGGAATTTTTGCATCACCGGGATGAAAAATCTCTTTTAAGCATAGCTGCTGCCAAGATGTCGGAGAAATCATTTCAGGCTGTATGGGACAACCCGGAAGACGCTGAATATGACACTTTATAAGTTCGGCGAGGTGATACTCGTTCAGTTTCCTAGTTCCTTAGAGCCATCATCCGCAGTGCCATGGCGGATATGGCCGTTAGCACCGCCGCAGTGAGGAATGCGCTGCCCATACCCACCCATTGCCACAAAACGCCGAACAACAGGGCTCCTGGCAGGGCCATCAGTCCGCTCAGCAGATGATAGATGCCGAACACAGTGGCTTTTTGCTCAGGTGGCGCGAAGTCGCCGATCAGGGCCCGTTCCGCTCCTTCGGTAAAGGCCATTGCCGCAGGGGTGCATTTCGTTTTTGTTGACAAGACTTAATTTGGCTTTTCGCAAATACAGACAAATTGGCTTTTGTTTCAGTATGTTATTTTCAAAGAGCCCTTCGGATTCCGCTACCAGAATTAGCAATTGACATACCTATGACCTAAATAATTATGCTCATAAAATCAGCGAGTTATCGAAAGCATTTGCAGGTATCAACAAAAACGGAATGCACCCTTGCCGCAGCATAGCCCAGGAAAAGTGCCCACACGGTTATGCCGTCATCCGGCAACCAGGCAAAAGCCAACAGCAGCAATACACGGGCTATCCATCGGGATAGGGACGGTCATCGCTGACCGCCCCTCCCACACCACCCGGCATACGGATCGCGTACCAAGGCGGTTTGGCTGGTCAGGCAAGCGGCTCCGGGCATAGACCAGAGATATGCTTGTCGGGGCTTCAGACTTCAGTGACGCTATCGATGTTTCACCTACCGGTGCATTACATCCATAAGACACTCCTTCTTATAACCCACTACCATTTATCCCC
>Ga0307990_1004055_pt1 | contig 10877 bp, 8 predicted proteins | sample EllFjometagen129_FD_203168 | JGI IMG/M metagenome (GOLD analysis project Ga0307990, IMG submission 203168) | Marine microbial communities from Ellis Fjord, Antarctic Ocean - #129 | ecosystem: Environmental > Aquatic > Marine > Unclassified | place: Southern Ocean | collected 2014-10-08
TCCACCACGCGGGCGGCCGTCGCCATGGACGACTGCGTTTCCGACGGTGCCGGACCCAGGACGGTCGCGGCCCGGTCCAGGGGCACTTGCCCCGACAACAGCGTCCGGAGCGCCCCGTCGGAATCCGGAACGGACACCACCTGCCGGACGAAATACGCCATCGGCAGGACCTTGGTGTTTTCGTAGGCCCTGAACCGCTCGTCCTCAAAGACTTTCTTGAACTGCGCCTCCGGGTAGGTTTTCCGGATCTGCGCGTCGGTGAATTGGGCCAAGACAAAGACGTATTTCGTGCCGCTGATCGTTGCCATCGGCGAATACCGCGAGAGCAGCCCCACGTATCGCAGGCGAGGCAGGGAGTCGATAATCCCCTCGGCCTTGCCCCCGGTGTTCCGCAGGCCAAACTGCACGCTGCGGGCGCGGACGATCTGCTCGTCTTGCGGCCAAACGTTCGGCGGGCCCGGTATCACGGCATAACGCTGCTGGCCCAGGTTCTCCTGGAGCCACTTGACCCGCGGAGGAGTCTCATTGAGGATCTTCCAGCGGTCCTCGTACATGATCATCCCGAACGACAGGGCCACCAGGTCGGCCGCGACAACGGCTACCAGGATCGCCCCCCCGATCTTGCCCACTGCCTTGCCGCGCCATACCATCGCCACGAAAACGCCCACACTGGCGACAATCGCGGCCACCGACACCCACGTCGCCGGGTCGTAGTCATGCATCACGGCGGCGGGCATGCTCTGGGCGGCGCGGATGTTCATCGACCAGTTGAAGTCGGTGGTCTTAAGCCACGCCACTAACTCCTCCGGATGTCCCGCGTAGTAGGCCAGCGACAGCAGCGCCCCGGTCAGGACGACCACGATCACCCCGCCGGAAGCGACGCTCAGCCATCGGACGGGCGTGCGTTTGTCCTTGTTCAGCCCGGCCGACAGAGCCCGGTCGATCCCCACCGCCCCGAGCGCCGCGATGGCCAGGTCTGCCAGCCAGAAGATCCGCGTGGGGTTGCGCAGCTTGGAGAAGATCGGCACGTAGTCGTAGAGGAACCGGTAGAGGGGCAGGTACTTGCCCGCGCCGACCAGGAAGCCCACGACGGCCAGCACGACCCAGAACCTAAGCTTCCGATCACGCCGGACCCACACCAGCGACACCACCGCGCCCATCAGCACGACAATGCCCGTGTAGTGGGCAGCTCCATGGTACATGTACTCGCCGTAGTAGCCCAGGCGACAGTTGCCGTAATAGAACGGGGCGACCAGTTGAAGGCTGTTGCGGGCCGGATGGGCGCTGGCGCGAGTTATGAACTCCCACTTGGCCTCCTGCCGGGAGGAGCGTTTGCTCAGCGAGTAGGCCGGGAGCATCTGGGCGGCGCTGATGGCCCCGCCCAACACCAGCGCCGCCAGCGTCATTGCCGCCGGATTGACGATGGGTTTCCACGCGAAGAGCTTGCGGTCCTTCCACTCGCGGAAGGAAGCGGCTGCCGCGACGATCGTCTGGTAGAGCACGTATGTGCCCAGCAGCACGCCCAGCAGCAGGAACAGGTGTACCGAGCCGACCAGCCCCATCAGTCCCACGCACCCGCCGGCCGCCACCGTCCAGAGCCATCGCCTCCGCTCCACGGCCAGCCATAGACACAGGATGCACCCGAGGAACCAGGGGTAGCTAAGGAAGTACGTCGTGTGAGTCATGTGCCCCATCGAGAACCCGCCGAACGCCACGCTCATCGCGCCGATCAGCCCCGCCAACGGCCCCACTCCGACGGCGACTCGCAGCAGAAGGTATGCCGCTACGGCCGTCAGGAAGTAGTGGAGCATCATCGTCGAGACGAACCCCGGCACGTAGTCCATGAAGAACATCGGCCAGCGCAGCGGGTACAGCAGCGATGGCTGGAGGCTGGCGTGGAAGGGCACGCCCATTTTCGTGTACGGGTTCCACAACGGGAATCGTCCCGCTTGCACCTCGGCGGTGGCGTAGGTGTAGTACGGCTGGTAGAAGTGCGCGGCGTCCTCGCGAAGCATCTGGTCCGGCTGGACCAACGCCTGCCAGAACACCACCAGCGTCATCACCGCCATCAGCGCCACCGCCAGCAGATCGCCGCGACGGTTGGCGGGCTTGTCCGTCTGTTCGCTCATTATTGACCTGTCCGCCCCATCGCGGGCGCCTTGGCGGCCGGTCGGCTCGGCCCTCACTTGTCGTCCTCTTCTTGCGGCTCGTCGTCCTCGTCCTTTGCCCTGCGGACGACGCGTTCGACCAGGAACGACGGGCGAGACTGCACGCGTTCATAAATCCGGAGGATGTACTCGCCCTGAAGTCCGATCAGCAGGAACAGCACGGCGAACATCAGGGATATGACGATTATCGTGCTGGTCCATCCCTCCATGGTCCGGCCGGCAAGGTACATGATCAAGGCGTAGAGCAGTTCCAGCAGGCTGAGTCCCGCGGTGATCACGCCCACGACGATGGAGATTCGCAAGGGCAGGGGCGAAAACGACAGCAGGCCGTTCTTGGCGAAGGCGAGCATCTTCCGCATGGTGTACTTGGTTTGCCCCGTGTACCGCCGGCCGACCTCAAACTCCACCACCGCCCGCCGGTATCCCATCCAGGCCAGCAACCCGCGGAGGAATAGTTGCCCTTCCTTCATCTCGTTGAGTTCGGCGACGATCACCCGGTCCAGCAAGCGGAAATCCGCCATGCCCGGGTCGATGCGGATCCCGCATAGCTTGCTGAACACGCGGTAGAACATCCGCGACGTCAGCCGCTTGACGGCGGGGGTTTCCTCGGCGTCGACGCGGCGGGTCTGGACCACGTTATAGCCGGACCGCCACTGCTCGATGAGCTTCGGCAGCAGCGACGGGGGGTGCTGCATATCCGAGTCCATCATGATCACCACGTCGCCTTGGGCATAGCGAAGGCCTGCCGCCAACGCGCACTGGTGCCCGAAGTTGCGGGAGAAGCTCACGATCACCACGGCGGGGTCTTTCGCCATCGCCGCCTCGATCTGCGCCATCGTCCCGTCCGTGCTGCCGTCGTCGACGAAGATTAGCTCGTAGGCGCCGCCCGGCTTGAGCACGTCGGCGATCTTCTCGGCGATCAGCGAGACGTTGCCCTCCTCGTTGTATGCGGGGAGCACCACGCTCACCATCGCCGGATATGGACGGACGAACGGGGCATCCGACGCGGGAGGTGAGTTCTGGGAATGCTGATCTTCGGTCATAGGTATTTTCCGACCTTCCTGTCGCACTCGAGCCCGCTGCAGCCCATCCGTTGACCGGCGCCGGTATCGGTACACCGGGACCATCGACCTTTTTGGCAAGTCTATCGCCAATCACGATATCCGCAAGCATTCTTTCCTGTCGGCAGGGGGGGGGTGCCCAGCCAATGGCAGGCCCTCATGCCGACCAAAACGCTCTGGGCGGGAGCGTCAATCAAAGCATGCCGGGCGGTCCGGGTTTCGGCTGGCGGCGAAGGCTTTGGCTAGTTCTTCGTACGTGTTTCTTGACAAGCTCAGCGGGGGCAGGGCATCTTCGGCGAAGAAACCCACTTCGGTGGTTTCCAGGCTTGTGGTCGGTTGGCCCCCGAGAAGCTTGCAGAGGAAGAAGATCGTGTAGATGTGGAACGGATGGTCTGCCTTGGCGGATTTGCTCATCGGGTCTTGAAGGTAGAACAACCGCTCGGCGCGGACGTCGTAGCCTGTTTCCTCGAAGACCTCGCGTTGCACGGCGCGGCTTGGCGGTTCGTTTATCTCGGCCCAGCCGCCGGGCATGGCCCAGGCGTTGTCGGCGCTTTCGCGAACGAGCAGGATGCGATCGTCTTTGAACACTGCCGCCCGGACCACGAGCTTGGGAGTGCCCGGGCCAAACTCGCCGGTGAGCGTGCCGCGGACGGCCTCGATGTCGGTGTCGGCGAGGTGCGCGAACATCTCGGCTGCGACGTCGCGCAGGTATTCATAGCGCTGCGCGTCGTAGGGGTTCTCGGTGTAGTGCAGTCCGGTGGCGGCGAGGGACTCGATCCGTCGCGCCCAGTTCAGGAGCCTGTCTTGTGGAGCGTCGTCTGTCATGGGGCGACGGTCCGGGCTTTGCTGAGGGGTTGCCGGATCACCTCGTAGCCGATTGGTCGCGGCACGCGGAAGACCTTTTTATCGACGGCCTTGTTGGTCTGGATTTTCTTGAACATCACGGTTGTGGTGTTGCGGTTCTTATCGCGGCTCTTGAGTTTTACGGGCAGGTTGGTCTTGGCGTCGATCCACATTTCCATCCGCGTGGTGGGCAGGTCCCTGAGGTGCTCGGGGCGCGTGGTCAGCCGCAGGTAGATCGTGTTTTTGGGGTCGCTTTCGACCGGCGGGCGAGTAGTGGGCTTGAAGTACTTGACCATTTCGGCGGCGCTCTGGCCAAACGGCAGGGGGAACGGACCCTTGCCGATTTTCAGGGCCTCGACCTTCTCGCCCTCGGCGGCGAGCTGGTATAGGGCGATGTTCTTAATCTTGTGCTTGGCCACAGTAAGCCACTGGCCGTCGAAGGCGTAATCGACCTTCTCCCTGGTCTTGGCGCCGGCACCGAGCTTGAGTGTCTCGAAACTCACGCGGAACCGCGTTGGCGTCTTGGTGTCGCCTTTGCTGTATGCGACCCAGCCGGTGCGCCGCTCGCTGTCGCCCAGCACCGGGTTGACGATCTGGTAGTCCAGGTCGCCCTTGATCGTGTGGTACTTATCGCCGGCTGCCTCGAGGTCGCGGAGAATCTTCATCTCCGCTGCCCCCGCAGTCGGGGCCGGGGCGGATGCCGTGGTGATGGTGGTGGGGGTGGTGCCCGCTCCGGCCGCGGGGTAAGCCGACAAGACCAAGGTCGCAATCGCTACAAACGCAATGGTTCCCGTTCGTAGTGTGCCCGTAAGGGCATATCCCCCGTTTGCGAAGTTTGAGGGATATCGTCTTACAACGTCACTACAAACGCGTTTGATTGTTATTATGTCGTTCCTGCGTTTATTCATGCTATCCATTGTGTACGTTTCGTGGGCCTTGTGGCAAGGCCGACGTCCTTTCGATTATTGGACACTCAATCGCCGCGAGCGTTGGTGGCGGGGCGACGAATTGCCCGCATCGCCGCCGGCAGGGCTTTGAACGCCGCCAGGACAACCGCCACGCCCAGCAGTCCCAGCACTGCCCAGTGGCCCTTGTTGCCCAGCGAATACGTCACGTATGCGATCACCCCGTAGCGGATGAAACGCCCGATGAAATTTGCAGCCGCGAACTGCAATCGTCCGTAGCGGTACGTCGTGGCGAGCATTCGAACTACATCCACCGGTATCGGCAGGATGTTGAACAGCGTCACCAGAAAGAACGGGGACCGCGCGAACCACTTGGCTGAGACGCTGTAGAGCTTCGTGTTCCGCACTCCGCCGATGCGTCGGCTACGGAGAATCAGCGTGAACAGGTGATAGTCGTTGAGGTTCGCCATCATCGACGCCATCGCCCCGACGGCCCCGACGGCCAGCGTGGTCGTCCACACATCAGGCCCGACGGCGACCTGCTTCATCGCCACGGCGGCGACGATCCAGTTGGCCGGCAGAGGCAGGAACGTGCAGCACAGCGATATATATATCGCGAAGGCCAGGAGTTTGATCGCCGGCCCGGTCGAGGCCAGCAGTTCCGACGGGTTGGCTCGCCACTGCTGCCACGTCCAGCCTTGGCGCGATATGAGCACCGCCAGCGGCAGCCCCACCGCCAGCAGGTAAAGTCCGTAAATGGCGAACCATCGCCGCACGGAGACCCCGTCGCCGGCCGGCAAGGCCGTCACGTCCGTCTGGGTATCGCCGGGCGATGGGTTATCCGCAGTCAATTATCTGCCCATCCTTCATGCGCACTGTCCTGTCTGCGCGCCCGGCTGCCTCGACGGAGTGGGTAATCATTACGATCGTCTGGTCATCCTGGCGGTTGAGGTCGCGGAAATGATCCAGCAGGACCTCGCTGTTGGCAGAGTCCAGGTTGCCCGTCGGTTCATCCGCCAGAAGCACTGCGGGCCGATGCGCCAGGGCCCGGACGATGGCGACTCGCTGCTGCTCGCCGATGGACATCTGCCCGGGCTTGCGACCTCGCACATGGGCGATGCCCAGCTTCTCGAACAATTCCCCAGCCCTGCCATCGTCGGCCATCTGCCGAACCTGGAGCGAGATGCTGACGTTGTCGGCCGCACTCAACTCGCCCAGGAGGTTGAACCGCTGAAACACGAAGCCGATGCTGCGCCGACGGAACATCGTTCTCTGGGTGGCTGAACCATTGACAAGGTGGCCCTCAAGCGAGATCCGGCCGGAGTCCGGCGAATCCATCAGGCCCATCAGGTGCAGCAGCGTGCTCTTGCCACACCCGCTCGGCCCCATCACCGCCAGAAACTCTCCCTGCCGCACCGACAAACTCAGCCCGTGCAGAACCTCCACTCGAGCCGGCCCCTTGCCGTAGCCCTTGCACAGGTTCTCGACTTTCAGTATTTTGTTTGAATCATTCATTCCAGCGTCAGCGCCTCCACCACGTCTACTCGCATCGCCCGCCATGCCGGGTACAGGCCGCTGAGCACGGCTCCGGCGGCCGCGGCTGCAATGGCGATGCCCAGCCACTCCCACGTTATGCTCACCGTCAGTAGCGGCTTGAGCGTTTGGATCAGCCAGGCTGCCAGGAAGCTCAGGGCTATCCCGATGGCTGTGCCGAAACCGGTCAGCATCAGCGACTCGGCCAGCACTTGTCTTAGTATGAACGCGTTGGATGCGCCGAAGGACTTCAGAATCGCGATCTCCCGCGTTCGCTGGAGCACCATCGTGTAAAGCGTGACCATGATGAACAGGAACGCGATAACCAGCGCGATGGTGTTGACGATGTCAACGTAGACGAAGATGATTCCGAACTTCTCAAGCAGCATGCCCCGGTATCGCGTAAGTGGGATAACATCGTGGCCGATGGTCTGGTGTATTTGTCTGGAGGCCGGGCCGATCTGCACGCCGGGCTTGAGCTTCAGCAGGATCATGGTGCATTTGGTCACGTCGCCGCTGCCGTAGAGAAACTGCGCCGTTCGCAGCGGCAGGAATATTCTCGTCATGGCCCCGACGTGGACGATTCCGACGATCTTCCAGTCGTGCCCGGAGGCGTGGACTTTCTGGCCGACGTGGAAGTTGCCCGCCTTTGCCAGGCGGGAGTCGATTACCAATTCCAGACCGTCGTGGTCGGGGTCGGCAAGGTCGGCCTGGGTCAGTTCGAGTACCTGTTCGTCGGCGATGTCAGTGGCGTCGCCGGGCGTCTCGGCCGGGGCGAGCAGTTTGTGTTCGATCCATTTGGCGAAGCGTCCGTCGGGGTCGAAGCACCTGCCCTCGTCGAGCGGTCTTTCGCCGGCCAGCATGGAGAAGTCGCTGGGGTCCACGCCCGCGGCGCGGTGGTCCTGTCCTGCCAGGCGGATCGGCCAGATGAACACGGGCACTGCCCGGGCGACGATATCGCCGTGGCGCTCGAGGATCACCTTGGCGTACTTATCCGGCAGGGCGCTTCCGGATTTGTCGGAGGTGTTGTTGCCCCAGCCGCGAGGCGAGACGATAAGGTCGGCGTCGACGCTTTCGAGTCTCTCGGCGACCTCGAAGAGGCTTCCGCGGCTGAGCCCGCTGAGCGTGACGAGCATGCAGATTCCGATGCCGATTCCCAGGGCGCTGAGCACGCTTCGCAGTTTATGGTGCAGCAGATTGGCCAGCGGAAGGTTCGCCATGTTATATCCCCAGCAGGGCGGGCAGTTGGTCCAGTTCGGTTATCACGTGTCGGGCGAGGTCGGCGAAGTCGCACTTGCCCGAGCGAGCCAGCACGATTCCCACGGCCCCGGCGGCGTTTGCTGCCTGCATGTCGTAGCGGAAGTCGCCCACGCAGGCCGTGGCGGCCGGGGCAATGTCCAGTTGCTTGCACGCCCGGAGTATGCCGTCCGGCTCGGGCTTGATTGGCCCGTTCTCGCGGCTCCAGGCGAGGTCGAACTTCAGGTCGAAGCGTTCGAGCACCACGGCCATGGCTTCGGCGGCGTTGCGGGTAAGCAGTGCGGTCTTCAGTCCGGCGGCGCGGATGGCGTCGATCGTTTCGATGGCGCCGGGATGCAGGGCGGCGGTGCTGGCGGCGAGCATTTCACGGGCGATGAGTTGCTTGTGTCGTGGGGCTGCCTCGGCGGGGTCCATTGCGTCGAGGGCTTCGAGGATGCCCATCCCCGCCGCTATGCCAAGTTCCCCCCGCAGGCGCGCGAAATCCAGCAGCGGCTCGATCAGCGTGCCGTCCATGTCGAATATAACGCCCTGGTAGATCACGTCGGTCAGCGGATATCTCCTGTCTGCACGTCGTTGTTTCATGTCGCTTGTCGCGTCAAAACCGTTGGCAAGACCCGCGCCGTTGCCGAAGCGACATGATATGATACGCAGAGAGGATACCGTAGAACCATGAACTTGCCAAACCGAACGTGTCGAAACCGTCGCATTCGTTTTGCCGCCGCGGCCGCGGTGGCGGTCGGTTTATTCGCTTACGTCGGGGTAGCTCGCGCTCAATCCACCTGGTGGGACCGCAACTGGTCCTACCGCCGGGCCGTGGATATCCCACCGGCCAAGCCCGGCCCGGCGACCAAGGACACCGCGGGCGCGCCTGAGATCGCCTGGGTGACCATTCCAACCGGCGGGCGGTGCAAGCCCAACGGCAGCGACATTCGCGTGACCACCGCCGGGCGCAACGTAGTGGCGTCCCGCGTGCTGATGGTCGGGCCAGGCGACCAGGCCACGGTCGCCTTCGCAAGGCGCGGTGCGATAAGGAATTACTACGTATACTTCGGTAATAAGACGCCGCCTGCCCAGTCGGCGCCTTTGGATATCCGTCGTGGCGTGCTGATGGAGACCAAGCTCTACGCCGGCGGGGCTCCGACCACGCTGGCCCAGGCTCGCAGGGCCTTCGACCGCGCGGCCACGTTGTTGGGCAGAGGCTTCCGTAAGAGCATCTTTGTCGGGCATAATCCCTTTGGCAGGCAGAGAAGCCTTGCGATCCGCTATACGGCCTGGCTTTCCTGCCCGGTTGATGGGGCATACGAGTTCGCCTGTTCCAGCCAGGATGCATCCTTCCTGCTTGTCGATGACAAGGAGATTATCGCCAACGGTGGGCGACACCGCCCGCAGCGCAACGTCAGCAAACGAGCCAAGATCACACTGACTGCCGGCACGCACAAGTTGACGTTCTACCACGTCAATCTGTCCGGCAATCCTATCGCGGTGGCGGCCTGGCAGACGCCGGGTGAACTGCGGATATGGCCGATCCGCCCTCGCTCGTTCCTGCCGGTTACCGAAGCCACGTGCGGACCGATGGACCAGTATGGCAAGGCCGTCAGCGCCAGCTTCATTCCAGTCCACGGCGGCGAGACATACAACGCCGGGACGTATTATCAGCGATGGATATTCGAGGCTGAATTGGTTGGCCGTGCCGGCAGGGCACCCAAGCTTACATGGGACTTCGGCGACGGTCAGACCGCCACGGAGGCGAAGGTCGAGCACGTATACCTCTGGCCGGGTCGGTACCTCGTGACGCTGACGGCCAAGACAGCCAGCGGCAAGCTCGTGCGGCGAAACCGCATCCACGTGACCCGGCCATGGGATAAGATTACCCTGGCCAAGATGGAACCCGTTTCCCTTTACGCCCAGATTGTCCTGGACTACGATTTCGCCGCTCTATCGCCCGAAGCCAACGCCAACGCGGTCTTCATGCTTGGTGGCGCGGGCGATACCGAGGCAATGCTCAAAGCGGGCGCGGCCTTGCTTGTCCGGGATTCCGGTCCGGCAGATGCGCTGCTGAGCGAGGCAGTGCTGCTGATTGCCGCCGACCTTGACCCAGCCGCACGGGCCAGGGCGTACCTCCAGGCCGAGAAGCTGGCCAAGGCTGCCTCCGTTCGCGCCGCCATGGCCGAGCGCGCCGGGCGAGTGCTGCTGACGGAGCTTGGCGACGTCAAGGGCGCCAAGGCTATGTTCGAACGCGTCGTTCGGGCCTATGGCTCTGGCGGCAACTTGGGCGCGGTCCGGGCCGCGCGGGTAGGTATCGGCGACACGTGGCGAATCCAGGGCGACTTCGAGCGGGCTCGCAAGGCCTACCTCGCCGTGGGCTACGGACCCAAGATAAACCCGGCTCGCGTCGAGATCGCCAAGGGCGATTACGCTCGGCGGGTCGAGCAATATCTTCGCGAAGACCAGTTTCAGGACGCCGACGATTACATCGAGGCTTGGGGCGCCTCCATGCCCGCCGACAAGCTCGAAGGCTACTGGTCCGTGCTGCTTGCCCGTAAGTGCATGGCGCAGAAAAACTACGCCGCCGTTGCCCGCGAAGCCGACGTGCTGGTGAAGGTAAACCCGCGATCCAACTACGCGCCGGAGCTTCTGATGCTTGCGGCTGAGGCGTACCGCAATCTCGGCAAGGCTGCCGACGTCGATGCCGCCCTCAATAAGCTCGTGGAAAAGTACCCCGAGAGTCTGCTGGCAGCCCGGGCCGCCGAGGAGCTAAGGAAGCAGTAATCAGAAAGGAGTCGGATTTGCCGACGGAAGTCATCAAAGTAGATCGAACCATTCCAGCCGATGTCGCCCATGCTGCGCATCGAGGCGTGTTGGCGCTGCAAAAGGGCAAACTGGTCGGTTTCGCCACCGAGACGGTCTATGGCATCGCCGCGATGGCGACCTGTGATGAGGCCATGGACCGCTTGCGCGAGTTGAAGGACCGCCCGACCAGGCCGTTCAGCCTGCACCTGGGTGGGTCCGAGGATGTGCGACGCTATGTCGCCAGCCTGTCCGATGATGCCAAGCTGATCATCAGTCGTTGCTGGCCAGGCCCGGTCACGCTTATCGTCCCTGCCGGCGGG
>Ga0307990_1004058_pt1 | contig 10873 bp, 11 predicted proteins | sample EllFjometagen129_FD_203168 | JGI IMG/M metagenome (GOLD analysis project Ga0307990, IMG submission 203168) | Marine microbial communities from Ellis Fjord, Antarctic Ocean - #129 | ecosystem: Environmental > Aquatic > Marine > Unclassified | place: Southern Ocean | collected 2014-10-08
CTTCTAGTTTGGTTTCTAATGGATAATCTTTACTGCCTTTTTTCCTGGACATACAAAAACACCTCCCTTACTTATATTGTACGAGAGGTGTCTTTATTATTGTGTCCTGTTTTCGGGGTTCAGTTCAGCCTGAGCAGGAGCTTTTTTGGTGGGCTAATTTTCCTTAATTTTTCTTCCGGATTATTTTCAATGCCATTTCTGCCGCTTTAACCAACGGATAAGCTGTTGGCGGAGCGGTCAACAAGGGGTGGGTACCAATTTGCATCGTGAGCAACGAAGATACAGTCATATGGTTCTGGATCGCTAAGCCAATCACATTAACAATCTCGCCAGCTGAATGAGAACCAAAAACAGATCCACCAAGGATTAGGCCAGAATCTTTAGCGACTACCAGTTTGACGGTTTGTTTATGGGTGCCAGGCAGCTTACCGGGGTGGTGGTCCACACCTTCAAAGCTGGTTGTTATAATATCAAAACCCTCTGCCCGGGCGGTATCTTCTGTGATACCAGCAACACCAAAACTGTGCTCTCCCAAAGCGGTAGCAAAATTACTAATCGTGCCAGTAAAGGTTCGGATGGTTTCCAAACCAAAGAGGTTCATACCTGTCACTCTGGCTTCAGCGCAGGCGGTAGATGCCAGCATGGCGCCAATGGGTCTATTGGTGATGAAATCACGTTTCTCAGAGCAATCTCCAACAGCAAAAATGTCGGGGGTGCTGGTCCGCAGATATTGATCAACCTTGATAAAGCCCAATTCGTTGGTTTCAACTCCGGCATTTACTGCCAGATCAACGTTAGGGCGGTATCCCATAGCGAGGATAACGGCATCTGCTTCCAGCTCTCTCCCATCCTGGAGCTTAACTGATTTTACTGTACCATTGCCGCATAATTCCTTAACGCCAGAGCCTACCTCTACCTTGACTCCGCGATCAACCAGGATACCTTCTGCTTTTTCAGCCAGCTCTTCATCAAATACTGCGCCAAGAATATGGGGAAGGATCTCAACAACGGTAACATCCTTGCCTTGTTTGTTCAGCTCATCTGATATTTCCACACCTATAAAACCACCACCGATCACAACCACTTTCTTTTTATCTTGAATTTTCTCTGTCAGGGTGTCCAGATATTCCTTATCTTTCGGAATGACAAAAACATTCTCAAGATCCTTTCCTTTCAGCCAGCCAGGTTTGACCGGGCTTGAGCCAATAGCAAGAACGAGCTTATCGTAGGAAACCTTTTCTCCTTCAGATAATGAGGCGGTTTTTGCATCGGTATCAATTTCTACAACTTCGCCTACTATCAGATCGACTCCTGCTTTTTCCAGTCCGGTATCGGGAATTACATTCTGAGCACTGCTCTCGAGTGAGCCAAAAATATAGGGGATCCCACAAGGGACAACCACAGCTTTTTCTTTCCGGATCACTAGAAAATCTTTCTCAGGGTAATAACTCTTGCCAGTAAGCGCCGCTACAAGACCAGCCGCACTTCCTCCTATTACAAGTACATCTGTCTTTCTCATACTACTCTCCTTCGAGTTCAACCTGCCTCAATAAAAGTTTGCCGACTTGCCGGATTGAAACCCGTCAAGTTCGTGCATATTTTCACACACTAGTCATTATTTGTCAAATATAAGTTACGGCATTCTTGTTCCGCCAATTCCTAATCAATAAAATACTTTGGGGGTGGGGGATTTATTATTATCTAGACCGTGCAGCTGGAGAGATTGATCCAGTCATTTATTTACTAGTCTGGATCCAATTGGTATAATTCCATCTTAGTTGAGGAGGGGTGCCAGAGTGGCCGATTGGGGCGGTCTCGAAAACCGTTGTGGCCTTATGGGCCACCGTGGGTTCGAATCCCACCCCCTCCGCTCCAACTCTCATTAATTAATGCGGGATAATAAAAAACCTGACGGTAATAATTCGTCAGGTTTCTTATTTTGGAAATTTCCGGATAGGATCAGGAAGTTTTATCGCTCGTCCTTCTCATCCTCAATATAAATCCCATTGCCAATAACCCTACCCCCATCAAGAGAATGATAAAGGCCTGCCAGGCGAGAGGGTTGAAAATTGGACCAAGAACCCTGGCGCTCGCATCAATAAATTCATGATACAACAATGAAGTCTGGGGTATCGTATCTTCAGGTATACGTTCTGCCAGCCAACCCCGCCACAACGGACGATATAAGATTGCAGTGATCAGGGAAATCAATCCGCCCCCAATCAAGGGAATGCCAAACCATTGGCCCAGTCCTTCCATTGACCGTACTCCAAAGAACAGGATCAGTAAAAGCAAGCTCAAGGGGACAATCATTACGGTATCCAACTGCCAGCGGATGGTGCGGATTCTCCATTTTAAAGTATATATTCCACCGATCTGTTCTCTCTGCTTCAACAAAGCTTGTGTGGCGTTATATTCTGGAGGAGTGGCCTCAACCACCATTCTCAACACATCTTTATAAATTTCGATCTGTTCGGTATGTGAGAATGTGGACAGTTTGCAAAGTTCCTCAACCATCAATATCCGCGGCAGGGGTTCCCCTGGACCAGTTTGCATTTTTTCCATTTGCAAATCCGAACAATCCGGCAGAGATTCGAAAAAAGCTTCAACGGCCTCATCGCCCAGCGGGCCTGACATTTTATCAATCACAGGCCTCAAATTCCAACTGATGAACGGCACCTGGTCATCCGTATCCAGCCAATTATAAAACCCGTTTATCGTGACTTCAATCCAGGAAGTTATCACATCATCTGAAAGAAGAGCTGTTTTTAATTCTTTCCAGTGTCTATCCTCCATCGAATAGATCAAATTGTAGAGGTTTAGTTCTCTACCTTCAGGATTATCAGTATCCTCTATTTTAGAGGAAATATCTCGCGCTCGGTTGTTGGTCATTATCTCTAGAGCCGCTGGAATTAGTTCCGAATCCAATACCACTCCAGTTGTTATCTCGTTTATTTGCTCCTTGTTAAAGAGTACCTCGCCGCCGTTGTTGGCCACAAGCGCAATTGGAAGCGCAATCATCAGCACCCCGGCAAGGACAAACGCAATAAATTTAAATATGGCATTAAAAAGAGTTTTCATCAGTTATCCCTCATGAGTTCTTCCCAGGGAAATTCCTGTAACGAAGGAAGAACAAGGTCCGGCGCCCCACCATTATTATAAAACGGAAGTTTAATAGTGAGCTGATTGGGCACGGCAATACAATATAGCCCAGCCCTTTTCGCCGCCAGCACCCCATTGGGAGAATCTTCCAAAACAAGCACCCTGTCCCGGGCCAGTGCTGTTTTCTCCAAACCTATATTATAAAGCTCCGGGTTAGGCTTTGCTATCTCTACTTCATCCGCGCAGCTAGTATGATCAAAATACTCAAACAGGCCGAGGCGCTGAAGGTGAGAGTGAACCCAGTCCTGATCTGAGCTGGAAACAATTCCCAGGATCAATCCCTCTTCCTTGGCTTTTATTATCAACTCTTCCGCTCCAGGGAGCGGATTCTTAAGGAGAACCAATTCGGATTCTTTTTGTTTGACTTCTTGAAGTATCTCGTTCTTTTTATCCTCTTCCGGAAAATTGTTTAAAAATCCATAAAGCGGACCCAGATGGTCTGTGGATTTTCCAAGAATCTCCGCCCATTCTTCCAGAAGCAGTTCCTTTCCATATTCCTTGAACTTTTCTTCCCAGGCTTGAAATATCGTCGTCTCTGTATCAAGGATCAAACCGTCAAAATCAAATAAAATTCCTTGCAGGGGTGTTTTTAACATCATATTCGTGATTATACAGGATATCCTAAGTTCATTAACCTTACAGTAGTATAATTAAAGCGTTCAAAAATTATGTCTGATGGATCAACAATATGGTGAAACAACTCCAGCTAATCATCCGCTTATTGAAGGATAAAAGGGTTCATCCACTGATCAAAGTGCTGCCGTTTTTATCTTTTTTATATCTGATTTATCCCGATTTTATACCCGGGCCTTTCGATGACGCAGTTGTCATCGGCCTCTTTATGCAGTTCTTTATGAGCCTTGTTCCCGATGAACTGATTGAGGAACATCGTTACGAACAGGAGGTCGAGGCCCTAAACTCAGACAAAGAAGACGCTGTCATCGAAGGTGAGTTCTGGGAAGAATAAATCCCAACTTAAAAAAAGAAACTCCCCTAACGGGGAGTTTTTTAATTATGCGGTTAAGGCTAGAAATAATCCTCTCCATCATCCCCGTCATCTAATTTTATCTCAAACTCAACGTCTTCCCGAGCTTGCCGGACCCATAATTGGATCATATCCCCATCCTCTGTTTCCTCTGTATGGGCTGCAATAATCGTGATTTCGTCAACGAGACCTGTCTCAGTGCGATATTCCAGAACAATAGGTTCGCTCTTCCGCCAGGCGTTTTTACAGCGGTCTACCAGTGAATAGCCGTCAAAAGACCTCAGCTCCGTATAATAAGTATCATACTGACCTGGGCTTTCTGCTACTCCCTGGATCCATAACCCGTTTACTTCGCGAAATTCAGGGGTTGGTCCTTCAATAATAGTAATTTTTTCTGTCATCCATCTACTGGATCACACCGATCCGTTCCTCCGCTTAGGGCTATCTTACCATAATTTTCTGTCCGGTAAACCACCAACCATCTTACGAATTTTTCAGGTTATAAACAGGCAATGAAATGCGTTTTCTGCTTCTGAAGTATAATAAATCAGTCAGCCCCATGTGTTCATCCTGTTTTCTCTCGTCCGGGAAAGCCGGAACTTATATCTTCCTAAATTACAATATGACTCCCTACCAAATTCTGGCTTTTTCTCCAAAGACCTCCTTTTCGAGGAAGATCAAGGAGATATTGGCTTCCAACCCTACTTTCCAAATTAATAATATTCCCTCCTTCCCCGGAGAAATTCCTTCCAATCTTGGGAATTATGCTTGGATAGGTATAGTGGAGATGGAGCACCAATCCTCTACCGTGGAGGACATAGTAAAAATTGTCCAGGATCAATATCCGGCGCACACCTTTCTACTCCTATCGAAAGGACCATCTCCCCTCTCTTCTCCTTCGCCATCTGATATTTATTATCTCGAGATTGATGCGCTTTCAAGCTCCCTTTTCCTTCCCTTCGTGACTGCCTTAGCAGAAAAATCTGCTTTGTCCATAGCTAAACTGAAGGCTGAAACGGATCTGAATAACCGTTTACGTGAACTTCTTCTGATCAGAAAAGCCAGCCTTCACCTGACAATGAACTTATCTCTTGATTCGGTGCTTGAATCGATCCTGGAAAGTGCAATGGAGTTAGTTTCTGCGGATGATACCCACGTGTTCTTGTATGAACATGGCATGTTGTCTTTTGCTTCTGCCCTATTTGGTGGACACCAACAAAGAAAACCTTTCATTAATCCCCGCCCTGAAGGAATGACCTACAAGGTTGCCAGAGAGGGGATCAAGGTAGTTGTTAACGACATGAATTCACATCCGTTATTCGCCGATCAACCCTGGGATGGATCTATCATCGGACTTCCTTTGAAGACAAGTAATACCGTGCTGGGAGTAATGAACGTAGCTTTGAGAAGAGCACATAAATTTTCAGATAATGAGATACGGGTCCTGGAATTTTTAGCAGACCAGGCTTCTATCGCAATTCAAAATGCTAAGCTATATGAACAAGCTCAGCAGGAAATAACCGACCGGAAAAAGGCTGAAAAAGATATCAAACACATGGCCCACCATGACTCTCTGACCGGGCTTCCGAATCGTCGTCTATTCAATGAAAGGATATCTCTGGAAATCGCCCGTTCTCAAAGAAATAATCAAAAAATCGGCGTGATGTTATTTGATTTGGACCTATTAAAAGGAGTAAACGATTCCTTTGGTCATTCTGTGGGAGATCTACTTCTCCAGGCCGTCGCCCAGAGAATGTTGGGATTGCTCAGAAAAAGTGATACAGTGGCCCGAATGGGTGGCGATGAGTTTTTATTGATATTACCGGAGATGAATCAACCTGAAGCTGCTGTTTTAACTGCAGAAAGGATTCTCAACTCTCTTAGTACTCCTTTCCTTCTGGAAGGAAATCAAATCAACATCACTACCAGCATTGGGATCGTATTCTACCCCGATGAAGGGACAGAAGTTGATGCCCTAATTAAAAAAGCAGATATCGCCATGTACAATGCTAAGGAAAAAGGCGGTAATAACTTCCATTTTTATACTGACTGAGATCATTCCTCTCTATGTACCAGCTTCTAATTCTCATCCCCTTCACTGTAAACATCAATTCATTTGATGATGGCTGGCCAGATTTCCTCGCGGCAGCAGAGGATATGAATGGATTAATCCGGGAATCAGTCTCCAGGATTGATCACGGAATTTACGGACAAAATAATATCCGCCGCATATACAGTTTTCAATTTCATGATAAATCCGCTTTTGAGAACGCTCTAATATCACCGGCAGGAGAGTTAGCGGGGAACATAATTCACGAAATAACAGGAGGAGAGGTCACTCTTCTTAGTGGAACTTTTCATGAAGATACTCTGGACCGGATCCAATCCTTGGAAGAATCGGGAGAGGACTCTTGAAAAACTCCGAACCCGGATCGGTATTGAAATGGTTTTTGATTCCTCTACTATTGATCATTATTACCTCCCTTATATATATTTATCTACAATTTGGATCCCAATCCAATTCCAGAAATAGGCAGGTTATCAATTGGATCAGAAATCCTCAATCTCATCCTCTGTGGAAAGTGAAATCCAAGTCTCGCTGCCAGGACTCCACTCCTTTTTTATTTCCAACAGATGGTTATATCGGATATTTATGGGACGACTCTTTCCGACCGGGACATCGCCATCAAGGTATTGATATCTTCACTGATCTAAAATCTGGAGAGTCTCCAATTTTTGCAGCTTACGATGGTTATCTGACAAGATTATCTGATTGGAAATCCTCTCTGATTATACGTATTCTAGAGGATCCTCTTTCTCCCCGGCGCCAGATCTGGATCTACTATACTCACATGGCTGATTCAAATGGCAGATCCTATATCGTTTCGGATTATCCTCCTGGAACAAGTGAAACTTTTGTTAAAGAAGGCACGCTGCTCGGATACCAGGGAAATTATTCTGGAACACCAGGAAATCCAACCGGGATACATCTTCATTTCTCTATTGTGAAGGATGATGGACAAGGAAGCTTCTTAAACGAGTTGAAGATCCAAAACACGCTCGATCCATCACCTTATTTTGATTTGCCATTAAACGGGAATGAAAATATTAATGAAATTCCTGTATGCACCCATTAAAAAATTTCAAGGAGGAATAGCTCATGTCTGAAAAAGAATTTGTTCTGATTGAAATTATTGAAAAAGTTGGTTTGTTAAAACTAAACCGCCCTGAATCTTATAATGCTCTAAATCTTCAACTATTATCCGAGTTAATGGATTCCCTGGAAGAACTGGACGATAGGGATGATATCGGAACAATCGTTATCACGGGTAATGAAAAATCATTTGCTGCCGGTGCTGACATCTCTTCCATGGCTAATGCTACACGGGACGAAATTAGAAAAAGCGACTTCATCCCAACTTTTTCACGGATAAGAAAAATCAAAAAACCAATCATTGCCGCTGTTTCAGGATATTGCCTGGGAGGGGGGTTGGAGTTGGCCATGTCCTGCGATATGATCGTTTCTTCCTCAAAATCAAAATTCGGCCAGCCGGAGATCAATTTGGGAATAATACCAGGCGCAGGAGGAACTCAGCGATTAACGAGAGCTGTTGGAAAAGTAATCGCGATGGAAATGATCTTAAATAATCGTACATTAAAATCAGAAGAAGCACTTGGTTTGGGATTGATCAATGCTGTTTATTCGGTAGACGATTACCTGGAAAAAAGCCTTGATCTGGCTCAAGAGATTGCATCCAGGGCTCCCTTGGCGATCCAGGCTGCTAAACAGGCCATCAATCAAGTCTACGAATTAAACTTGTCAAATGGACTGAATGAAGAGAGGGATTTATTTTTTGATCTCTTTTCTACCCAAGATCAAAAAGAAGGTATGAGTGCTTTTCTTGAAAAAAGAAAACCCACTTGGATAGGAAGTTGACTTTGTCCTCATATATTATCCCCAATATGTATTAATAAGTATTTATAGTAGTACTAGTAGGGCTTGTGGATATGTGGAAAAGGTTTTTTGAGAGAGATAGTAGAAATTTATTGGTCTGAAGAACCGAATATATGACGGGTATCATCAGTACCATCCCCCTATATGGGGATGAACAGATAAATTGGATCTAATAAACTTACCAACAGGCATCTGGGGATATTTATTGAATAGATCACTGATTCAGTGGAATATATTCAAAAATTTCATCAAGTATAGAAAAGCTGTTTATAACAGGCTAGTTTTTCCCTGAATAATTAGGCAAAAAAGAGGAAGTTATCCCCAAAAAGGGAAGGTTATCCACACAAAGAGTGTACTTATCCACAGTTTTTAGGGTCAAGTTAACATAATATTAAGACAAAAACCCTTCGAGAAGAAGGGTTTTTTGATTGATTTAGTTGATTTATGGAACGTTTAATCTGGGGAAATAATCGTTCCATCTGGGATGATCTTACTTTTGGGGATCACGACAATACCGTCTCTAATAAACCAGGTTTTTGCATCTTTTTCAGTTCCTGGAGGAAAAGGTTTAATGACAACGTTTTCTCCAATCCGGGCGTTCTTATCAATGATCGCTCCATCTATATGCGAATTCTTACCAATACCAATAGGGACGGGAAATTGCTGGTCGGAATTTTCTTCATAATAATCGGCTCCCATGATAATGGCATTTTTTATAACAGCCCCATCCTGGATCTGGCTTCTTAATCCAATAACAGAATGAGATATATCTGCCATACCTATATTGCATCCATCTGAAAGGGAGACGTCTTCCATCTTTGCCCCGCCAATGATAGACCCGGGAAGAAACCGGGCATGGGTATAGATGGGGCGATTGATATCATAGAAGTTAAAGGGAGAGGAAGAGCGTGTTAGGTCTAGATTGGCATTATAAAATGAACGGATCGTTCCAATATCCTCCCAGTAGCCCTCAAAATCATAACCAACGACTTTGTGGGTATGGATGGCATGAGGGATGACTTCTTTTCCAAAATCATCTACGTCTAATTCATTTAGCAGGTCGTCAAGAACAGAGGTTTTAAAAAGATATATTCCCATCGATCCTAATAGAGGCCGGTCTGGGTCGTCTCTGCTAATGAAGGATTGTTGTACTGCAGGGTCTTTGGGTTTTTCCACAAAATCGGTGATGAGATTATTCTCTCCCCTCTTAAGAATGCCCAACCGGGGAGCTTCTTCCATGGCTACGGGCTGCAAGGCAATCGAGATATCCCCATCGTTCTCCCACATATGGCGAGCCATTTGCCCGTAATCCATTCTATAGAGATGATCTCCTGCCAGGATCAGCGTATACTCAGCGCCGGTGCTGTGGATCTCAAACATTTGCTGCCTGACGGCATCTGCTGTTCCCTGATACCAGGTATCATTGATATTGGTTTGTTCCGCAGCCCAGACCTGAACCCATCCGCGATGGAAAGGATCAAAGTTATAGGTCCTTGTGATATGGCGGTGAAGGGAGACTGAATTAAACTGTGTTAATACGGCAATCCGGTCGATATTCGAATTGATGCAATTGCTGATTGGGATATCGATCAAGCGATATTTTCCCGCGATCGGAACGGCCGGTTTTGCGCGCAATTTTGTTAGCGGGTAAAGGCGGGTTCCCTGTCCTCCTCCCATGATCACGGCCAGGATATCTTTTGTAGTTGGCACGCTCGGCTCCTTCTTGGTGAATTGTCGTTAAAAATTATAACCTCTCCTGGACGGAGAGGTTATAAAGATATAGCAATTTATCCTGGAGAAGACTAAAGTAGTTTGGATTGAGAATTTTCAAGAAGATTGGGCAAGTTCCTTTCCGAGTTGATAAGCCTTGTCCAGTAAAACAGGATTTTTTTCTGCATCACCAATGTCCATTGCAGAACCATGGACGAGACCATCAAAATCCATTCCTACATAACGGCAGCACCCTTCTAATGTATGGATGACTGTAATTCCCCCGGAAGAGTACAGATCATTGTCTCCATAGACCATAAGGAGGGATAACCTCTTCCCTTTTAGTTCAAAATCCTGGCCTGATTCCAGGGCATACCAGCGATCAATGCAAAGCTTCATTTGAGCCGTCATGCTGTACCAATACACAGGAGATGCGATAACAATGGCATCTGAGATCCGCAGCTTGGGATAAATATCCTGCATATCATCCCCGATGACGCAACCCTTGCCGCCAGTTTGGCAGCCCTCACAAGCGTCACAGGCTTGAATATCCATTCCGTGCAAATAGATAATCTCCGCTTCTGCACCAGATTCTCTAGCTCCTGCAGCCAGCCGTTGGGAGAGGACTGCAGTATTTCCTTTCAATCTTGGACTGCCATTTAATATAAGGACCTTCTTACTCAAGGTTCACCTCCAGGACGGGACGACGATTGGCTTTTACCTAGTATAGACCATGTTTAGAAACGTGTCCAAATTAAAACAAAAACCGACCCACTAGTTTGGGATCGGTTTTGCATATCTGTGCCGAAGGTGGGAATCGAACCCACAATCCTCAAGGGAACGCGAGTTTGAGTCGCGCGCGTCTGCCAGTTCCGCCACTCCGGCCTATCGTGAATTAGTATACCAAAAGAAAATCAAGGGTCAAGACGCCCAACTTAGATTCAACAAGCAAGTGCAACAAAGAGAAGATTAAATGAGTGAGATGGTGTAGGATATTCTCCAAGACCTGCAAGTCAAAGGAGAACAATGACCTACACACAACTCACTCAAGGACAAAGATA
>Ga0307990_1004059_pt1 | contig 10871 bp, 7 predicted proteins | sample EllFjometagen129_FD_203168 | JGI IMG/M metagenome (GOLD analysis project Ga0307990, IMG submission 203168) | Marine microbial communities from Ellis Fjord, Antarctic Ocean - #129 | ecosystem: Environmental > Aquatic > Marine > Unclassified | place: Southern Ocean | collected 2014-10-08
AGGATCATGAGATCACCTTTTTTGCCCGTCTCCGGGCAGAAACCGTACCTGAACCGTTCGGTAAACTTCATGCCGTCTCCGGAATAGTTCTGACTGAAGGGGGGATTGGTGATTACCCGGTCAAACCGCATCAGTTCGCCTCCGTCCAGATGAAGGGGCGAGGCCAGGACATCATCGTTCTGGATATTTGCGCCCGCAATGCCGTGAAGAATCATGTTCATCTTGCACATAGACCAGACGCCGCCATTGTTATCCTGGCCGTAAAGACTCAGATTAAAGCAGTTGCCTCCATGCTCTTCCACATACTGTTTGGAGTGGATTAACATGCCCCCTGAACCGACACAGGGATCATATACGCGCATGCCTTCCTGCGGCTTTAAAATGCGCACCATCAAACGAACAACATCCCTTGGGGTATAAAACTCACCACCTTTTTTACCTGCGGAATCTGCGAACTGCCCGATGAGGTACTCGTAGGCAGCACCTATGAGATCGGGAAATTCAAAATCGGCATTTCTGAGGCGATATTTGTTGAAATGGTTGACCAGGTCGCGAAGTTTCTGATCAGGTATCTTTGTTTTTCCTGCTTTTTTGTTGAAATCAATGTGTCCGAGCACACCCTCAAGGCTCCGGTTTTTATTCTCAAGCTCGCCTAATGCCTTGTTCAACTCGTCGCCAATGTTGCGATGCGCGTGTTTAAGCCTTTCCCACCTTGCCTCTTCTGGTACAAGAAAGGATTTTGCATATCTGTCCGGATCTTCGGCTCGTTTGACGGTAGCCTCTTTTGTCCGGCCTTTGGCAAGATTGGCCTTTATCATTCCTTCATATTCTTCATCAAAGACATCCGAGCACCGTTTCAAAAAGAGCATGCCGAAGATGTATTCCTTGAATTCCGAGGCATCCATCTTCCCCCGAAGGATATCCGCCGCGGCAAACAGGTGATGTTCAAGCTGGGGGAGTGTGAGTTTCTTCATGCTACTTCATTGTCTCCTTCAAAAATCTCGGGGTAATCGTGCTTCATACTCAAAAATCCACCCCTGCCAATGATAATGTGGTCGATGATTGGGATATCAACGGTCCAACATGCTTTTACCAGAGATTCAGTCAATTTGATATCTTCTTCACTTACCTCAGGCAGGCCGGTAGGGTGGTTATGGGCCAGGATCAAAGCAGATGCCTTTTTCCTCAAGGCGGATTCAACAACTTCCCGGGCATAAACCGCTGATTCATCAACTGTCCCACGAAACAGGACTTCTTCCGCAATCAGGTGTTTTGATCTGTTGAGATGGATGAGACGGAATTCCTCGCGGGAGAGATTGGCCATTGACACCTTTAGATATTCAAACAAGTGGTGGGGATTTTTAATGATGTTGATTTTTTCAAGTGGCTTGCGCAGCTGGCGTTTTACAATTTCCATAGCCGCTAATATTTGGGCTACTTTCGCCTTTCCTATCCCCTTGACATCCAACAGATCATCCTGTGTTGTCGCCATCAGCCCATTGAGCCCGCCAAACCTGTCTATCATTTCTCTCGCAAGGGCTATGGCATTTTTCCCCTTCATGCCGGTTCTCAAAAGGATAGCCAGCAACGCGGCATCATTCAAGGCCTCCGGACCTTTCTCTAAAAGCATTTCCCGGGGCCGATCTCCTTCAGGCCAGTTTTTTATGTGCGACTTATTATCGTCTTTTTTGCCTTTTTCACTTACCACCGGCTTAATCTTCCATGAAGCTTGTAGAAAATGACAGATTCATGACTATATTCTTGGCTTTTTTGAATGCTTTTTGAGAGCTGTCCACTCATCCCAAAACTACTCCGGATTTGGAGGCCGCCCTCTGGCTTTTCGATGTCATTTATAAACCTGAATTTTGGAAAAAGCAAGGAATTTCAAGAACTCTTATTGTGTTGATACGGTCTCTGATGATTCGCGGCTTTCAGCAATGGATTGCTGAATTATGGGTGCCCTGCACGAAATAACTCTGCCCATTTTCTATTTACAGACATCCACCCACTCGGCGCCGGTGATTGCGCAGAGGTCTTGGGGTGTGATTTCTATGCAGGAATTCCGTGAACCGGCTGCGGGATATATCTTTTCAAATTGTTTCAGAGTCTCGTCGAGATAGATATTCATATCCTCTTTCAGGCCGAAGGGACAGACGCCGCCGACGGGATGGCCCGTCGCTTCTTGCACTGCATCGAGGGACATCATTTTGGCCTTCGACTGGAAGCGGCGCTTGAATTTGCCGTTGTCGATTCTGGCATCACCCTTGGTGACTACCAAGATGGATCTTTCCTTTATGGTGAAGGCCAGCGTCTTGGCAATCAGCTCCGGCGCCACGCCCAGGGCCATGGCCGCCTTTTCAACGGTTTCCGTGGTCTCACCCATTTCCCTGATTTCGTAGTCTCTTCCCTTTTCCGCAAAGTAGGCCCGCACACTTTCTACACTCATGCCGCTCCCTCTCCATAGACCGCCGATATTTTTTGTCCTATTCTGCTAACAGGAATTGATGGAAATGTCAAAGATGAGTTATATGCCAAAATTTATCGATATTATACATTAAGGCTTGATTATCTTTTCGTTTTTGAGGAAAATAGCGCCAAATTGTGCGATGTGTATATTTCGTTTAAAAATCTATCAAAAGGGATATCTGTTGGATATAAAAAAGCTCATCGAAAGAGCAAAGCGATCTCAGAGCAGGTCACTCTCGGAGAGTGATTCAAAGGCGCTCCTCAGGACCTACGGCGTGCCTGTTATTGATGAGAGAGTTGTTGCAGATGAGAACACAGCCGTCAGTGAGGCGGAGGAAATTGGTTTCCCCATTGTCATGAAGGGGCTTGGCGCCACTCTCCTTCACAAGACGGAGCGCGGTCTCGTCCATCTCAACGTGACGGGCAGTGATGCTGTCAGAAAGGCTGCCCGTGACATTCGTAAAGAGGTGGGCGCCGAATTGGAGGGTCTTCTACTGCAACCTCAGGTAATGGGAAAGCGGGAATTCGTGGCAGGGCTCTTCAGGGATAAGCAGTTCGGACCGATGGTCATGTTCGGCGTGGGAGGTATCTTTGCGGAAGCACTCTCCGATGTATCCTTCGGCCTTGCCCCCCTGACGGAGAGGAACGCCGCAGATATGATTAACGAGATCAAGGCCCGGGCCATTCTCGGTCCCTTCAGGGGTGAGAAGGCTGTCGACCGTTCCGCATTGATTCGGACGCTCATGGGCATTTCACGTATTGGACATGAAGTACCCAACATTACCGAAATCGACATCAATCCCATTATTGCCGCACCCGACGGTTCTCTTCTGGCCGTCGATGCCCTCGTCGTCATAGGCGACGCACAGATTGAAAAGGAATATACCCCTCCCGTGAGTCCCCAGACAATTCGGGCGCTCTTTTATCCCCGATCGATTGCCTTCGTCGGCGCATCCCCTCAGTTAGGGAAATGGGGACATACACTCTTTACGAACACAATCGCAGGGAATTACAAGGGCGACGTCTATCTGGTCAACCCGAAGGGAGAACCGATTGCGGGACGGAAGGTGTACCCGTCGGTAACCGAAGTCCCCGGCACTATCGATCTTGCCGTTGTAACCATACCCGCACGAGGCGTTATTGATATCATCCCCCAGTTCAAGGAAAAGGGCATAGAAAACATGCTTCTCATTGCATCGGGATTCGGAGAAACGGGGACAGATGGAAAGCAGTATGAGGCCGAACTGGTCCAGAGGGCGCAAAAAGCGGGAATCAGGATACTGGGACCCAACACAATGGGCATATGCAATCCCCATATAGACTTCCACTGTACCGGCTCGCCCGTTCATCCCCTCGCCGGATCTACGGCTGTCGTTGCGCAATCGGGAAACCTGGGAGCACAACTCCTGGCCTTTGCCGAAGAACAGGCAATCGGCATACGGGGATTCTGCGGTTCGGGAAACGAAGCGATGATAACCATAGAGGACTATATCGAAGGTTTTGAGGAGGACATCCTGACGGAAACGGTGATGCTCTATGTGGAGAGCGTGAAGAATGGTCGCCGATTCTTCGAGAGCGCCCGCAGACTGGGAAAAAAGAAACCCATCGTTCTGCTCAAGGGAGGACAGAGTGCCGTGGGAAGCCGGGCGGCATCGAGCCACACGGGCGCCCTTGCCTCCGATTCCCGCATATTTGACGCCGTCTGCAGGCAGGCAGGCATCGTCAGGGTCAATCAGCCCATGGAACTCCTCCATCTGACGGCCGCCTTTTCCTCACTTCCCCTCCCGGCGGGAAACCGTGTGGCAATCATGACCTTCGGAGGCGGATGGGGAGTTATTACGGCCGATCTTTGTACAAAGTTCGGTCTCGATGTGCCCGAACTGCCTGACAGTATCACCAGAAAGTTAGATCAGATCCTCCCCCCATACTGGAGCAGATCAAATCCCATCGACATTGTTAGTGAGTATGACACAGACGTTCCCCTGAAGGTGATAGAAGAACTACTGCAATGGGATGGATGCGATGCCGTGATTAACCTGGGAATTCACGGCCGGCGGCTCTTCACGAACCGATTCCTCGATGGGGTTGAAAAGTCGGACCCCAATTTCCCGAAAGAGCGCATAGCCGAAGTACGACAAATCTTTTTTGAATTTGAAAAGAAGTACATCGAAGAGATAGCACGGCTGATGGAGGTCTGCGGGAAACCGATATTCGGCGTCAGTCTCATGACGGATGGAGAAAACCGGACTGTCTACCCTGTTGACGGATGCCGATACAAGAGTGTCTTTTTTCAGTCGCCTGAACAGGCCGTGCGAGCCTGCGGGAAGATGTATGAATATTTCTGTTTCTTTAATTGCTAAAGGCAGGAAGCTGATCAGCAGATAAGAGACTTACAGGCGAAAGGACGGACACCATGCCTGGGGGAAAAATGTGGTCTATAACAGGGCAGATCGTATTGATTGTCGTTATCGTCTACGCAGGGGTTGTGGCGATACTGGGAATTTTTCAGTCACGATTCATCTACTTTCCCAGCCGGCCTCTCGATGCTACGCCGGAAGACGTCAACCTCCTCTATGAGGATGTACAATTTGAAAGTGAAGATTGCCTGCGATTATCGGGGTGGTTTATTCCCGCACAACAGGAGAGGGGAACGATCCTCTTCTGCCACGGCAATGCCGGGAATATCTCCCACCGTCTCGACTCGATAGCAATCTTCCATCGACTCGGCATGAGTACCTTTATTTTTGACTACCGGGGCTACGGAAAGAGCGAAGGGAAACCCACGGAGAAGGGCACCTATCGAGATGCGAAAGCAGCCTGGCAATTCCTCGTCGAGAAAAAGCAGATAGCCCCTGAAAAGATTGTTATCTTCGGCAGGTCACTGGGAGGGGCAATCGGGGCATGGCTGGCGAGGAAACATAGACCAGGTGCTCTCATAATGGAGTCGACCTTTACATCCATTCGAGATATCGCATCCGACGTTTACCCCTATCTCCCGGTAAGACATCTCACCCGCTTTGATTACGATGCCGCTCGTTACGTATCCGCTGTGAGTTGCCCTGTCATGATCGCACACAGCCGTAACGATGATCTCATCCCCTTCGCCCATGGAGAGAGGCTCTTCAAGGCCGCCGGAGAAGGGAAAGCCTTTCTGGAAATGACGGGATCGCACAACGACGGATTCATCGCGACAGGCGCCGCCTATGTAGACGGACTGGATGCCTTCCTTGCGCACAATTTTGACGATAAGAAACGAGATCAACGCAGAAAATAACCTTTTAACTTATTATGATTTTTTTCGATATGACAATGATATCAGGAGAAGAGAATGTTTATATATGAGAAGCCCGATAATCTGGTAGAAGTTTTAGAGCGATCGGTAGAAGAGTATCCCGACAGCCCCCTCTTCGGCACGAAGAATTCCGAAGAATTCTACGACTGGGTAAGCTACAGGGAAGTAGGAAAACGGGTAGACAACGTCCGGGGCGGCCTAGCCGAAATGGGAATCGGAAAGGACGATGCCGTCGGCGTGATCGCCAATAACTCTGTCGAATGGGCCATCATCGCCTTCGCCGCCTTCGGTCTCGGCGCCCGCTATGTCCCCATGTATAAATCTGAACTGGTGCATATCTGGAAATATATTGTAAGAGACAGCGCCGTCAAGGTACTCTTTGTCTCGACACCGGCACTATATGAACAGGTAAAAGACTTTGCAGATTCCATCGCCACACTGGAGAAGATCATTGTAATAGAGGGAAAGGATGAGAACTCGATGGCGGCCATCGAGATCGCAGGAGAAGGAAAGCCGATCCCTGCCATCCATCCGGACCCCCATGATATTGCCTTTCTCCTATACACATCGGGGACAACGGGTGAACCCAAAGGCGTCCTCCTCTCTCACGGCAATATTTCCTGTAATTCCCGGGCCGGTATCAAGATGTATCCCGAATTTATACCGGGGGGAACGAGCTTTGCCATCCTTCCCTGGGCCCATTCCTTCGGGCTGACGGCGGAATTAATCGCCATGATATCCATAGGGGGAGCAATCGGATTGATGGACCGCATTGAAACGATAGCCGACGACCTCGCCCGTGTGAGACCGACATGGCTGATTTCCGTGCCACGCGTCTTTAACAAGCTCTATGAAGGACTGTGGTCGCGCATGAATGAACAGGGTGGATTGGCGAAGAAACTCTTCGTCATGGGTGTAGAAAACGCGAGAAAAAAGCGGGAGCTTGCAGAGAGGGGCCGGTCTTGTTCTTTTACGAATCTCAAGGTCACGGTCGCCGACAGAATCGTATTCAAAAAGATACGTGAAAGACTCGGGGGGCGTCTCATGGGGTCTATGACGGGTGGGGCGGCTATGAATGTTGAGGTTGCGCGCTTTTTTTTCGATATCGGCATCCCCCTTTATAATTGTTACGGCCTGACGGAGATGTCACCGGCAGTGGCTATGAATGCATCCTTTGATTCCCGGCTGGGGAGCGTCGGCAAGGCCATCGAAAACGTCAGAATCCTCATTGATTCAGAGATTATCGGTGAGAATAGCGGGGACGGAGAGATCATTGCCTACGGACCCAATACGATGAAGGGATACCACAACAAACCTGAAGAAACGAAGAAGGTTATGACGGAAGATGGAGGCTTCAGAACGGGCGACAGGGGAAGATTGGATGAGGATGGTTTTCTCTATATCACGGGACGCATCAAGGAGCAGTACAAGCTGGAAAACGGCAAATTTGTCTTTCCCGTCTCTCTGGAAGAAGAGATCAAACTTATTCCTCTTGTTGAAACCGCCATGATTTTCGGAGATGGAAAACCCTATAATGTCTGTCTCGTCGTACCCTATGTTCAGGCCTTGGAGAAATATGCAAAGAATCATGGTCTGCCGCCCTATCCCGACGAGCCGGCAAAAAGGGAGGATGTCAGAGATCTCATCAGCAGCGAAATAAGAAATGCCCTGAAAGGAAAGTTCGGAAATTACGAAATCCCGCAGGAATTTATCTTTATCTCAGAGCCCTTTACCGTTGAAAACGACTCCCTGACTCAGACTCTGAAGCTGAAGAGGCACGTGATTTTAGAACGATACAAAGCACAGATCGAGGCATTGTACCACTCTCATCCCGCGTCAAGGGCTTTATGCGAAGCCCCTTGATGGCAACATCGATCTCATGCCTCCCGGGACGTGCGAAACTCCCGGGATGGTGCTGGGAAGGGTGAAATAAATCGAGGAGAAGAAACCATTTGCCCTCTCCTTCACCGTCAGGCAATATAGAGTCGCCATCCGGCTAATATGGAACCGGGGAGCAGATCCAAGGCCCCCGAAGCCTCCGCGACGGGTGTAAAGCCACAGTCTTTGCAGTTTATTTTTCCACGGTTTTTCACATAACATCCTGCAGTTATGACGCCATCGGGATCTACGTTAATCAGAATGTCATCGTGGCAGGTCCAGTTGTTTTCTATCATGGCCCTGAGACATCTCTTCGAATTCAAGATAGGATATCCCAATCTCTTGAGACTTATTGCCGCTTCCAGGGCATGTCTTCTCTCTTCCGGCGACAGGGCCAGTTCTTCCTCACCCTGTCCGTATGGATAGAAGAGCTGCACGGTCAATCCCTTTACCGCCGGGAGGTCTGCCAGTTTCTTTGTCAGCATCTCAAGATCGCGCCAGTTTTTTCTGTTCATGGTGAAGTGGACAAATACCTTCGGGTGTTCCACCATCTTGAGGTTATCCCAGGCCTTGTCGAAGGATCCGTTTCTCAGCCGGTCATGCGTCTCTTTCAGGCCGTCCAGGCTTACCCATATGACATCGGCAGGAACGTCGAGGGGGAATGTTCCATTGGTGGTAACGGCGACGCGCATAAAGAGTTTTTTGGCGTAGAGAAGCAGATCGCTGATATCATGGCTGCCGTCCCGCCAGAGCAGGGGTTCTCCCCCTTCGAATATAACAATGCGTGTGCCGACGCTCTTCAGCTTTTGCAGGGCTCCGATTGCCCTGTCCCAGGTCATATGAGAATTTTCTTCATTCATCCGGTGATGAAAGGGGCAGGCCCTGCATCGGAGATTGCATGCATATGTCACTTTGAAACTGGCAAGGAGGGGAATGGTCTGTCTCAGGACCTTTCTGCGAAGGTAAAAGGTGAGCAAGTCCATGAACCAGTGACCGCGCCTCTTGTGAAACCATATATCCTTTATCATAGGGAACTATCCGACGAGGAATCCTATTGCTACCAGTACAGGCGTAACAATGTTCAAGACTACGTTGAGAGTCATGTAGATTTTCAGTTTTTCCATATTCTCGGCATACCGTAATGCCCCGAGTGCGGCCGGAACGGCTATCACCAGTGAGGCCATACCCAGCATACAAAACCAGGGGAAATGTCCGAACGAGATGCCGGCAGCAATAGACAGGTAGGTCATGAGAAGAAAGAGCCCGTAGACGAGGGCACTTTTTTTTCTCCCTACTGCAATGGGAAGATGCCATCTTCCCGTGCTTTTGTCGGCTGCGGTATCGGGGAACTGATTCAAAAGGAGCAGATTGCTGACCAGAAAAAATGGAATAAGGGACGCGATAAAGGCTGTCCACGAATAGCTTCCGGTGAGGACAAAATCTGTTCCCATGACCATGAAAGGTCCGAATCCGAGTCCCGGAGTGATCAAACAGAAAAAGGAACTGCGGGTTATCCAGGGTGTGTACAGGACGATACTGATGAGCCCCAAGAGACCGAGCGGTAGGAGCCCCCACCCCCTGACAGAGAGAAAGTAAAGCCCTACCAGTCCCGTGATTGCAAATGTCGTAAGTCCCGTCGCAAGGGCGGTCGGGGCGCTCCCCGGATGTGCGGGGAGGGTCCCGCTCCCCCCTGAAAAGGGCGTGCGTATCGTCTTGAAATCCAGTCCGCTCTTAAAGTCAAAATATTCATTGAGCGAATTGACACTTATGTGGGCTGAAACAGCCCCGATCAGTGTCAGCATGAAATACAGAATATCGATGCTACCTGATGTCCAAAGGGCGCTGCCCAGACCAAGGAAAATGCAGGCGGGAGTCAGTACCAGAAAGGGGAGTCGCATCGGTCCCAGAAGATATGTGATCCGCTTCATAGATTCACCGGCCGGTCTATTTAATGCCTCCCTTGATTTCTCTTCTCCTCGACGAACTTCTCATCCTCTTGAGCACACTACCCTCGATGAGCCGTGCCCTGTCCATCACATCGACCATATCCTTCGTCTCTACTTCATGATCGACATCGGCCTTTTCACTGATGCCGAAACGCATCCGAAGCACCTTTTCCTCTCTCGGCGTCAGTGTGGAAAGTATGTGTCTCGTCTGCTGTGCCAGATCCATAGTTATGGCAGCCTCGGAGGGGGACATAATCTTCTTGTCCTCTATAAAATCACCGAGGGAACTATCTTCTTCCTCGCCAATCGGCGTTTCCAGCGATATCGGCTCTTTCGCTATCTTGAATACCTTTCTCACCTTCTCAAGGGGAAATTCCATCTTCCTGGCGATCTCTTCCGGATTGGGTTCCCTCCCCAATTCCTGGACCAGATACCGTGAGGTTCTGATAAGCTTGTTTATCGTTTCGATCATATGCACCGGTATTCTTATCGTCCGGGCCTGATCGGCAATCGACCTGGTTATTGCCTGTCGAATCCACCATGTTGCATAGGTGGAAAATTTGTATCCCCTCTGATATTCGAACTTTTCGACGGCCTTCATCAATCCGATATTGCCTTCCTGGATAAGATCGAGAAACTGCAATCCCCGGTTGGTGTATTTTTTAGCGATGCTGACGACGAGCCTGAGATTTGCCTTTATCAGTTTTTGCTTCGCCTTGTTCGCCTTTCTTTCACCCCTTCGTATTGTTTCAACAATCTCTTTTATTGTCTCTGTCGAAACACCGATTTTCTTTGCTATTCTCTTTTTTTCTTCCCGAGATTCGCTCAAACATTTTCTTACATTTCTCAACCAGTCAAGAGACACATTGAGTTCCCCGGCAAGAAGATCATCGTCAATATGGCTCATAACCTTTTCAAAATCTTCTTTCGACAAGCCCCCTTCCCGCTCGCAGGACCTGATTTCTCGTTCAATCTTTCTGATGTCCGCCGTCAGATCCTTGAGCTCCGAGACCATCATGATTATACGCTTCTTACTGAGATTGATTTCCTGACAGAGATCGATGATCTTTTGTGAGTTGGCCTCAAGCTGATTTATGACTTTCTTTTCAGCTTTGTCATCGAACTGTTTCTGAAGCATTTCGTTTACCAAGGTGCTGTTCTTTATGTCCAGCATGGTAATCTCATCGGTCAGCTTCTGGACTCTTTCCTGATGTACTTCTTCTTCTACAAAGCCACCCTCGTCTTCGAGATTATCGACGATGGTCTTGATCTTGATCTCACCTGTTCTC
>Ga0307990_1004060_pt1 | contig 10870 bp, 7 predicted proteins | sample EllFjometagen129_FD_203168 | JGI IMG/M metagenome (GOLD analysis project Ga0307990, IMG submission 203168) | Marine microbial communities from Ellis Fjord, Antarctic Ocean - #129 | ecosystem: Environmental > Aquatic > Marine > Unclassified | place: Southern Ocean | collected 2014-10-08
ACTTTAACCGAATTTGTAAAAGGAATCGATACGTTGTCATTCGTAAAATTTTCACGCAACGGACAATTTGGGTTTAGCCCCGTGCAAAGCCACTTCGATTCATGCTAAAATGGCTTCGCCTGTAAACGATGCTTCACTCAGAGCGGAAGGCTGGCTATGCGTCGCTTAATTGTACTTTTCATTATTTTGCTGATTCCGACTTTGCCCGCCATGGTTTTAGCGCAAGGCGAACCGACCGGTCCCTGGCGTCCCGAGATCACCGAACGCCCGCGGCTTATGTTCGGGCCACAGGATCTGGAGCCAATCCGCGAGCGCCTCGGGCGGGAGCCATACGCCACGCTCATGCAGCGCGTCCGCGCCCGCGCCCAGCGCAGTTACAACGCGAACATTCCGCCCGAGTATGATTACGCCCGCGAAACCCAAAACGGCAACATTGCCAAGGCTGCGGCATTTGTCGCCTGGGTGGACGGCGATCCTGACATGGCGAAAAAGACAGCCGGCATCCTGGAAGTTTTGGCGACGGAGTTTGCTCCCTGGGATATGGAACTGATCGACGACGACATCCACATCGCCGAGGCGATCCTGGTATTGTGCCAAGCCTTCGATATTCTGGCCGGAACAAACCTTGTGGACTCGGAGCGACTGGTGGACATCGAAGAGCGGCTGGGGGCGATGGTCGCCAATTTCTACGCCGACTACATAGACATGCTGGCTCTGTTTTCCTTTATTGCCATGAACAATCACCACACCAAAGTGGCATCGGCCATCGGAATAGCCGGTCTGACGCTCAATCAGCGGGAAGATGCGCTCAAGTGGTTTTCTTACGGACACACAGAGCTTGCGGGTACGCTCCTGGGCTGGATGACCGATGAAAATGGTGTTGTCGGCGAAGGACCGTATTACGGAATGTACAGCGCGGCCAACCACCTTCCCTTCATGCTGGCCTTCAACCGCCTCGACGGCCAGGACGGCTGGTTCGCCAAGCGCAGATTCTGCGTGTCCGGCCCGGATTGCTCCTGGAGATTGATGTTTGTGACCAATCACCTCGACAATCCGATATTGATCGAAATGCATGACTGGTACATCAAGATGCGCATGCCAAACGGTCGCTTTGCTCCCCTGGATGATTCCTTCTGGAGAGCCTCGTTAGTCGGCTTGACTGCGGGAATTTACCAGAACCGGATTTACGCCTGGGACTGGCTGGAGAATCCTTCCTATCCGATGAACACGAACTGGATTATCGACCTGGATGTGGACTTTATCGCCGCCTGGGACGACACGCTGCAGGCCGCGCCGCCGGGACTTCTTTTCGGTCGCCATTTCTATATGCCTGATTCGGGCCTCGCCATTTATCGTTCCGGCTGGGATGAAGACGACAGCTTCGCGATGATGGTCGCCGAAAATGGGAAGACGCGCGTGACGGGCGCCGGACATGAGCATATCGAAAATCTGTCCGTCACCTTTTTCGCCCGTGGCAAATACCTCTTGATTGATCCGGGCTACGTGGCCTGGGAAGAGCACGCGGACGTTATGATGCCCGAGCATCACAATATCCCGACAGTTTGGGGCAGCGGACCGATCTTCCCGATCATTTTGGGCGTGGGCGTGGGCGGCCAAAGCGCCTGGTTTTCCGATGGCATGGCCTTTGGCGGCATGCCCTTTGCGAAAGCTTACAGCTCATGGCTCGATTGTGATTTCGAACGCACGATGCTCTTTTGCGACGAGGACTATCTGGTCGTCTTCGATCGCATGACAGCCAATCGTCCCCGACCTTTCGGCATGTACTGGCACGGACTGGCCGGCGGCGACACGGGCGATCCTTTTATTATGCATGGCGATGGCGCCACCTGGGATCGCGGCGATGCGGCGGTGGATGTACACGTCATATCCGACTTGTCAGACATCACGCTGACGGAACTGGAAAACGTACACGGCTTTCAATGGATGCATAAAAACCTGCATTCTACGCTCTACGTGGAAGCCGAGGAGGCCGAACAGGCCGCGTTTATCACGGTCGCCCTTCCTTATGACCCTGATAACGGCGAGCAGCCGCTGACCTTTGAAAGCATTCCACTGGCTCATGCGGCGGCCTGCCGCATCCAAAGCGACACGAGCGATTTCGCCCTGACGCAGACCGGGGAACGGCATTACGTCCTGGCTCCGGAAGACACAGGCTCGATTCAAATCAGCACCAGCCTGCAACTGCTTTTCATACGCATGAACCAGGACAATGAAGGCGGTCTGTTTTATATGGAAGGACCGGGAAGCCTGCAGATGGAAAACGATCCGGCATTCGTGGTCGGACAGCCCAACCGTGTGCTCATGGAATACAGGCCGGGATTGTGGACCTTCTCTTTCGGTCCGGGAGGCAACGAGCTTCTCGTTACCACGCAAGAACCCCTGGAAATCGGCGGGGACAGCGATCTGCAGTATTATCGACAGGGAAACACCCTTCGCATTTGGTCATCCGAGGCTACCAGTTTCATTCTCTTTCAAAGCGCTGAAGCCTCGACAAACAGTCACGCCGCGAAGATCAGCACCGCCAGGGTTGAAAGGCAGTAGAGGCGCCGGAGGCAAATATCTTCTTTGCCCAAAGAGCCATGTCTCAAACCCTCAAATCTCAAATCATTTGATCCTGAAGAATTTCAAGTATCTTTGCTCAGTATTTTCAGCGAGCCCTTTTCTTTTTCGACCCCTGAAATCCTTCCTCCAACCATTTTGCCAACAGCGGAAAACTTTCCTCCGGGGCGTCCTTGCCGATCAGCGGCGTCAGGTGCCCATAGTAATCCTTATGGCCGTAAACAATGCCCATGGGATGAAAGCACTTGATCTTCGAGCCGATGCCATCGAAAACCTCACGCACCGTTTCCGGCGGAGCCGTCATGTCCTGATCCGCGGCGAACATGCAAAAAGGCTGCGTGAGCTTTGACAGTCCCTTGATGTAGTCCACGCCGTCAGCGCTTTCCACAACGCCTTTTTGAGCCCAATCGCCGAACTGCTCCAGCAAACTGACGGGGACGTCTTCGGCCAGATTCGCCGATGCCACGGCGTAATGCCCCGGTCGCAGATTCTCGTAGCCCAGCAGCTTCATGAATGCCGGAATTCTCTCGGCCAAAGGTGTGTATATCTGCGTGATCCGGCCCAGATAAAAACGCCGGAAACGTTCGAGGATCGGCCGGGCGAATAGAAAGGGCCGAAACTGATCCAGCCTGCCGGGGCTGCACATGGCCGTAACCGAAGCGAGTTTCGGGCCGATTTCAAGATTTTGCGCGATTGCGTAGCCCAACATGCCGCCCATGGAATGCCCAACCCAGTGGAGCTTGTCCGCGCCGGAAATACGCAGGGCGCCGTCAATAAACGCGGGAAGGTCGTAACGCAGATAAGAATCGAAATTCCACCGGTATCGCTTGCGGCTGAAAAGTCCTGCTTTTCCCGAATCCCCCGCGCCGCGCAAATTTATAGCGAAGACATGGTGACCCCGGGCAGCCAGGTATCGCGCAACGGAAAGCTCCTTCGTGAAGTCAAAACCGAAATGATTTCCCGCCAGACCGTGGCAGAGGATGACCGGGTATTTGCGCTTCGCCTTATTAGCGGCAGGCCGGTATTCATGCAGCGCAATCGCCCAGTCGTCTGAGGTCTTCAGGTAATGAGTCAGGTCGGGCTTGAGGTCGATTTTATAATACCGACTGAACAGATAAGCCAGACCCGGCGCCGCCACAAGAACTGCGGTAATGTAGAGCAAACATTCGATGAGGCACACGATTCACCCCTCCATATTCCAAAAGCGACAACGAAAAGTCTAACAGCCTGATGCGCCGTGTCAATTTTGAGCATTTCCATCGCGCCAACGATTGCCTGGTTAAAGAAACACCGGCACCGCCGGGGGCGGCTGCGTTCCTTTCCCAAGATCCACAAATTTTATGAAATCGTTTCATTCCCGAGCAGGCCGGCCTACGCCCCTTACCGGTGCATTCCAGCAAGGCCAGGCTCAGGTTCATTCCATATACAGCAGATATTCGCGGCAGAATTTTTGCTCAATGAAATTTTCCGAGCTGCACTTGATACCGCGCGCGTAATACGGTCCAAGCGCCGATAGGTTCATCGCTATCAGAAAAGTGAAGATGGCAACCAACACAAGGCGACGAAGTCTTTTTTCACTGAGCGTTATACGCGGAATTCGCCGCGACCATTTTGAGATCAGCTGCGCCGATTCCAACACGCCCACCCCCGCCAGAAGCTGGTGCATGGGAAAGATCACCATAAGATATCGTGGCTGAATATACCTCGAATGGGAATTGAAAGTCAGAAAAATGAGCGGAAGCAAATAAAAACTGATCGCCAGGATTCCCAAGGATTTATTTTTTTTCCAAACGCTGAAAATTCCCAACGCGGCCATGGGGCCATAAGTGAAAACAGACAACCACCCGCCGCAGCCGAAGTGCGCGAGTGTGGAAACACTCAGGTTGAAGTTGAGATAGGGGAAGGTTTCGGCTGTAGTCCGTGCACTGCTAAAATAATCCGCCGGATTCACCGAGATACTGAAAGTATGCTGCAACCACGGCGCAAAGAGGATGAGCGCGCCCAGGCCTGCGAGTCCGAATGCCATAACATCCCGCTTCTCAATGCGCCTGATCGACAAATCGTCTTCCGGCATATCGGCTTTCAAAACCCACACCGCGACGAAGGCCGTCAGATGAATCAGCGGCGCAAGGATCGCTGTGTAGTGCATGTAACACAAGGCGGCAATCGATATGGCATAGGGCGCGGCCAAGGCCCGCCGCCCCTTGAAAAACGCCTCGACGAAAAGCCACGTTGACAAAAGCGTCAGCGCCGCCACCAGCGAATATGGCCGATTCTCCTGGCTGTAGTAAACGGCGTAAAAGCTGCACGACATCAGCGCAGCCGGCGCCCAGGCTTTTTCTCTTCCGCAAAATGACGCCGCCAGTTGAAACATGAAAAACACTGAGAATATTCCGGCGAACGCGGATAATAGGCGAAGACCAAAGCGCCCCCATCGTCCCTCGAAAGCGTCTATGGGCGTTGGAACGATCCATTGCGCGGCTTTGTTGAGGATATGATAACCGGGAGGCTCAATGTTGATGAGGGGACTGCGCCGCACGCGCTCGTCGATGATTTCACTAACGGAACGGTACTGCGTGGCGACGGACATGTCCTCATCGGCCCAGAAATTTGTCTTGCCCAGATTCCAGAAGCGTAGCGTAGCCCCGAGCACGAGGATGATTATCAGAAACGGATACCGCGTATTACCGCGCAATCTTTGCATCATAAAACCGCGTGGCCGATGATCCGGCGATCCGGGATCCGGTCGAATCCGTCGGCGTGGCGGACCGCGTCGGCCACGGCTGATGCGAGGGCTTTGGCCGCCAGATGTCCGACCTCATTTTCATTGACCGCCGCCCCGCCGGTCGCCAGTGCGAAAAGTACGTCGCCGTCGAAGGCGCAATGAGAAGGGACAATCGCGCGGGCCAAGCCCGCACTCGCCATCACGCACACGCGGGTCAGCGCCCGCTTATCCAATTCGCCGCCTATCGCAATCACCGCCAAAGTTGTGTTTTCCAAAGGGGAGGGATTGATGGCGGAAATTTCAGTTCCCAAACGACCGGGAATGTCCGCGAATTGATCGGGATAATCCGGGTTCCTTGCTCCGGCGAGGATCTCCTGACTTTCGGCGTCCACCACATCGCCAAAGGCGTTCACCGCCGCAAGCGCTCCGACCACTACGCCGCTTCGCGTTTTGAAAGAGGCCGTGCCCTGTCCTCCTTTCATCAACCATTGCGGTCCGAGCGTTTTGCCCACGGTCGCGCCGCATCCCGCGCCGACGCTGCCGCGGCGGAAATCTTTTCCGGCCGCTTCGCAGGCCCGCAAGGCCATTTTCGCATCGGGAACCCGGCGTTTTTCCCCCACGCCAAGATCAAAAAGCGCCGCCGTCGGAACCGTTGGGATAACCATATCCCGCACTTTGTTTCCGATGCCCTTTGCGCGCAGGCACTCCATCACGCCATCTGAGGCGCCCAGGCCGAAAGCCGAGCCGCCGGTCAGGCAGATGGCGTGCGCCTTTTCGACAAGATGTTCGCATCGGCCCGCGTCGGCCTGCCGCGTGGAAGTAGCGGCGCCAAGCATCCTGGCTGCGAAAACGGCTCCTTCGCCGCACAAAATGACGGTGAGACCGGTCATCGCCTCAATATCCTCGGCGCAACCCACCAGCAAGCCCGGAACGTCGGTGATTTGTCCTGCCACGTTTATTCTCCGAAATCGTAGGTCTTGAAATACTCGACCCTTAAAGCTTCAAACTTTTACACCTTTACTCTATACCACCAGCTTCTGGCAGAAAACAGTTTCGGCGCCCGTTAAGGGATGCTTGAAAAATATTTGCCAATAGCAAGCGCCGGGCTTTCATTATGATTCCCATCGTCTCTGATGCTACAAAATGAAATACAGACAACCTTTCCCCCGCCAGCTTCGCCCTAAAATCCCAGGTCAGACTTTCCTCCTTTCGACAGGAGTATTTTTTTGCCCTTTCATGGTCGCCGATTTTATCTCAGATATGGGGCTTTTCACGCATTAAATTTTAAGTTATTGTCTGCGACGATGCTCATTGGGGAGCATTGCATTTTTCTTGGCTGTTCACCATGCGGACAGCGTTGCCAGTTGGCGAGAAAAGCTATATAAACAATTACTCATTTGAGTGATGGATAATATTATTGAATCGTATCGGACCTTTTGACTTGTCGCGAAAATAAATGAATACTTTCCAAGCCACTAGGCGGGTCCCCGCGAAGTGTAAGAGGCGCATTGTATGACGCAGTTTCGAGCGAAAACGCCGACAGAGATTGCCCAATATCTTCTTTCACACGGACAGGGAGTGAAGGCGACCTTTTGGCTCGGCGCCGGCGCATCCCGATCTGCGGGCATCCCCGACGCCGAAACCCTGGCGAATCAGATCCTCGACAAGTTTGTTTACCTGCCACGTGATTCCTGGAGTGAAAAATCCGAAGTCACAAAATTCGCCCATTTCTTTTCGATTCTCTCTCCCGTCAGCCGACGGATGTTCCTGCACGAGATATTGAGCAAGGTTAATAATCCCAACGCGGCTCATCTGCTGCTGGCGCGCATGATCCGGGAAGGCTGGGCCAATGCCACCCTGACCTCCAATTTCGACAATCTGCTCCCTCGCGCCATGCGTCTGGTTGGTTTGCTCAATCCCTGGATTGTTGATGTGCAACGACAAGGCGAAACCGTGTCAGATTTTCTGACGACCGGATCGGTCGTGTATCTCAACGGCGCCGAAGACAATCACCGCACCTTTCCCGCGTATGCGGATGTTAAACGCGTTGAGGGATCAATTCGACAGGCCATTTTTCGCGCCGCGCAAGACTCGGTTGTCATAGTTCTTGGTTACTCCGGGTTCAAGGATCCCCTGATCGACATCCTCGCCGAGGTTCCCCACTTCGCCCACGGGCTTTTCTGGGTTACAAAGGACTCCGAGCCGACCGATCACGTCAAAGAAAAAATACTTCGCCCCAATCTCTACTCCGAATTTCTTGGAGGATGGGACGCCGATCGTTTCATGCATGAATTTGTCGTAAACGGTCTAAAACTTCCCGATCCCGGAACCAGTATCTCAAGCCCGCCGCTTCCAACGCCTCCGCCAGCGCCTCCCAGACCGCCGAAGGTCGAATTCGTCAAACCACAAGCCGAGGAGTTGATGGAACAACTGCCGGAAACGCATGACGAAGCCGAAGGAGAGGACCGGGAGCTTCTCGACGACGTTCAGGAGCTGGTGGCCGATATCGACGAAGACGACGACGAATTCGCTGTTCGCGGGGCGCCGGAAATTGAAGCCAAAAGTGAACTCGACGATGAAATCATCATTGAGTCTGAAGATGAGCAGGAGGCTCAGGTCGAATCCGACGCGGCTGAGCAAAGCACGCCGAGCGCCCAGCTCGAAACGCCCGATTTTGATATCTTCGCCGAAATAGACGAAAGCATTTTCGAACTGGACAAAGAACTGGACATCGACCTGGATGCGGATGAGGAAGAACTCATCCGAAAGTTGGGACTCGACGGGCACTCCCTGGATATCAGCGGCATTGATGATGAGCCTGAGATTCCCGTTGAAGTGGAAGTGGAAGCCGACGGTGCGCCGCCGGAAGAAATAATACCGGAACCCGCCAAAAGCGAAGCGCCCGCAACGACCGAGGAACCGCCAACACAAAAAGCTGATGCTGTCGAAAAGCCGCAAACAGGAGCCAAAGAAAAAGACAAGACCGAAGCTTCGCCGGACTCTCAGAAAAAAGACCAGGCCAGCGCGGAAGAAGAAAAAGTTGAAATCGCCCAAAGCGATGAGACTCCGACCGAATCGATGACAAAAAAAGACGGCTCCGTCGATATCGCGCAGATTATCGACAAGGCTCATGAGGCCCTCGTCATCGGAGGCAGTGAGGAACTGATAGCGCTGGCGCAATCCGCTTTGGACCAGGGCGCCGTAAAAGCCTTCCCCGCACTGACCGAAGCCCTTTTGGACTGGGGCGACGATCAATTCAGTGAGGGTTTCTTTAGCAAAGCTCGTCAAGCCGCAGAAAAAGCCAGGCTGCTGTCGCCTGAGGACCCGGTTGTATATGCCCGCCTACGGGACATCGCCATGAAAATGGGCGATGAGGATTACGCCGCGGAGATGGCCGATAATGCGAGCAAACTTCAAAAGAAAAGCAAGTCATAAACCGAAACGATCACACCGGTTATGATCAAACTCATCGAAATCAAAAAAGCCTTCAAGGGCCAGCAGGTGCTGGACGGCATCAATTTGCATTGCCGCAAAGGAGAGATCACCGTCCTTCTCGGTCGCTCCGGCGGCGGCAAATCCGTCTCCCTCAAACATATCATCGGCTTGCTAAAACCGGATTCGGGGCAGGTGCTCATTGAAGATGAAGACATCACCAAGATGGACAGCGTGAAGATCAACCGTGTCCGCAAAAAATTCGGTATGCTTTTCCAGGACGGCGCCCTCTTCGATTCCATGACCGTTGGGGAAAACGTCGGGTTTCCCCTCAAGGAGAGCCGAAAGTACACCAGGGCGGAAATTGAGGTCAAAGTTCGGGAATCCCTGGCTGAGGTCGGTCTTTACGGCATCGAGCAGAAGATGCCCTCCGAACTGTCCGGCGGAATGCGCAAACGCGCCGCTCTGGCTCGCTCGATCGTTCTGCGTCCCTCCATTATCCTCTACGATGAGCCGACAACCGGGCTCGATCCCATCATGACCGATTCGATCAACAACCTCATTCTTCAAATGCAAAAGAATCTGGGATGCACCAGCTTCATCATCAGCCATGACATTGAAGCCACATTCCGCATCGCCGATCAGGTCGCGGTTCTTTACCGGGGAAAAATCATCATGGCCGGCAAGTCCGACGAAGTCAGAAACAGCGATCATCCCTTCATCCACGCATTCATCCGCGGCGAGGAGGGTGAAAAATTCGCCGAGGACAACTGATGACGACTCGATGGCGACCGGTTTTTTACATCATCGCGCTTTTCACCCTGCCTGCCTGCTTCATCATGCTTTCCGACGCATCAGCGATAACCATAGCTTCCGGCGACGAAGTCTCGTGGGATATTTCAGGTTACTTCAAAAACTTCACCTCCATGACGCAAAACAGCGATTTGTATCGTGACTATGAATTTCTTGATCAAAATACTTTTTGGGACAATACCACGCGGATGCGCCTGCGCTCGGAAGTCTATATGGGCGATGTGGATTTCGTGGCCCACTACGAAGCCTCGGCGCGATACGGGGATACACGGCGCGCCAGGACAGGCGCAGAAGAGCTTCTTCGTCCCATACCCGGCGGCGACGCCATCCTGAATCAGTTATTTCCAGAGGCGACTACGCCGCGGCTTTTCGACCTGGAAAAATCGGAAACCGGAGATGATTACATTATCCTTCACGGCGTGGACAGGCTTTTTTTACGCCTGCGCAGCGCCGCCGCCGACCTGACGCTCGGACGCTCGGCATTGACCTGGGGCCCCGGTCGTTTCTGGAATCCGACCGACTATTTCGCCCCCTTTTCGCCCACCGAAATCGACAAGGAGGAAAAGCCGGGCATCGATATGGTCCGCGCATTGATCTCCATCGGCGAAAGCGTTTCATTGGACCTCGTGGCCGCTCCGGTCAGGCGCACTGACGGAATCGACGATGTGGACATCGAAAACTCAGGGCTTGCCGCAAGAGCCTCAATCAACGTGAACGTTTTCGACCTGGCCGCGTCGGGTGGACGCATCTATGACCGATACGTTGCGGGTTTCGACGCCGAAGGACCCATCGGAGGCGCGCTGGTTCGCCTCGCTCTGACAAGGACATCCTTTGAAAATATCTCCACCCCTGAAAGACCCGATCCATTTGTTCGGATCATGGCCGACATCGACTACGGATTCCCCTGGCGATGGAATCCCTATTTGCTCTTGGAATACTACTACAACGGGCAAGGGGAAACGGATCCGGACGATTACGGCGAACTGGCTCAAAGGCCGGAATATCAAAGCGCCCTGCGGCGAGGCGCCGGAGGAAATATGGGGCGGCATTACGGGGCTTTCAACTTCGCCATCACTCCGCACCCCCTCGTCACGCTCACCGAAATGTTCATGATGAACCTCGGCGACCAAAGCCTGTACAACGGCATTTACCTGGCGTGGAGCGTGTTGGAGAGCCTGGAGATTCAATTCGGCGCTAACATCACCGTCGGAGAAATCCCCGGCGAATTTGGCGGCTATACCGATCCGCTCAAGGACGAAGATTACCAGATGCCCAACACGTATTTCACGTATTTGAAGTGGTATTATTGAGTTCGACCAT
>Ga0307990_1004062_pt1 | contig 10868 bp, 7 predicted proteins | sample EllFjometagen129_FD_203168 | JGI IMG/M metagenome (GOLD analysis project Ga0307990, IMG submission 203168) | Marine microbial communities from Ellis Fjord, Antarctic Ocean - #129 | ecosystem: Environmental > Aquatic > Marine > Unclassified | place: Southern Ocean | collected 2014-10-08
CACGCCCTATGGATAGCATTACGATTGACAGCACAAGGTATAAAGCCAGGCTAAGTATAAAACTGTACGATAGCTTTGTTCAAAAATTCAGGGATGCCAGCGAAGTGGAGGATCTTTCATCTTTGGAAGATTTCCTTGAATTTTTCAAAGGTATGCGGATTGCTCCTGATGAAGTATCTTCAGGAGGATCAATCTTGTTTTTTAATGCGGCTTCAGTATTCACCAGGATGACCTTATACTACAGTAATGCAGAAGAAGATTCGTTGGAATACTATTTCCCAATTGGTAGTAGTAGCGCCCGTTTTATGCATTTTAAACACAATTACGATCTTGCATCCCCTGAATTTCAAAACCAATTAAACGGCAATACAGCCCTTGGTAGTAATAAGTTTTATCTTCAATCAATGGCAGGTGTTGCCACTATAATTGAAATACCATATCTCAACAATCTCAACAATCTGGAAGGTATTGCACTAAATGAAGCCAAATTAACCATTCCCGACAATAATCCTGATGACGAACTTATTCCACCATCAGAACTCATATTGTACAACATTGACAGTGAAGGGCAGAAAACCCTCGTAGTTGATCAACTGGAAGGAACCAGTTATTTTGGTGGTATTTACGAAGATTCGCCAGGGCGGGTTATTTTCAGGATTACCCAACAATTGCAGCGCTCCCTTTCTAATGATACCATCCCAATAAAATTCTATTTAGGCGTATCGGGAGCATCAATATTACCTAACCGGATGGTATGTAATGGTAATTCGCCGTTAGATGGCTCATCAGGATTGAAAATGGAGTTAATTTTTACCAATTTAAATAATTAAAACATGTGTGGAATCGTAGGTTATATTGGCCCCAGAGAAGCCTATCCTATTTTAATTAAAGGATTAAAACGTCTTGAATACCGTGGATATGACAGTGCAGGTATTGCATTGGTAAACGGTAAAATTAACCTTTACAAAACAAAAGGCAAAGTAAGTGATCTTGAAAAACACGTTCAGAATAAAAACATTTCCGGAACTATTGGCATGGCTCATACACGCTGGGCTACCCATGGCGAACCCAATGATTTAAATGCCCATCCCCATTTTTCAAATTCCGAAGACCTTGCCATCATTCATAATGGTATAATTGAAAACTATGGTGTACTTAAAGAGAAGTTGGAAAATGCCGGTATTAAATTTAAAAGTAATACCGACACAGAAGTTCTGGTACAACTAATCGAATATATCTACGAGACTGAAAAAACGGACCTGGTAACTGCAATCCAACATGCACTAACCCAGGTGAGTGGCGCTTATGCCATAGTAATTGTATCAAAAAAGGATCCCGACATGCTGATCGCTGCCCGAAAAGGTAGCCCATTGGTTGTAGGGATTGGAGAAGGTGAGTTTTTTCTTGCCTCCGATGCATCTCCAATCATCGAATATACCAGGAACGTTGTTTATGTTGAAGACGAGGAAATTGCAATACTTAAGCGAGGGGCAGAACTGGATATTCGTACCATTAGAAACCAGATTAAGACTCCGTTTGTTGAAAAACTGGAGATGGATTTGGGCACCCTCGAAAAAGGTGGATACAAGCATTTTATGCTTAAGGAAATTTATGAACAACCCAAATCAATTAGCGACAGCATCAGGGGAAGAGTAAATGTAGGTATGGATACAATTTCGATGGCCGGGCTAATTGATTTTCAGGAACGTTTTTTACAAGCTAAGCGCATTATATTTATTGCCGCCGGGACATCATGGCATGCCTCCATTGTGGGAGAATACCTGATTGAAGAACTTGCACGTATTCCGGTTGAAGTTGAGTATGCTTCGGAGTTTCGCTACCGGAATCCTATCATCAACGAAACTGATGTTGTTATTGCCATCTCCCAATCGGGCGAAACTGCAGATACCCTTGCTGCCATGCGGCTTGCCAAAGAAAAAGGGGCATTGATTTATAGTATTTGCAATGTGGTTGGCAGTTCAATTGCACGCGAATCTGATGCAGGTTCATACACACATGCCGGACCCGAAATCGGCGTTGCATCAACAAAAGCGTTTACTTCACAGGTAACAGTACTCGCGTTGATGGCATTATTTCTTGCACAAAAAAAAGGTACTATCTCCGCACCTAATTTTCAAAAACTGATTGCAGAGTTGAACAGAATTCCTGAAAAGGTAGAAGAAACCCTCAAACTGAACCATCAGATATTAGAGATGGCCAAAGTATTTACTTATGCAAGAAATTTCCTTTATCTTGGCCGTGGATATAATTTTCCTGTAGCCCTCGAAGGCGCTCTAAAACTTAAAGAAATTTCTTATATCCATGCCGAAGGCTATCCGGCAGCAGAAATGAAACATGGCCCTATTGCCCTGATCGATAAAAAAATGCCGATAGTTATCATCTCACCCACTTCGGCAATTTATCAAAAAGTAGTTTCTAACATTCAGGAAATAAAAGCACGTAAAGGAAAAATTATTGCCATAGTATCGCAGGGAGATAAAACGGTTGCTGAATTGGCCGACTATGTGCTTGAAATACCGGAAACCGAAGAAATCTTTACCCCTTTACTCACGGTCATTCCGCTACAGTTGCTTTCGTATTTCATTGCCGATATGCGCGATTGCGAAATAGACCAACCAAGAAATCTGGCAAAATCAGTTACCGTGGAATAGAAAAATAATAAGCATAAAAAAAGGGCTTCCGCGAAGAAGCCCTTTTTTTATGATTTTACTTTTCAATATATTCTAATAGACCATTAAACGGTTATCTTCGATATCTGCTTTTTCTTTGAGTGCATTTACATAAGAGTTATTCATAAATTGAGAAGTGAATTTTCTTTCAACAATTCCTACACTTCCGGCGAGATCGGCTGGGTTTTCAGGAAAATTAATTTCATCAGCAATAACCACAAACACTGCATTATTCCCTTTTATTGGCCCTGAGTTTACGCCGGCTTGCAAAGTAAATATCCTGCCAATAAGTTCATATTCACTACCAAAACCCGGGAGGTTTCTTGAGTTAAAACTAACAATTGCAGTATCAACAGCCTGATTGAGTTTAGCGGCTATCGCGTAAAGGTCGGTTATGCCGAAATCGTTTATTCGCTTTTCAAGAACATCAGCTTTCTTATGGTTCACTACCAATGGCCTGATTTGTTCTTTTACATCTTCGAATGGGCTTGTTCCTTTTTGGCTAATGCTTTTTAATACAGCAACAATGTATTTGTCTTCATCCTGCATAATGTAGGATACCTGACCCAGTTCTGTAGTTTCAGAATAGGCCCAACGAATAATCTGGCGTGCATTCTCAAGTCCTGCAAGCCTGTTGGCCATCATGGCAATCCGATCGGCTGAACGTTTATTTAAGCCCTGATTCACAACAGCAGTATCAAATTTTTCCAATGTATTGTTTGTTCCTGCAAAAACACTTGCTTCCATGTACTTTCCCTGAAACGTTTCGTTACTTGGTTCAATGGCACGGTTTATTGTTGCTACCCGAACTTTTTCAAGCGGATTGGTTTTTTCAACAAGTTTAAGAATGTGGTATCCAATTGAAGTTTCAATTTTTTCAACTTCACCGGTTTTCATTTTGTACCCTTTATTATAATAGACTCCAAAACCTGGTGTTCCGTCAATAACCCAACCCATCTCACCTTTATCTTCGGCAGCAGAGGGGAAATCAGAAAAATCAACTACAATACTTTCAAATTTGGAAGGCGTTTTATTAATCACTGCAAGCAAGCTGTCAACAATCTTTTCAGCATCTTCTTTCGACCTTTCACTAATTCCTGCTGCTGCCGGAGCTTCTTTGTAGGTAATTAACAACTGGCTTAATTGTAATGAATCCGGACGTTGTTGCCTATCCAATAACTTTGCAATATGATAAACTTCATTTTCGATGTATGGGCCAACCATTGTTCCAATTGGTGACTCGAACATATCTTTCGCAATTCGCGCAGGCAACCCGGCTTGCTTTTTATAAGTACTGTCATACTTATCATCAGATACTGAATTTACAAAAGCGGCAACTTCGTTAATTTCTTTAAATTCTTTGTAAAGACCATTTACGGTATTGGCAATTTGCTTACGATCGCCGGGGGAAGCTTTTACTTCAAAAATTACATAATCTATCGACCTGGTCTCGTCCTGCTGATACCTGAACATATTATTATCATAATAATTTTTCAGATCACTATCGCTTACCTTAACTGCTGAGTCGGCAACATCGGCAAATTTAGCAGCTACATAACGAATATCGGCTGTTGAATTTTTATACTTATAATCAAGTGCCGCAAATTGATCGGGAACAAAGTATGCTTTTGTCATCAAATTTTTAAATTTTGCTTTCTTTCGGTCACTCTTGATAATAGATTCAAGATCGAGATACCTTTTGCGCATTTCCGGATTGGCATTGTCAAGGTTTTGAAGAAAGTTCCTTAACATCTCACGATCGAAAGCACCGGTATTTGGGTTGGTAAAGGATTGTATAATATATTGATGGGGATTCTCTCCAAGAATCTGATCTGATAATTCCTCGGAGGTAACAGTTAAACCAATTTTATCAAGTTCTTCTGCCAAAAGAACATCCTCAACCATTTCGTTCCAGATACCCTGACGAATTTGATAAATGTCCTGAGGGGATATTTTATCGGTTTGACGTTGGTTTTTGGTGGCTTCAACGCGCTCGTTAACTTTGGTTTCAAATACAATAGTTGAAATCTTTTCACCATCGATTGCACCTACATACTGCCTCTGCCTTCCTGCATTTGGATTTCCCTTAAAGAAGTCGCCTAATACAAAAGCTGCAAGAGCAATACCCACTACTAAAATAATTAATCCTGAATGTTTTCTAATTTGTCCTATCGCTGCCATTTTATTGCATTTTTTTAAAAGATGGGTGCAAAAGTACAATAGATAATATTAACAATAAAGCTTTTTTATATTAATCAATTAAAAAAACCGAAATTTATTTGGTTTCCAATGAAAACCGCAGGGTTTGAGGAATGAAAGCCAAGAAATATTTTACATCCCGGCAAATATCTAAAACAAAAATTGCTATTCATTAAAAATCAATCGTACTTTTTCGATGCGGGTTTCACTCGCTTCAAGAATCTCGAAGGACAGGTTTTTAATATTAATTTGATCGTCTAGTGCAGGAATACTTTCGTGGTGGTGTATTATTAATCCGGCCAGTGTTTCGTATTCGTCAGATTCAGGAAGTTTCAACTGGTATTTTTCGTTGAGATAGTCAATTTCGAGCCGCCCCGAAAAGATGAATTCCCGATCATTAACCTGCTTTTCAGTAAAATCTTCAAAATCAAACTCATCATCTATTTCTCCAAATATTTCCTCAATTACATCCTCCATGGTAACAATTCCCGATGTGCCGCCAAATTCATCCACTACAACAGCAATGCTTTTATTTTGGGCAATAAACATCGATAATACAACATTGGCAAGCATAGTTTCGGGTACCACAATTATCGATCGGAAGATTGACTTTATATTTTCAGGATTTTTAAAAATATCAGCCGAATGGACATATCCAATAATATTGTCGATTGAGTCGCGGTAAATCGGAATTTTGGTATGCCCTGACTTAATAAATGTTTGTTTTAGATTTTCAACACTGCCGTTTTCTTCGAGCGCCACAATTTCGGTACGCGGTATCATACATTCGCGAAGTTTAACACTCCTGAAATCAATAGCGTTTTGAAACATCTGAATTTCTTGTTTAACATCTTCCTGCTTTGAATATTCAGGCGAAAATTCCTTTAAATAATTATCGAGATCAACAACACTAAAAACCAGGTTATCGCTTGTAAATTTAATTTTTATAAACCTTTTTAGTATTAATTCTGAGAATCCGATGTAGAGATAAATGAGTGGATAAAAAATATAGTAAAACAGTATTGCAGGCACAGCAAAAGCCTTGAGTATGTAGTTTGGATTAATTCTGAAAAATATTTTTGGTAAAAACTCTGCTACAAATAGTACAAGAATTGTTGCCAATATTGTTTGTAAAACAAGAAGCAGCGTTTCACTCTGCAAATTCAGCGGAATTGTATGTTGAAGCAATGGTTCCAGGATACGAGCCATAGCAATACCATAAATCACCAACGAAACATTGTTTCCGAGCAGCAAAGCCCCAATAAAGCGCGATGGCATACGGATAAACTTTGAAACTATCTTTGCTGACAAGTCTCCTTTGCTTTTATCGACTTCAATTTTCAGGCGGTTGGAACTTACAAAAGCTATTTCCATTCCTGAGAAAAATGCTGATAAAACAAGACTTATAACAATAATGGTAAAATCGGCCATGAAACTGGTTTCCTCAATTAATAATTCTAAATTATTTATCTTTTAAGATATTGTGAATAAAACTATACTTTTTTCTGAAATTCAAATTTTCACTTTTCATCTTCGTCAAACATAAATTCCCCGCTTACATTTCGCAATTTCCACAATTTTAATGATTCATCAGCATCAAATCCTTTTCCGTAAAGTACACCATCGGGGGTAGTTCGTTTTACAAATACATCCGAATAAATCTTTTTAATACGCTGATCCCAAATTACATGTTCCGTGTTTAGTACTTCATTTTTTTCGTGGTTTGTAATTACAACGTCATCTTTAACCTCCATGGTTTTCTTGTTTTCCCAGTTTATGCCATAATTTGCTGTTAACTCGGATTTAACGTTCATCAACGAATCATAAAAATACAAATGTAATCCTTCCGGAAATTCTACGTAAGGGTCTTCTGTGAGGTATCTGTTTAAAACAGGCGTAAGCAGTTTAATCATCACCCTGCCCGAATCACTGTAAATCATTTCAATGTCTTTGGCGCTTTCACTTGGCAGGGTATCATCAATTGTAAATGACGATATTTTTTCCATATCATTTTTACATGCAAAAAGCATTGCCGCAATTATAAATGCAACAATGCTTTTGAAAAATACTTTGCAAAGAAATGAAGATGAATTAATCATCATTTTACCAATAGCAGCCAAGTTATTTCAAGGCCCTCACTTTTGTGGTTTCATTTATCCAGCAGCCAACATTGTATGAATCTCCTTCGGCTAAATCGTAAAAGAAAATCGTTTCACTTCCCGGGAATTGTTTTGAATAAATCTCAATTCTCTTACCTGCAATTTCAGCAATGTCAGGATCAACACTTTTTGCCTTAATGTATTTGTCAACGGCAGCCCAGTAAGCTACTTTTTTTGTCAGGTCGTTGTCGCCACACTCACTTGCACTGGCTGCATACATATCGCCAATTAAAAGGTAAGCATTACCCTCTTCAGGACGCAGGTCGAGAGAGCTCCGGGCATAATTACGCGCTTTTTGAAAATCGTTTTTTTGCCTGTAAACCGTTGCCAGCAAAATAAACACATCGGCTTTTTTATCCTGGTCTTCAATTTTCAAAGCACTTTCAAGGTAAGGGATCGCGTCATCAAATTTATCTTTTTTAAGCAACATTTTAGAAAGCATAAAGCTTGATTTTGGTGAGGGTTCAAGTTCGTTTAGTCTTACTGAAGCTTTAAAAAACAAATCTGAGACAGTGCAATCTTTGCTGTCAAGCATATCTGTTATCTTCCTCAGTAATTCCACATCATCCGGGGTTTCCTCAAACTTCTTGGTGAAAATTGGAATAAGGTCTTCGCAAGTTGCATAGGGCTCAAAAACATTTTCGATATTTCCTTTTACATTTTCCCAAGCAGAAGTTTTCTTCGTATTGCCTGCACTTGCCTTAATATTATGGTCAATAATTTGACTGAGTTGATCGTACGTTTCTACAATGCCTATTTTTTCAAGTTTATTATCATCAACCATTTTGGTAACCGTCCTAAAATAATATACCAAAACAAAGGATTCAGATTTATCGCCACGTAGTTCAACTGATTTCTTAAAAATATGATATGCTCTTTCATATTCTTCGGGAAGATACTTGATGAGATCAGAACCCTTACGACCCAATATGTATCCCTCACGCCCAAAATATTTAATCCTCTGATCATAAACCAACATCATGGTATCAACATACTTAGCCTTGTCGGCTTCATTTTTTGCCTTTTTCATAAAAAACTCCATCATATTGTTGCCAACGATGTAAGCATTTTGAGAAGCTTCGGGGCAATTATTAAATACCCAGCGCCATGGACCAATGGCATCATGCACTGAAGGACTTTTATATCCACTTGCTTTCCATTGTTTATAAAATTCACGGTAAAGCGAAAGATTGGTAATACACTTAACGCTGTCTTTTCCGTATTTCCCATGTTCCTGGGGGATGTAAAATTTTTCTTTTATGTTATTCACTCCATTATTCGAATTGAAAGCGAACACTCCGCCAATAAACATAAGTGATACCGTCAGGCCTAATAGTGCTTTTTTTAAAATTTTTTTCATTGTGATTGATTTTATATTCAATGTTAAAAGTATTTCTTTTTCCTTTTAGTTGTACTTATTTTTTACAAACCATCTTTCCCAAACAGAAATCCCTAAAGTTATTCTCAGATAGTTGTTCTGTATTAATCCGGCAGCTGTAGTACCCCTTCGGCCTACTTCGACAGCAAAATTAAAAGTTGACAAAGAACGTGGTATGGGCAAACCCATTCCAAAACTTATTCCAAACTCATTTATTTGGTTATCCCGAATGTTAAGATATGTTTTATTAAACCTGAATCCGGCCCGATATTTTACTCTTTTCCAATAGCTTGAGGTAATACTTGAGGAGGGTGTAAATTCGCCTCCAATATTTACACTCATGGTATTATTTAGTGAGTCGCCCCTCTCAAAAGCTTTGTACTCGCTCCAGTTTTGCCATGAATAGTCGGCACCTATTAGCCATGAATCGGTTTTTTGAAGGGTAAAACCAAAAGAGTATTTATCAGGAAAGGTTAAGTAGCCATCATTTTCAATCCTGCTTTCAATTGTATCTCTGAAGGACTCAATCCCCAAACTGGTTGGGAAATAAGAACGTACCAAATAGTTTTCGGTAGCATTAATTTTTTGCTTGGGAGCATAAACAGCGCCAAGTCCCAGGGTGAGATTCTTGCCAATTTCGCGATGATATTGCATCCCAAATTCAAAATATAAATCTCCAACTTCAATGTAATTATCAACTCTTGTATTTAAGTAGCCAACTGTGTCGGGGAAAAAGATGCTCCTGGACAAGTCGGACTTCCCAAACATGTATGACATCTTTGCACCAATTGCAAAATTTTTAAAAGAGCCAATAGAAGCATTTCCATAAAATTCGTTCAGCCCTCCGGAACCAGTGAATTTATACTCGGTAGAGCCCACATTTTCAATAATTTCGGCTGCAACAACATTATAACCAACATTGCTGTATGGTGTGAGGCCAATTGTGGTTTTTAGCCAGCTTGTTACCGGAAAACCAAATAATAGATAGCCCAGTGAAGCAAAATTGGTTTTATTACTCAGGTTATCGGTTTTAATATTGCCTGTGCTTCCTATTAAACCACCAGAGAAAATAAAAGAAAGGGAATCGAATGAATAATTTGAGGCTGGATTATAAGGGTTAATGAAACGATTGCTGGTAACAGCCGCCGAAATACCTCCCATTGCAAACTGATAAGCATTTCTTCGTTGGGCCAGGTCGCCAACTCCATATCTCGAATAGGGTGAGTTGATTGCTATTTGAGCAATAGCTGAATTTGCAACCAGAAAAAATACTATTAAAAGTGTTAAACTGCTAAATACTCGCTTGCTCTTTTTCAACATTAAAATTTAAAATTACATTTAACCCTTTAAGAACCAAATTTGGGCTTGCAAAGATGTTACTTTTTAGTTTCTTGGCAAAAAAATTCATGTCACCACCTGTAACAATAACCTTTAAATTGCTGTAATCTTCACTGTAAAAGCTTATTATCCCATCTATTTCGGCAACAACACCATTTAAAACCCCCGACAAAATCGCCTCTTGTGTTGTTGCTCCTGTAAGGTGGTTAAAAATTTGGTGCTTAACTAACGGAAGCCTTTCGGTAAAAGTATTCAAGGCCTTAAACCTCATATTTATGCCCGGGGAAATACCTCCTCCAAGATAATTTTTTTCAGCATCAATAAAGTCGAAGGTTATGCAAGTCCCTGCATCAATGGCCAAAACATTGCTATTCCGAAAAATATCGGCTGAGGCAACAGCCACCGACAAGCGATCAAGCCCAAGGGTTTCAGGGGTTTTATACTTGTTAATAATAGGAACAGGTGTTTTATGATCCAAAACCATAAAATTCAAATTCATCTTTAAGAATTGTTCAATTTCATGGGGAATCGCCACAACACTCGATGCAATAGCAAGTGCAGGCTTGAACTTTTCAATTACATTTTCAATATCAGATAAATTTATTTGTGCAAAAGTTTTAACATCAACTTCATTATTTGCAGAAAATATGGCGATTTTGGTTAATGTATTCCCGAAATCCAATATCAATCGGTTTGAACCCTGAGAATTTTTAAAATTATTTTTTGATACTTTTTTCATTTTAAAATATTAATAACCAATTACTAAACCAATTTATACTCTTTTTAAATTGCTGTTGAAAAAAAAATATTTGTTTCGTAAAGAAAAACAATTATAAATTTGCACCTCCATTTAAAAATGGTGCCATAGCTCAGTTGGTAGAGCAACGGACTGAAAATCCGTGTGTCCTTGGTTCAATTCCGAGTGGCACCACACCAAAACCCGGATCAAACGATTCGGGTTTTTTTATTTCTGCTGCTATCATTTTGTTGCTTCTCATCCGATTTGAAGTATCAGACCCCCTGATCTATTAGTTAAAAATCAACTAGTTATAACAATGTTATCGTAAATCTATATGTCGCAAATTTCACACTGAAGAACTTAGT
>Ga0307990_1004063_pt1 | contig 10867 bp, 8 predicted proteins | sample EllFjometagen129_FD_203168 | JGI IMG/M metagenome (GOLD analysis project Ga0307990, IMG submission 203168) | Marine microbial communities from Ellis Fjord, Antarctic Ocean - #129 | ecosystem: Environmental > Aquatic > Marine > Unclassified | place: Southern Ocean | collected 2014-10-08
CAATTTGTTTGAATTCAAACACTGCACTCAACGCATTTGCCTTTGAAGCAGGGAAAGCACTTGAGTAGAAATTCACCTCGCGAAGGAAATCCGCATTTAATATTCCATTAGTACCTCCGGTGGCTCCCTGGGTTGCAAAGTGGTTAATATTAGGAATTTCTATCCCGTCAAGGTAAAATTTTGCTTCGTTGCCTGCTCCACCACGAATCAGCAGGTCGTTTCGATTTGCTGATGGAACTGCAGCAACACCGGGCAAGTTTTGTATTACTTTCGCAATATCTCTGTTTGCACCAGGACTGTTTTCAATTTCTGAGATTCCTATCCGCCTAAGACTGATAGGAGCTTCTTTTTTGCGTTCAAAAACACTTGCTTTTACCACAACTTCATCAAGGGCCACAGCAGATTCACGCATTGGCATGTCAACAAAAACGGTTTTACCTGATAAAACCTGAAAATCTTCAGATATTCGGGTTTCGTATCCTAAAGATTTTGCTGTAAGTCGATAAATATCAGGTTCGACATTCGTTATTATGAAATTTCCATCATAATCTGATGTGGAACCCATGTCTGTCCCTTCAATGAAAATATTTGAGAACGGTATTGCTTCATTATTCGTCGCATCATATATCCTACCCTTAATAACACCCACTTGCGCCTGCGCGTAAACTGAAAATGTTAAAATAATAATAAAAAGAATATTACGTATCATTGGTTTAAAAACTTAATTTATTTTACACAAATACAATTTTGTGATGAAAATGTTTTAAATTTAACAATATTTTAAATGTTAATAATAAAATGGGAAGTTTATTTAGAGAAAATTTCCGGGTTGCATTAATTTCCATCCGGTCAAATCGACTGCGAACTATGATAACAATTTTTATCATAGCGTTTGGAATCATGGCTTTGGTTGGGATTCTAACTGCCGTAGATGCTATAAAAACGACCATAACCAGTGAGTTTTCCAGTATGGGAGCCAGTTCCTTTACAGTACAAAAAAAATCCAGAAGCTTTCGTGGCAGAAATTCTTCGCAGAGACAACAGTCTGTTAAAAATATTGATTTTAGCGATGGAATTGCTTTCAAGGAGACATTTAATTTTCCTGCAAAAGTGACCGTTTTTACACACGCAACAAGTACTGCAACAGCTAAGTATGGTTCTGAAAAAACGAATCCAAATATTAGTGTTTATGGTGTGGATGAGAATTATTTGGATGTGTCAATGCTGGAATTACAGTATGGTAGAAATTTTTTAGAAAACGAAGTGTTATCCGGAACAAACTCGGTAATCATTGGGTCTGCTGTTGCAGCTGAATTGTTTGAAAGTAGCGAATACCCGGTTGGAAAGCAAATAATGATTGGAAATGCAAAATGCTCTGTGCTCGCTGTATTAAAATCGAAGGGGTCTAGCTTTGGAGGAAATGGTGACCGAATGATTTTAATGACATTGACTGATATGCGGGAAACTTTTTCTGCTTACTATAATTATTCATATCGAATTACTGTCATGCCTGATGACCCTGGACAAATTGCGCTTGCTAAGGATGAAGCAATTGGTACATTTCGAAATATTCGGGGTTTGACGATTTACGATGAAAATAATTTTGAGTTGGAAAGTGCTGACGAATTGTCATCAGATTTAATAGAGAATATTTCTGTTGTTACAATCGGAGCAACATTGATTGGCCTTATCACATTGATTGGTGCGAGTATCGGATTGATGAATATTATGCTGGTTTCTGTTGCTGAGCGTACACGTGAAATCGGCATTCGCAAAGCAATTGGAGCCAGAAGCCAAACGATAAAACAACAATTCTTATTTGAATCGATTGTGATTGGACAGATAGGAGGTTTGCTTGGAATTGTGCTTGGAATCCTTGCCGGAAATGCTGTTTCTATGGTAACCGGAGGCGGTTTTGTTATCCCTTGGCTGTGGATTATTACCGGTGTGGTTTTATGTTTTATTGTTGGTGTTATGTCCGGTTATTTGCCAGCCGTAAAAGCATCGAAACTTGACCCGATTGAATCGCTGAGGTACGAATAAAAAGAGCGCTGTGTAATCGGTATTACACAACGCTCCGTTTATTTTATTTAAAATATTAAACCAATTTTTCCAGTAAATCGACAACCCGGTTTGAGTATCCCCATTCATTATCGTACCAGCTAATTAATTTTACCATATTGCCATTAACCATTGTCAATTCTGAGTCAAAAATTGACGATGCAGGATTATGGACAATGTCAATTGATACTAGCGGTTCTGTCGTATATTCTAAAATGCCTTTCATTTCACCTTCTGCCGCTTTTTTAAATGCTGCATTGATTTCTTCTTTGCTGACTTCTTTTTTTAGTGTTGCAACAAAGTCAACTGATGACCCCGTAGGAGTTGGGATCCGGATAGACATACCGTCCAGACGGCCATTGAGCTCCGGAATTACTTTTCCAACTGCAGTTGCAGCTCCGGTAGTTGTTGGAATTTGAGAAACTGCTGCTGAGCGTGCGCGACGTAAGTCTTTGTGAGGTGCATCCAGAATGTTTTGATCGTTGGTGTAGGAGTGAATGGTTGTCATTAATCCATGTTCAATGCCGAAATTGTCATTCAGTACTTTTACCAGCGGAGCTAAGCAATTTGTTGTACATGATGCATTTGAGACACAGGTATGTTCAGGTTTCAAATCATCATCATTTACTCCGAGAACAATCATTGCATCAATCTTATCTTTTGAAGGAACAGTAAGCAGTACTTTTTTTGCTCCGTTTTTTAGATGATCTCCGTAACCACCTTTTTCAGATTCTCTATTACGGAAAATCCCAGTTGATTCAATTACTACATCCGGAGTGCTTGCCCAAGGAATATTTGCTGGGCTTTTTTCAGCAGTTACCGGAATTTTATTTCCATCAACAATAATATTTGAGGCATCGTGTTGAATGGTTTTGTTGTAAATTCCTTGTGTAGAATCATATTTCAACAAGTGAGCCAGTGTTTTGGTGTCCGTTAAATAATTTCGATTCCTGATCTTTCATTCGCAATTTTTAGGACACTGCGACCAATTCGACCGAAACCGTTAATTGCAACTTTTATTTTAGTCATGATTTCTGACATTTAGTTAATAATCGTACAAAAATAAGAAAAGGCTCTGCACAAAACAAAGCCTTTTCAAAATATCATTGTTTTCTTAATCTGTTATTTAACTACAATTTTGCTAAGTTTTTGATATTCACCAGCATCAAGTTTTACAACATAAATACCTGCTTTCAAGTTTTGAACAGAAAACTCGTGGTGATGATTACCGGCATTCAATTGATCAAGTTTCATGTGTTTAACGATTCTGCCTTGCATATCGAATACATAAATTGACACATTTGCCGGGTTGTTCAATGAGAAGTTAATATTAGCAAAATCGGTACTTGGGTTTGGATAGAGTTCCAATAATGATTCAGAAGTTATTTCTGCATCCGGCTTAATTCCAACAGGACCTTGGAAATCAGTGGTTTTGAAAATTCCACGTCCATGTGTTCCGGCCCAAATATGTCCGTGGTTGCGGATTCCGCTATCACGGTTAGTTTCATCAATCCATCCGTTTGGATGTGTTTGTTGTCTTAGCATATAAACCGGTACATAATCTGCGCCGTTGTTTTCATCTGTCCAGCTCGGATTTGCAGCGCTAATATTATCAGTTCCATAAATACCATATTCTGTACCAACAAGCACTTTATTACCATCTTCCCAGATAATTAATCCTGTGTAAGTTGGCATTTGTGGAAGGTCTCCTTGTTTAGATGAGAACGTACCGAGTCCTGACGTTTCAGTTGCTGTGGTAGCTTCTGTAGAATAGAAGACATAATCAGAGTTTCCGTATTCGCCTAAGGTTACAAGCACATTGTCTGCATTGTTTGGATCAATAGCAATTCCGGTAATGAAATGGCCGGAAAAGCGAGCAATTCTGGCTTTAGTAAGCACGCAAGCAGTGGTGTCTTGTACATCCATTAGTGAATCAGTATATGCATTGTTGAAGTTCGATACCCGGAATAATTCTCCGTTTTGGTTTGCGATATAAAGATGGTTTCCGTCTTCTGACCAATTTAAGGTTTCCACATTACCAATACTTTGTGCAACAGGCACCCAATTTGGAGCCACTTTAAAGTTAACCGGATCACGGGTTCCCCAAACGCTGCCATTAAATCCAACCGCTAATGCAGCCTGATAAATATCAACAGCTTTGATTGAGTCCCCTTCTGAGTAATTTTGATCGGTTGTATAATTCATATACAGGTCATCAGCAGTTTCTGAAGCGATAAGAAGATCAGTTCCTGATTCAACATCTGAAAGGAAACCAATATCAATCGTGTCTTTTGAATTTTCATCATTAAAGCTTTCCCATAATGCAATTGGTGTAATAAAGTTATTTCCTGATGCAGGATTTCCAGGAGCTACAGCAGTACTCAATCGATTGTTATAGAATGGAAATGCAGTTTCAGCTGCACCTCTTTCTTCTGAACGGAAAAGCTGACCGTAATAAATGGTTGAAAAGACAACATTCGGATTCAGTTGTGAGATATCTGCATATCCTCCATCACCACCGGTTACTTCTGCATAAGGATATTGTGTGCCACCGCTAATAATTTGATCTGGATCCAAATATAGGGTCCCATTATCTTGTGTGCCACCAATAACTTCATTGGTAGGGCTAAAACCAATACCATAAAACTGCGTAACATTGAAGTTTTTATTCAAGGTTTGCCAGGTTATACCTCTATTCAATGAACGGTGAATTCCTCCATCAGAACCGACATAAACAATATCAGGATTCGTGGGATGAAATTTAATTTCATGCTGGTCAGCGTGTACGTAATAAAGACTGTTTAAATCAAGTGAAGAAAATGTTCTAACTCTCCAGCCATCATCCTCAGCCCATTTCCAAATGGAAAGCTGTCCGCCAAGAATGATTTCATTTTTGTTGTCAGGAAACACAGCAATCACATTGTCATAAGTACCTTGATCACCAAGTGGGTTAAATTCATCACTACCACCCGGGCCAATAATCGACCAGTTAAGCCCACCATCAGTAGAACGATAGATATTTAGTAGTGTTCCATCTGATTTTGAAGCCTGACAATAAATGTAATTTCCGTCGCTTGGGGCAATGCCAAATTCAAGTCTTGCGGCAATTCCAATTTGGGTTTCCCCATTTCCGGAAACTTTGGTAAATGTACCAACAGCACCTGCATCATGTGAAACATAAGCTAGTCCGTTGAGCGTTGTAATTACAATATTTCCATCAGTAGAGATTTTGACATCACCAGCACTAAAATTAATTGGAGTACCGGAAGTTAAGGTTACCGGATTTACCCAATTTCCACCACCGTCTTCTGTCAAACGTAAACCTTTGATTGTTGCGGCAAAAATCCGATTTGCATCATTTGGATCAGCAGCCATTTTGTTGACATAGATAAAGATTTCTTTTGATTCTGCATCTGACCAAGTAGAACTAATGCGTGTGAAAGTTTCACCATCAGTTGATTTCCAGATACCTGCTCCTTCAATGCCTCGGCTTCCGGTACCGTATCCTTTATAATGACCCTCACCGGTTCCAAAATAGATATCTCCGTTAGCGGCTTGGCACATTGACGCAATGGCAAGGTTCGGGATGTCATTGGTTTCACCGTCACCGGAATATTTAATTTGCACCCAAGAGCCACCTGCTGTGGTTGATTTCCATAAACCGCCAGAAACACCTGATGCATACATAATGTCAGGATTGTCTTTGTCAATAATAATGGCTCTTGATCTTCCTCCGATATTGGACGGACCAATATTACTCCATGAAATGCCCAATGCAGAACGTTTGTTTTGCACACTGGCAATTTGAGCTTTTGCCTTCTCAACATCTCTTAAATCAACAGTACCGGTTTCACCATTTGCTCTTCGCTCATGTATCCAATCAACGGCACCTTGAAAGCCTGCTTTTTGTGACATTTGTACTTCTCTGCCTTCATATTTTGTCTCAGTATCGCCTGGCAATACCATCAAAATCAATGCTGCTGCAGAAAATACAGTCAGTAATCCAATAATTAAGTTCTTCATTTTCATAATTTTAAAACTTTTGTCTGAACGCTATACTTAACCCTAAAATATTAAGCCACTAATATAGGGTATTTTTGGTTAAAAATAAAACAATTAATTGTATGTAAATTCAAGTTTATTTTCATCTTATTTTTTTTCTTGGTTTCTTAGGAACTTTCTTGCGTCTCTCGAAATGAGTGTACTGTATTTATAACCAAAGCGATACGAGCAGTAAATGTTCAAAAAGAATTGCTGTTCGTTTTCTGCCATGATGGTTACATTTTTTGTATATATATCGAATTCAGCTCCGATTTCAAGCGCTTTTGTTTTAAATCTGTCATTGCTGAACTCAAAATTCAATCCTGCCCTTATAAATGCACCCGGAATTATTTTTGTCTCTGATAGGCCTTTAAACCAGGATTCCCTTGATACTATGTCTGATGGATTGTGATAATCCAAATTAAAGGTTTGTGGCGATGAATAAAAATACTGTTGATTCCCGACAATTTCTACACTGTCAACTATATTATAATACATGGGCTTGGCAAAGGCGAAACTCCCGCCGACAGCAAACTGGTACCGAATTGAGAGTGAGTTTTTGTCTTGTTTGCTGAAAATCTCGCGCTGAATTCCTGTACCCAATCGTATTTTGAATACCGAATTAATTTTTCCGTAAACAAATTTCTTTTGATCGTTGAAAAATGGATTATATAATTTGAGTTCCTTCGGATCTTTAAGGATATCGACACCAGATTCTAAAAAGCCACGGGTTTTGTTCGTGTAGCGATAGTCAAAACGATAATCTAATCCAAATCCGTTTGAATTTAATTTTAATCCAAAGGAATTTTCACTATAGTAATTTAAGTCTTTTTCTTGAACTATTTCGCCTTGAGCATAACTCAGACTAGAAATTACTAAAAATAGAAACATGACCAGTATGTGCTTAGTCATATGGAGATTGATTTTTATCCCAGATGATATTTCAAAGTCCAATTATGCAGGTTGTTCATTTTGCACACGATATGCAGGACAATCCTCAACACTACCACATGAACTCAAAAATCCCACAATCGCTGCTACAATTAAAATGATTAAAACTTTTTTCTTCATAATTTATTTTTTTACCATCCAAAGATATGGTTAATATTCTTTTCTGATGCAAAAAATCACATCCTTTTTTTAACAGTTATATATTGTGCCTAAATTAATTGATAATCAACTGTTAAGCATTAATATATTAACAATTTTATGTTGATTATGTTTCAGAATAATAACGTGTTATGCTTAAATTTGATGCATGAATACATGGAAATAAGACGATCAGTGGTAGCATACAGGATAGTTGTGAAATAAATTATACAAAAATGCTAAATTATTGATTTGAAATGACTTATTCCGGAAAATTCATGCCATTCCCTTTGTGCAGATTTGAATCATCTAAACCCGCAGTCATATTTTTATATTCCAAGGGTTTAGCAACGAAGCAGATGTGCAAAGATAATGCTAAGCATTAATCAACAGCACCTTATGGTACTAACTATTTGCGGTGAATTTTCGGCATAATTGGTACTCAAAGCCCCACATTAAACCATGCAAGGGTTGTTTTGTCCCTTTGGGATGCATAACTTGCCAACAGGGAGTGTCTATTGTTTGCAGAAGTGATAAAATGCGCTGAATACGACTTTCATATATTTTTGGTAAGATGCCGTTATTGTTGCCCCAGGCACAAACAATATGATCTGCATCTGAAAAAATACGGGCAATGGTTTTATCATTTTCCGGTCCAATAATATACGTGTCGTCGTATTGACTTAATAGCTGATTGACTTCTTTAACATCGGTCGCACGAATGGCAAACATATTTAATATACTCAGCGTTTTCACATTAGGAAAATGCTTAAAAACGTAGGTTTCCACTTTCCGTATAGTCGCATCTGCCTTTTTTTCATCTGCAGAACTTGGATTTTTTAAAATGACACAAACCCGATCGCTAGGATTTTTCCGTAAAAGCGAATTGTTATAATCCATGTCCAAACTATATCTGTATAGCTTGTCCGTTGAGAATTCTGCTCTAATACTATCAGCATTGATTTCTTTAAAATGGGGGATTTGTCTTCCGATGCGTGCCATCTGATTGAAATTGTTAATTTTGTTCGAAAATACAAATTATTGTGGGAAGAAATAAAAAATTACCAAAACTTAACGGATTAGAGATTATTGATATCTCTTCAGATGGTCGTGCTGTCGGACGTGCTGATAACCGGGTCGTCTTTATTCCAAAATTAGTACCTGGCGATGTTGTTGATGTACAGGTAATCCGAAAGAGAAAATCGTATTTCGAAGCGGTGGTCGAAAATTTTCAAACGAAAAGCGATTTGCGTGTTGAGCCGTTTTGTAAACATTTTGGCCCATGTGGCGGATGCAAATGGCAACACATGAGCTATGCTCAGCAGCTTTTTTATAAACAAAAGCAGGTGCGTGAACAATTGGTGCGAATCGGAAATCTTGATATTCCTGAAATTCGTCCGATTCTGGCATCCGAGAAAACACGATTCTACCGAAATAAACTGGAATATTCCTTTTGTGACCGTCGCTGGTTTGAGCAGTCTGAAATTGATTCTGCGCAAGAAATAACTCAAGTCGAAGGTTTGGGATTTCATGCTCCCGGGCGTTTTGACCGTGTTTTGCAAATCGAAAAATGTTATTTGCAGGATGAGCCGAGTAATGCCATTCGCAATGCAATTCATGAATACGCACAGACCCATGAAATTCCGTATTACAATCCGCGGAAGCATACCGGTTTATTGCGCAATTTGATGATTCGGATTACAACATCCGGACAAGTAATGTGTGTGCTGATTGTTGCAGAAATGACAGAAGCGATTCAGCAATTGTTGGAGTATGTAAAAGAAAAATTTCCTGAAATTAATTCGTTATTATATGTAATCAATCCGAAGCAAAATGACAGCATTTATGATTTGGATGTGGATGTTTATAATGGAAAAGAGACGATTACAGAGCAACTCGATGGATTAGAATTTCAGATTGGTGCAAAATCTTTCTTTCAGACAAATACCACACAAACTGAGCTGCTTTATCGTGCAGTTCGTGAATTGGCTGATATTAATGCCGATGATTTAGTGTATGATTTGTATTCCGGTGCAGGTTCAATCTCATTGTATTTAGCACGTTTTGCACGAAAAGTTATTGGTGTAGAAATTGTAGAGGAGGCTGTAAAGGATGCTTGGAAGAATGCTTCGCTAAATCAAATTAAAAATGTTGATTTTTTTGCCGGAGATATGAAAGATATCCTTACAAAAGAATTTGTGGAAGCCCACGGTGTCCCGGATGTTTTGGTTTTAGACCCGCCGAGAGCTGGTATTCACAAGGATGTTGTGAGCGTAATTGCAGGCATGTCGCCAAAGCGCATTGTATATGTCAGTTGTAATCCTGCAACTCAGGCACGTGATATTGCTTTGCTAGGTGATGAATGGAAGCTGACAGCCGTTCAACCTGTGGATATGTTCCCACATACACATCATGTTGAAAATATTGTGCTGTTGGATCTTGTCAGGAGCTAGGTGTTAGGCGTTTGTCAATGTGTCAATGCCTGAATAGGGTTGACCGTTTAAAGTTAATTACTAAGTCCCTTTTCATAGATCATTTTATGATTTTAGGAAAGTTTGGTGCTTGTTCTCTGATAATTATTTGTTATTTTGGAGCCTCATTCAACATTTTTTTTGAATTACTGATAAATATTATTTCATTATGAGTAAAATTGCGTTAATTACCGGTGCAACTGCCGGCATCGGAAAAGCCACGGCAGAATTGTTGGTTAAAAAAGGATATCGCGTTATTATTACCGGACGCAGAGAACAAGTATTAAATGAATTTGCTGATAAATTGTTGCTTCAGCATAATGGAAGTGTGTTGACTTTGAATTTTGATATTCGGAGTAAAGTGGAGGTTGATGCTGCTATCGAAGGATTATCGGATGATTGGAAAGCAATTGATGTGTTAATTAATAATGCTGGACTTGCTGCAGGATTAGCTCCAATTCAAGATGGTGATAATCAGGATTGGGAGCAAATGATTGATACAAACATTAAAGGGCTTCTGTATATTTCAAAAGCAGTTTCTAAAGGAATGATTGAGCGCAAACGTGGACATATTATTAATATAGGATCCATTGCTGGTCGTGAAGTGTATCCCAACGGAAATGTGTATTGCGCAACCAAACATGCAGTGGATGCATTAACTAAAGCCATGCGCATTGATATGTTGGAATATGGTATTAAAGTTACTCAGATTGCTCCGGGAGCTGTGGAAACTGAGTTCTCAATAGTGCGTTTTAAAGGCGATGAAGAAAAAGCATCTGCCGTTTATGATGGTTATCAACCACTTTCAGCGCAAGATATTAGTGAATGCATCGAATTTGTTTTGTCACGTCCTGAAAATGTTAACATCAACGATATGCTGATTATGCCTAAGGCGCAAGCCAGTACTCATGCATTGCATAAAGAACAACCTGACGACAACGAATGGTAATTGGCAGAGTGTGGGTGATGGAGTTGGAACGTTGAAAAAAGGGGAAACCATGGATTTTGCACCTCAAGGTTTCGCTAAGCGATGGCTAACGCGAAGGAAAGCAAAGCTTTGAGTCGGGAAAATGCGATAGGGCGATAAGGGATTTTGCACCTCAAGGTTTCGCTAAGCGATGGCTAACGCGAAGGAAAGCGAAGCTTTGAGTCGGGAAAATGCGATAGGGCGATAATGGATTTCTCAAGGTTTCGCTAAGCGATGG
>Ga0307990_1004064_pt1 | contig 10866 bp, 3 predicted proteins | sample EllFjometagen129_FD_203168 | JGI IMG/M metagenome (GOLD analysis project Ga0307990, IMG submission 203168) | Marine microbial communities from Ellis Fjord, Antarctic Ocean - #129 | ecosystem: Environmental > Aquatic > Marine > Unclassified | place: Southern Ocean | collected 2014-10-08
GGTGTGTATGATGAATTTTCAGACACGACTGAGGTGGTCAACTGCCTGTTCTTCGGGAACGTGGTGGGTAATGGTGACCGAGTTTTGAAATCGCGCAACACGGATTTCAGGATTGCAGCCACGAACTGCCTGTTTTTTGGCAATGTTCGACAGAACATGTCGGAGGCACCCAATGTGCCGTACGGCGGTGACGAGATCGGCAGCGTGGAACAAGATCCTTGGTTGGATGCCACTTTCTATCCACGTCCGGGATCGCCTGCCATTGATGCGGGTATAGATCCTGTTGCGTTCGGCGTGGGATTGCTCACAGATTTCTCTGGGAATGTGCGTCCCCAGGGTGCCGGATATGACATCGGTGCAGATGAGCAGTAAGAATAGCGTCGACATGTTTATGTTTTCAACGCAGTGCTGCAAAATCGATGCAGAGCTGATCAGTGCCTCATAGAATAGGGCAAAATATGAACGTCTCCAATGGCTGGTGCGAACGTCAGCCATTTTTGAAGAAACTTGCCTTGGACGTTTGGCGGTTTTGAAGTGGTCCCATTTGGCCTTGACAGGTACACTCAGAATCTATGAAGGCTCACTCAGCATATCAGATTAAGGTTTTTGGCACCAAAAAAGTCGTTTCAGGAGTTTATTTTGACTATATCCTGAGATAAAAAACCTTGATATTGGCCTTCTGATCAAGGCACATCGTAAATCGATTTGACGTCTGTTCAAGCCAACAGTGTTCTGATCCTTGCAAACCTGCCCATTATTAGGGACAATGGACATGTATAGTGAGTCTGTTTTCTGGAGAGTGTATGTGAATGATGTAACCCAAATATTGAATGCCATAGAGCAGGGCGAAACTCAGGCTACGGACGAACTACTTCCGTTAGTGTATGAAGAACTCCGCCGACTGGCATCACAAAAGTTATTTCAGGAACGTCCCGGGCACACGCTTCAGCCCACAGCACTGGTTCATGAGGCATATTTACGCCTGTTGGGGCCTGAACAGGCCGGTTGGAAGAACCGTGCCCATTTCTTTGGTGCAGCGGCTGAGGCCATGCGTCGAATCTTGATTGATAATGCCAGACGCAAGCAACGAAAAAAACGGGGGGGTAGCCATCGGCGCGTTGAACTAGACGAGGCAATCATCGCCGATCAAAACCGATCTGATGAATTGTTGGTCTTGGACGAGGCCCTTACGCGACTATCCGAGCAAGATCCCACGGCTGCAGAACTGGTGAAGCTGCGTTACTTCTCCGGTCTGACTCTGGAAGAGGTTGCCCAGATCCAAGGCGTTTCTCGACGCACGGTCGCCACCCATTGGACCTATGCCCAGGCGTGGCTGCATCGAGAAATTACGCGTGGAGAAACACGTTTTCCAACGAATAAAGAGGCTGATTGAGGGCGGCTTCTCTGGAATCCAATTTTTGTGCCTTTTTCGGATTTTCTTTTCCCATTCGCATCCCAGTTGTCGCATGAAGGAGTAGACAGCCAAGAGATCGACAAGAAATGAGGAAACAATCATGGACTCAGACAAACTCAAAGCATGGCTCATGGAGGCTCTGGAAAAGGAAACACCACAGGCACGGGCCGACTTCCTCCTGGAGGTTGGGGCTCACGATCCGGCTGCAAAGATCGAGTTGGAATCGCTGCTGGAGGCCCATGATGCGGCCGGTGATTTTCTTGCTGCCCCGGCCCCGGAACTGACCGGTACCTTGGAAATGACGCCCCTGAGCGAGGGGCCTGGTACGGTCATCGGTCGCTATAAACTCCTGGAAAAGATTGGTGAAGGCGGCATGGCCGTGGTGTACATGGCCCAGCAGACGCGTCCGTTGAAACGCAGAGTGGCCCTGAAGATCATCAAGCTGGGCATGGATACCAAAGAGGTCATTGCCCGATTTGAGGTCGAACGCCAAGCCCTGGCCATCATGGATCACCCGAATATTGCCAAGGTCCTGGACGCGGGTGCCACGGATACAGGTCGCCCCTATTTCGTGATGGAACTGGTGCGCGGGATTTCCATCACAGCATACTGCGACAAGAACAAGCTGAGCACCCAAGACCGCTTGGCATTGTTGCTGCCCGTATGCAATGCGGTCCACCATGCCCATCAAAAGGGTATTATTCACCGCGATCTGAAGCCCTCCAATATCATGGTGACTCTGCACGATGGCTTGCCCGTGCCCAAGGTCATTGATTTTGGTATTGCGAAGGCCACAAATAGGCAACTCACGGAAAAGACGGTGTTTACGCGCTATGCCCAGATGATTGGTACGCCAGAGTACATGAGCCCGGAACAGGCCGAGATGAGTGGTCTTGACATTGACACACGCACGGATATCTACTCCCTGGGTATTGTGCTCTATGAGCTGTTGACCGGAACACTGCCCTTTGACGGAGAGACCCTGCGTTCCGCCGGTTTTGCGGAAATACAGCGTATTATACGTGAAGAAGAACCCCTGCGTCCGAGTACGCGCATTTCCGCCCTGGGAAAAGCGGCCGACGAGATCGCTGCCCGGCGAGACACCAATGTGGCAGGACTTGCCAAGCGTCTCTATAGAGAACTCGAATGGATTCCCCTGAAGGCCCTGCGCAAGGACCGCACTCGCCGCTATGCCTCGGCCTCCGAATTCGCCCAGGACATCAACAATTATCTCAACGATCAACCGCTCCTGGCGGGGCCGGAATCTTCCTTCTACCGCCTGCAAAAGATGGTGCACAAATATCGTGCTCAGATCATTGCAGTTTGTGCGGTGGCAGTAGTCTTGATCGTGGGACTGGTTGTCAGTACCTGGCTGTACGTAGGTAGAAGCCGGGCAATTGACACTGTGTCACAACTAACGGATCAGGCCCAAATCTCAACCATACAAAGGCTCTACGATGAAGGACGCTATGAGGATGCCATCGACGAAATCAAGACTGAGTTTGAGACACAGGATCTGAACCCCCAGGTCCATCTGTTGGAGGCCAAGTTGCTCATGGAGCTGGGTGAGTTTCTTGAAGCCGAAGCCGAACTGTTGAAACTCTCTAAAGCTAAAAACGAGATTGCCAGCTCAGCCCATTACCTGCTTGCAGGTTTGTATGTGACGATTGATCCGAACAAGGTCGATCATCATCGGAAACTGGCAGAGTCCATCCTGCCGAAGACTGCAGAGGCCTATTATCTGCGTGCTATGACCGCTGCTTCCGCGCAAAAGGCCATCGACTGGTTGTCCATGGCATTGGACCTGGATTCCGACCACTACCCGGCGCGCAAGGCCCGGGCTTATGCCTATTGCGCTGTCAAGGCCTTTCAGAAAATGGCAGAGGATGCGGCCGTGCTCGTTTACCAACACCAGAAGGACTACCAGAGTTATGCCCTGCGCGCCATTGCCCTACGCGAAACCGGCCGATTGGAAGAAGCCGTCCAAGACCATGCCAAAGCGATCCGTTTCTGCAATACTGATAGCGAACGGCCCCTGCTCTATGACCAGAGGAGGGAAACCCATATGGAAAGCGGAGATTATATGCTTGCTCTGAAGGACGCCCAAAAGTGTGCTGAATTAAGGGGTGAATCACCAAATAACGATTTTCGTGTGTTCACCGCTCTATTGGCCCTGGGACAGTATGACAAGGCAAAAGCTATATACAAAGGTTTTCCCAAGCTATTTGACAACAGGGCTTCCTCGTTTTTTCAGGGGATGGCTGAGGGACATGTACTGGAACTCCTTAGCAAGGGACAGCCATTCACATTGCCTCCAGACATTGCCGCCCAATCCCCATTCTACCTTATGCAGCAAGCTTCAGAATTTTATGCCCTGTTAAAAAGCAAGAAGGCCAGCCCTCTTCCTGTGAGCGATGGATTTTGGCCTGCTGGGGACTGGTCTCCGGATGGAAAGTATATCGTGTATCAGCGACACCGTTCTTTCAGTTGGTTGCCAGGCACCATACATGAAAAGACCGCATTTGCTCCAAAATGTTCTGTTGAGACCTTGGAACTCCGGTCCGGCCAGACCCGCCAGATCAGCCCATTTGGACATAACCCGCTCTGGTCCCCTGATGGCAGGAACATTGTTTTTACCGACTACTACGGTGATTACAATGAGAAGTCTGATGTCTGGATGGTGTCAGCAGCAGGGGGGCAAGCGTGTAAACTCACTGCCGGTGTGGCTTTAAAATGGTCTCGAGACTCAAAGCACGTTTATTTCAAGGTGCCGGGCGAAAGAAAGCTGGGTCTCATTGCGATTGATGTGTCAGAGGCAGACCCTGTTTCAGTATTCGTGTCTTCTGACCATTCTCTCAGTTGTGTTGCCATATCCCCGGATGACAAAATGATTGCCATCATGTCTAGCTTGGAGATCCGTGTTTTGACTTTTCCCGAAGGCAAGGACGTTGCCCTATGGGAACTGCCCTGGCCAGTGACGAAATGGGTCTCTCAATTGCAGTGGCACCCCAATGGCAAGACCGTGATACTCAACTCGAGATACTTCGACAACCAGATGGGTATGTGCCTGTTCGATGCTGACAAAAAAACGGCCACTCACGTCTTGAATGTCACTCGGCCCTGGTGCAGGACCCTGTGGTCTCCTGACGGATCAAAGCTCATTGTCGACGCGTATGGGACTGAACCCTGGATTATGGACATTGATCCGAACAGGCCCCTGGAGGAGGTCCTGGCCCCAGCTCTAAGCCCAGACGAATTCCTGACCATGCTGCGGGAGAAATGGGACCAGCGTATTGCCGTCGATCCCCTGGATGCAGAACACCATGTGTCTCGGGCCGTGATTGCCATGGCAGGCAAAGACTTTGAGCAGGTGCGTCAAGACCTCACTGAATGCATCGGAATGATTGGGGACCCCAATGATCCGGCCTGTCAAGCCCTGGACCACTGGGCGCAGACGTATGCGCGGAAAGGCACTTCTGGATCAGATATTTGGCGACAGCAGCATGCCCGATTGGCAGAGAAGTTCCCAGGACAGTTCCGCGATCTCAAACGGAACTAACCTCCACAATGATCCCTCATCAACATTATTACGAGTAAGGTCCGCCAAGTATTACTCGCGTGTTTGATGCACGAGATCTCTATTACAAGTTTTTTGGATATCCCCACAGTAAATTTAACTTCTCTCAACTTTTCTTGAAAATCGTTTCCCATTCTTGCCCCCAATGGCGCATGACAGTATAGAGCAGATGAATGAGTCGATGAAAAGAATCGTATCTGCGATGCCACGGTTCTTGGAGAAGCAGGCAATCAAGATATTTCCATACAGAAAGGTCGATTTAAGATGAAGAATGTAAGTCATTCAAATGTAAAGGTGCTGATGTTTGGAGTCATTGTTTGCCTGTTGCTTCAGGGGCAGAGTGTAAAAGCTGATTATGTCTTTGGTCAACCCGCGCCCTTTGGGCCACCGGTCAACCTACATGCCACGGAGTATAGTGCCTCAATATCTGCGGATGGACTGGAACTGTATTATGATGACTGGGACGAGTGGGTAGATATTTATGTGGCCACGCGTGCCACAACCAAGGATGACTGGGGTGAGCCAGAACGTCTGGGACCGGCCGTGAATACCGCTGCATTTGAGTGGACACCGCGTATATCGGCTGATGGCCTGGAACTCTATTTTGCCTCCAATCGAGATGGCAGTACGTACAACGGGTATGAGATCTTCGTGTCACGACGGGACAGCAAGGTCGATCCCTGGCAACCGGCTGAAAAACTGGGACCCATGATCAATAGTTCCTTCAACCAAACCTTGGGCAGCATCTCCGCCGATGGTCTGGAGCTATACTACGGTACGGGCAACAGTTACAGTTCCGGCAACACACTGATGATCGCTACACGACCCGCCAAGAACAGCCCCTGGACAGAAACCCGGGTCATCGCCCCTGGAATCCTGGGCGCTTCTCCAGCCATATCACCGGGCGGATTGCACCTTGTTTTCTCCAGTGATTCACTGCCCGGGGGCATGGGAGACCTGGATCTCTGGATGATGAGTCGGCAGAGCGTCCGCCAGGATTGGAGTGCACCAGTCAATCTCGGGGCCGCTATCAACAACGCGGACATGTCACATCATCCCTGGATCTTGCATGACTGCTCGGCCATTCTCTACACGGTCGGTAAGGTAGGGGGCGATGTCTGGCAGGTACCGATCCTGGCCGGCTGGGACTTCTCACTTCAGCCGGAACAGGCTCAGAATCCAATTCCCCATAATAACATCATGGATGTGCCTCGCAATGGAACCCTATTGAGCTGGGACCCAGGTCGCTTCGCCGAGTCTCATGATCTATATTTCGGAATATCACGGTATGAAGTTGATAGTGCCACTGTGGACAGTACAACTTACCTGGGCAGACAGCTTGAGACCAGCTATGCCCTGGAGACCTTGACCTTTAGCCAGACCTATTACTGGCGTGTGGATGAAGTCAATGCAGCCCCCGGCAATACGGTCTTCAAAGGGGACGTGTGGAGCTTTGAGGCTGAGCCCTATTCAATTCAAATTTCAGACTCTGACATTATTGCTACGGCCTCCAGTTCTTCAAATGACTTTTCAGTATCAGACAAGACCGTGGATGGGTCTGGATTGGGTGAAGACGACACCCATACCATCCACACAGAAAGCATGTGGTTCACAGCTGTGGGCGATGCAGATCCCTGGATTCAATATGAGTTTGATGGGGTCAAAAAGCTGGATATTATGAAGGTTTGGAACTCCAATAGTGCCGCAGAAGGCTTTATTGGCTATGGCGTTAAAGAAGTTAAGCTTGAGTATTCAAAGGATGGTGAAACCTGGACCGTGTTCGAAGATGTGAATGAGTTCAGTCGGGCATCAGGTTTACCCACCTACAATCAGTATGATGAAATTGCCTTTGGTGGTCTGGCTGCCAAGATGGTTCGTTTTAACATCCAAAACAACTGGGGCGGATTCATCCAGTCCTACAGTATCAGTGAAGTTCAGTTTTACATGATTCCTACTGAAGCCCGCGAACCAGAGCCTGCCTCCGGGTCAGTGGATATTCTCCCCAACGCTGTGGCGTCTTGGCGTGCAGGTCGTGACGCGGCTCAAAGTACGGTTTATGTCAGTACAGATCCTAATGAAGTGGCCGACGGTATTGCACCCTCCGCCACGTCCAATACCAATAGTATTGATCTTAGCTCGTTTGATCTTCAAATGGGCCAGACTTATTACTGGCGTGTGGATGAAGTCAACGAGGCAGAGGTTGAGTTCGTGTGGGCAGGTCCCGTGTGGAGCTTCTCAACAGTCTCAGCCATGATCGTTGATGATTTTGAGAGTTACGGCAACGGTAGTCCCGATCGCCCCTTCCAGACCTGGCTTGACGGTTTTGGCTATTCAGCCGATGAGTACTTGCCTGTGGCACACTCTGGCAATGGCACAGGCTCTCGTATCGGCCATGACATCTGGGAGGAGGTGAGTCCTAACTATAATGGGAAAATCATGGAAGGCACGATTGCCAAGAGCGGCCAGTCCATGCCATTCTACTACAGCAACACCGGCGGCTTGGCGTCGCAGATCGACCGTGAGTTTGCAGCACCACAGGACTGGACAATTAGCGGTGCCAAGTCTCTGTTCGTCTGGATCTTTGGCCAGGCTGACAACACAGGGACACTCTATATCAAGATCAACAATACGAAGAAGATGTACGATGGCGATTTATCTCTAAACATCTGGCAGCCATGGCAGGTGGATCTGGCCTCTCTGGGTATTGACCTGAAAAGTGTCACGACATTGAGCTTTGGTGTGGATGGCAATGGGGCTTCCGGTATGGTCCTGATTGATGAGATTGGCCTGTACAGGGCTGCAATCGAGCCTGAGCAAACCGTTTCACTGGTGAATGACTTTGACGCGCTGGCTGTGGGTTCGAGCATGCACGGTGTTCCGGGTTGGGAAGGCTGGTTTGGGGGTGCCCAGTGGGGCGCCAAAATCACGGATACTGTGGCGTACAGCGGGTCGAACGCCCTGGAGATTGTGGGGAACCGTGATGACCTGGTGCCGAACTGGCCGCGTGTGGATTCCGGTGTTTATGTGGCGACCGCGATGCAGTATGTACCTACCGGTACAGATGGACTCATGTACTTTGGTCCCCTGAGTGCCTATGGATTGAATAGCGCCACATGGTTGGGTACATTGTTGAGCAACTGTACGACCGGCATGGTGTATGTCGATGAGTTGACTGCAGGCCGTACAGAAGCATCCCTGCTCCGGGATCAATGGGTTCAGTTGAGGGTCGTCATGAACTTTGACGCCAATACCTGTGATTTCTACTATGGTGATGTACTGCTCGGCACGCTCGCATGCCCCAGGGTAATGGGCTTTGACATTTGGCCGGATGAGAACGTAGATGTCATATACTATGACGACTTCAGATTCGAATCCCTGTAATAAAAGAGATTCAACCCCAACAGCATAGTGGGCTTGGGGACGCATGACGCGTCCTCAAGCCCTTCTTAAATTATATTCTGCCAAGACACCCGGCTGCTTCGTGACATGTAACAGGTGACGACTGAACAAATTAGCTGCGATTGCTCACGCCATCCTGAGCTTCTGTGAACGAGAATTTGGTGCTGGAGGGTGAAACCGCTCAGAAGAGGATGACAATTTTTGAGGAAACATGCGCTGAAAATCAGAGATCTTACGATGGTTCCACTTTGGCTTGATAAGTCCGGGCTCCCAGCGATTTTTCCGGCTTTGCTAATTTAGATAGTGCGTCGGAATACTATTGTTTATAATACTCTCGAGAATAACGAACGAAGAGGATAATTGGCCCTCACATAATAGTACATCAGATAAAAAGGACACAAAATGGTAACCGGTACTTGCGTAAAACAGATTTTCATTTTGAGGGTCTTAATTGCTATCACCATGGCCATGTTGATTCCAGGGGCTGTCATGGCTACAGGAATCAATCATAATGTGCCTGCAGGATCTGATATTGTTATGAAAGACCTGAGGTGGCCCGGCGATGAATCCGGGCAATGGGACCAGGGCACTTATTATTGCTTTTGGTATGTTTCTTTTGTCCCTAAAAAAGACAAAGCCATGCCAACCTTCTATGGGGGTTGCGTTGCGAAGGGACCCGAGAATAATCCTGGCTTGTTCCATACCTATTGGGGCAATATTCTTAATATTCACGAAGGCGAAGAGTTTTATCGTAAGGGCTTTGGTGCAGAAGGTGCCAAGGGTGGAGCTTCCGGTCAACCCTCGTTTTTACATCCTAATAACTGGTATCGCAATGTCCTAAGAGTCTTTCCGCCCAAAGAGGGCGCTGACCAAAATACGTATGTAGGCTGGTGGGTCAAGGATGTCGATAATAACAAATGGTATACCCATAGCGTTGTTAGCATTGATGTCCATGCCACCGGTGTCTCCGGCAATGGCGGATTCGTGGAAGCCCTTGCCCCGGAAACAGTGCACCGTGCATTTGAACGCAGATTAGGCTATTGCCGTCTTGATGGCAAATGGGCCAAGTCCGACACCGTTCCCACCAAAAGCCCACAGTTTTTTAACCTTATCGAAAACGACACAGTCTTGCGATATGATAAATCAGGCCCAGATTATGACAGCGGAAGCGAAACGGTCAACTTTACGACAGTTCAGCCTGATGCGCCGACTCTTGACCAACCCGCAATAAAAGAGGCTAAAGCTTTAATCTTTGATACCCAGATCGTGGTTGAATGGGTTATTCCGACAACGGCTTCGCCTCAACTTGGCTATAAGCTCGAAGTGTTTGATCGCAAGGGCAAACTTCTGAAAACGTTCGATGATGTGGCTCCCCATGTGACGGCCAAACGCCTTGATCTGGATGATGTGGCTAAAACCGTTAAGCTTACAGTGATTGATATTTTTGACCAGAAGACCTCGGTCACGCTTACTGCCAAACACACAAGGGCTGCCACTGGAAAGAAACCTTCCAGGCTTCGTTCAGGATTGAAATACACTTATTATGAACCTGCCGCTGATATGATATGGAAGGAAATGCCGGATTTCGCTGAGTTTGAGGTATCCAAGCAGGGACTCGTAAAAACGGTCGATGATACGATCAAAGAAGGTCGCAGCAATCTGTATGCGATGCAATATAAGGGTTTTATCAAAGCCGAATCTACCGGCTTATATGTTATCGAATTGGGTACATGCGATGGTTCTATATTAAAAATCGATGGCAAGGTTCTAGCTGATAACGATGGCATCCATAGCACATCAGTTTCCCAATATCCAATCGCTCTAAGCAAAGGTGACCATGCTTTTGAACTATCCTATTTCAAGGGCGGACGTTCAGTGGGATCCTACGCCAGCGACGGCAAAGGCGTGATCAAGGTATTGTTGAGTTGGGAAGGACCTGGATTCGAAAAAAGAGATTTTACGGCCGATGATTATGTCTGTGAAAATGATGCAGATATTCCTTCGATCGCAATGCCACAATTGAAGACCGTTCTGGATGATAATCGGGTTAAGATCAGCCCCGTCGTTGAAGCCAGAGGCCATCGCATCAATAAGGTGCAATTGTATTACGGAAGTTTTTTGCTGGACACGGTGACACAGGATGAGGGTTTTGCTTTTAGCAATTTGCTGCCTGAAGGGGTTAGTAATTATTGGGTCAGACTTTGGTATGATGACAATAACTCGGTCGACTCTGATGTGATTGTGCTTGACGCAAAAAATAGAACTGATGGTCCATGGAGCTTCACCGCCATGGACCAGAGTATATTTCCCCACGCGGTTCGTGCTAAAGAGGGTAAATATGACTACCGGGGTGACGCCTTCTGTTTTGGGTATCAAAAAATCTCGGGGGATTTCGAACTGACTGCACGAGTGGTTGATATGGATATGACGACCCAAGAAAATGGCATCCACCCGCGAAATTGGATGGGCCTGTATC
>Ga0307990_1004068_pt1 | contig 10862 bp, 8 predicted proteins | sample EllFjometagen129_FD_203168 | JGI IMG/M metagenome (GOLD analysis project Ga0307990, IMG submission 203168) | Marine microbial communities from Ellis Fjord, Antarctic Ocean - #129 | ecosystem: Environmental > Aquatic > Marine > Unclassified | place: Southern Ocean | collected 2014-10-08
CAAAACCTATGAATATAATATGCCTGAAATGGAAGAAGGAGTTTTCCCGATAATTCATTGCCTTCAGGAGATACCATGTAATCCGTGTAGCACTGTATGCCCGACTAATTCCATATTTATGAAAGGTGATCCGATCATGGACCTACCAGTTTATGAAGGAAAATGTATTGGTTGTGGAAAATGCGTTGCTATTTGTCCGGGATTAGCAATAACCCTGGTAGATTTTAGAAAAGATAAGAAATATCCAACAATTACATTGCCATATGAAGTTTCAAATCATAAGGTAGATATAGGTGACGATTTACATTGTGTTGATATTGATGGAAGTGATCTAGGTACATTTAAAGTAACACAAATCATTGATGCAAAAGTAAACAACAGAACGAAACTTATAAAATTAAAAGTTCCTAAAGAAGTTGCAAAAAAAATAGTTTCTTTCCAGATCCAAAGTGTGGAAGTTTCTAAACAAATAGAGGCTAAAACTGAGTATATACCTGATGAAGAAATGGTTTGTCTTTGTGAAAGAGTAACTGCCAAAGAGATCAGGGATTTAATACACAAAGGAATAACTGACATGAACCAGATAAAAGCAATAACAAGAGCTGGCATGGGACCATGCGGAGCTAAAAGTTGTGATAATCTAATTAAACAACTATTCAGGCAGGAAGGTGTTTCGCTGGAAAATGTCGAGCCTAATTCAAGAAGACCGGTCTTTGTAGAAGTACCTCTTGGAAAATTCGCAGATGGAGGTAAGAAGTAATGAATTATGATGTGATTATAATTGGAGCTGGATCGGTGGGTGTTCCGACAGCCTTAACTTTAGCGGAAAAAGAAGTTAAGGTACTGGTAATCGACTCTAAACCATCACCAGGGCAAGTAAACAATAAAAAAGCAATTGGCGGGATCAGAGCTACACATTCAGATTTCGGTAAAATAAAAGTTTCTCAAAGAAGTATTGAGATTTTTTCTACCTGGAAAGAAAAATATGGCGATGATATTGGCTGGATCTCTAATGGTTACAGTTATCCGGCTTATAATAATGACGATGAAACGAAACTAAAAGATTTGATGAAAATCCAACACTCGTTTGGTCTTAAGATTAAATGGCTTTCTCCGGATGAATATGAGAAACTTGTTCCCGGAATTAACATGAATGGTCTTCGAGGATCAACCTATTCACCCGAAGACGGATCAGCTTCACCGCTTCTATCAATCAATGCTTTTTACTTTAAAAGTTTGGAGTTTGGTGCTGAATACAGATTTAATGAAAATGTGATAAGTATAGAATTAGAAGATAATAAAATCAAAATTTTGATAACAGACAAAAATAAATATTCTGCTAAGACTATAATTAATGCTTCAGGTAATAATGCAAAAGAAATTGGAGCAATGGCAGGTTTAGAACTGCCTGTTATTCCTGACTGTCACGAAGGAGCGATCACCGAACCAGTAGAAAGGTTTTTTGGCCCAATGGTTGTTGATATGCGTCCAATAAAGGGGTCAGCAAATTATTACTTCTATCAAAACAATGAAGGACAAGTTATCTTTTGTATAACCCCTTCTCCAGCAATTATCGGAACTGATATTGATTCAACTTCACAGTTTCTTCCCCAAGTTGCCAAAAGAATGGTAGATCTCTATCCACGACTGGCAAATTTAAAAATTCGTAGAACATGGAGAGGACAATATCCAATGACGCCGGACGGGTTTCCAATTGTTGGTAGATCGAGAGAGATTCCAAATTTAATAAATGCCGTTGGAATGTGCGGTCAAGGATTTATGCTTGGTCCAGGAATGGGTGAACTTGTTGCTAGAATTGTTACGGATGAAGTATCTAAAGATGATATTCACTCATTAAAAAGTTTTGATCCATATCGTGATTTTTCTGGCATGGAGCAGTTTAAATAGATGAAAGTTCATATCGAGAAAATTGAAAGTTACGATTTTGATAAAATCTATAATTTTATTGAAAAACTTCAGCTTGATAAAATTCTTAAAAACAAAAAGAAGATTCTCTTAAAACCAAATCTTCTTGGTGCTTTTCCTCCCGAGCGAGCAGTAACAACCCATCCTGTGATAGTTGATGCAGTAGTATCATATCTAAAGAAACTTGGGAAAGATATCATTTTGGGCGATAGTCCAGGAGGTTCAACTTCAATTCAGCCAGTTTGGGAAAAAACAGGCATGAAGCAAATAGCTCAGAAGCATGGGATCCCATTAGTAAATTTTAAAACTGGCGGAATAACGAAGCAATCCTCATCAGATATTCAATTCCCAATAACCAACTACATTTGGGAAGTAGATGCAGTTATTAATCTTTGCAAATACAAAACGCATAGCTTGATGTCCTACACCGGAGCAATAAAAAACCTGTATGGTTTGATTCCAGGCTTAAAAAAATCTGATTATCACAAAGAACATCCTGATCATACCAGATTTGCTAAAGTTATAACTGGGTTGTATTCAATCGTAAAAGATAGAATTTCAGTAAATATCATGGATGGTATCGTTGGCATGGAAGGGGATGGACCATCAGCCGGAGATCCCAGAAATTTTGGAGTTATGTTTGCAAGTGAATCTGCTGCATCACTGGATTTTGTAGCGTCAAGCATGATGGGATTCCAACCGGATAGATTGGAGTATATTTTACCTGCATTAGAAATGGACAACGTTACAATTTCAGAAATAGAAATTCCTGATGAATGGCGTAATTTCAAATTTCATAAAGTTAAAATAAAAAAAATTGGTCTTTATATCAAAATCTTAGCCTATTCACCAAAAATCTTAAAAGATCTTTTCAAAAAGCATTTCACTTATTATCCAGATTTTAATGATAAATGTAAGAAATGCAGAATTTGTGTAGACAGCTGCCCAGTACAGGCAATGGAACTGAAAGAAGGTGATGCACATCCGACAATTGATTATGATAAATGCATCAAATGTATGTGCTGTCATGAAATGTGTCCTCATCAGGCAATTTATGTTCATAAAAGTTTCCTGGCAAAATTTCTGGTTAAATAGTTTAAATTTATTCTTGCAACAATTCCAACAATTCTTAGATTGTATTTATGAAATAAGAGGTTCAAGATGTTAAGAATTAAATGGTTTGGTCATAGTATGTGGAAGATAACTAATGGAGTTGTTTCTGTAATAACAGATCCATTTACAGATATTGGCTATCCAATGCCAACCACAGAAACTGCTGATATAATCTTAAGCTCTCATGATCATTTTGATCATAACAACTTTGATCTTATTGGTGGCAAACCTGAAATTATTAAAACTGAAGGAACTTTCAGTATTGGAGGTGTAAAGATACAAACTTTCTTAACTTATCACGATGAGACAAAAGGCAGTCAGCGTGGCAATAATCTTCTTATGAAGTTTAAATTAGAAGAAAAAGTATTTTTGCATTGTGGCGATATTGGACATATGTTCTCTGATGAATTGATTAAAGAGATAGGTCATATTGATGTATTGTTTATCCCAATAGGCAGTCATTATACAATTAGTGCTGAAACAGCTAAAAAAATAACTGATAAGCTTAGTCCAATAATTGTATTTCCCATGCATTATAAAACATCTGTTCTTAATTTTCCGATAAAACCTGTTGAAGAATATTTAGAATTGATTGATAACCATCATCATATTAACTCTAACCAAATTGGTCTTGCTGAGGATGACTTCAAGGCTCAGCAGACAATCACCCTAAACTATGCGTAAAATAAAATTTTCGAAGAAATCCTTTGCTTATATTTTTATACTTATTTTGGTTCTATATATACTGTTTTTTGATAGTGCAAGTTTCTACAAAACGTACAGAATTAAACACAAACTGAAAACACTTCAACAAGATATTGAAATTCTTACGAAAGAGAATGAACGGCTTAAACTGGAAAATGAAAAGTTAGAAAATGATAAGGGTACGTTAGAAGAGAAAGCAAGAGATATTGGAATGCAAAAAGATGGTGAAGAGATTTTTCGTTTTAAAGAATCTGATGGTTTTTGATATTATTAACCTTGAAAATTTTGTGGAAAGGGTTTGACAAAAATGAACTTGATTTAGCAAATTGACAACAGAGATGTATTAGGATTGTTCTTTATAAGAAGTTTTGCTAAAAATGAATGATTATAATGAGTTAAAAATTTTGAAAATTTTGATTATGTATTATTGAAACGTTACTATCGTAAATTAGGTATTTTGAAAATTAAAATTAATTAACTTAGAAAAAAAGAAAAAGGAGAAAAAATGAAAAAATTATTTGTGATTTTTTTGGTAGTTTTGGTTTCTGTGGGTCTTTTTGCTGACAAGAAAGCGGAAAAATCTATTTTTGATGTAAATCCAGATCGAAATCAGACTACTTCAAATTCTATGTCAAGAGATCTTTTTGATCTTCAATTCCAAATTGATGTATCAGATGTTATTGCAGAAGGTATTGCTGGAGTTGAGTATGATGGTGAGTATTTCTATGCTGCTGAATGGGGATATTCCGGAACAGATATTCACATTCTTGATATTGATGGAAATGAAGTGGGAAGTTTTACTCCTCCTGTAACCGGTACAGGAATTAGAGATATGGCCTGGGACGGTACTTATCTTTATGGATCTAATGCCTCAAATGCAATTTACTGTTTTGATACAGCAGGAACACTTATAACTACGATACCTACTCCAGGTGCAGTGAGATCTATTGCTTATGATAGCGACCTGGATGGATTCTGGTATAACAATTTTGACTCAGATTTGCATTTTGTTGATAGATCTGGAACTTTGATGAACACAATAACTGCACCCCCAAGTATGTATGGTTGTGCTTATGATAACTACTCGCTAGGTGGTCCATTTCTGTGGTTCTTCACTGGGACATCGACCGGTGCTGGATGCCAAGTAGAACAATATGATCTGGCTGCAGGAACACTTACTGGTGTTACTCATTCAGTAGAAGCTGATGGAATCGCTGGTGGTCTTTTTATCGCTGATGGAATTGTAGCAGGTAAAGCAACTATTGGGGCTTTAGCACAGGGTACTTTTATCTATGGTTATGAATTATGTGATACAGCTCCCTTGGTTTCACCTGGAGCTCCTACAGGCGTAACAGTTACACCAGATGCTGGCGGTGCACTTACAGCAGATATTGATTGGACTTGTCCAACCTTGGATGTTGGTGGCAGTACACTTACAGACCTTGATGAAATGAGAGTTTATAGAGATGGAGTTCTTATCTATACAGATTCTGCTCCTGTAATTGGTGACCCTGGAAGTTATGCAGATGCTGTAACAGCTTCAGGTAGTTATGCATACAGTGTAGTAGGATTTAATGATGCAGGTGAAGGAATTCCTGTAGCGATATCCAGCTGGGTTGGTGAAGATGTTCCTAATATGGTTACAGATCTTCTATTAGCAGATGTTAATCTTGATGGATATCTTACATGGACTAACCCTACAACAGGTCTTAATGGTGGTGCTTTCAATGAAGCAATTCTTGGTTATCACATTTTAAGAAGTGATGCTGTTATGCTCGAAGTTACAGGATTAGTTACAGAATATACAGATGATACAATCCCATTTGACAATACTTATAGTTATTCAGTGCAAACATATAACTCTGTTGGTGATGGTGGTATTGCTATTTCTAATGAAGTATGGATAGGTAATTCACCACAATATTGTGATTCATTCTGGACAAATACCACAGATGACTGGATCACTAATGTGATGTTCAATACAATTGACAACACTTCAGCTCAGGGTGGTCCTCAAAGTTATGAAGATTTTACTGCAATTACAACTGATGTAATTGCAGGAGAAACTTATACTTTTAGTATGACTTGGGAATCAACAACATGGACTGAAAAGGGAGCAGTCTGGTTTGATTGGAACCAGAATGGGACTTTCTTTGATGCCGGAGAATATTACGAAGTTGGAGAAGGTGCATCTGTAACAGTTACTCTTGACATTTTAATTCCAGTAGATGCTGCAGCAGGTGCAACCAGGATGCGTGTATCAGAAAGATTTAATAATTACCCTGAACCTTGTAATGAATCTGCATCAGTATACGGTGAGACAGAAGACTATACAGTTGTAATCGGTGGTGGTAGTACTCCTGGTTCAATCGAAGGTAATGTTACACTTGTTGATGGTATGGGAGACGTAGAAGATGTAGTAGTAACAGCTGGTGGTAACACCCTTAATCCTGATGATATGGGTGATTACTCAATATCACTTTTTGAAGGAACTTATGATGTTACAGCTTCACTTGCCGGTTATGAGTCTATGACTATAGAAGATGTTATTGTTACAGAAGGTAACGCTACTACAGGTGTAGATTTTACACTTACATATATTCCTATTACATTTGAACCAATTGAAAACCTTACAGTTGATGATATGACTGGTCTTCTCTCTTGGGATCCTCCAGGAGGAGCTGTAGAATATTTTGAACTTATCCAGCATGATGGTAATAATGTTAATGGATATTTCGAAGTTTTCGATAATGGTTATGGTGTTGTTTATGATGTATCCGGTTACACTAACGTAACAGTAGAAATGCTTGATTTTCGTCATTCATCCTGGGGACTTATAGGAACATGGGACTATGCACTTCATATTGTAGACTGGGATACACACACTGAAATAGCTGTAGTAACAGGTCTTCAAACTACAGTTAATGATGATTGGGAATTAGAAGTTGATCTTGGATCAGTTTCTGCTTCTGGTTTAGTTGGTATTTTCATGGAACCACAGGGGAATACAGCCGCAGATGCATATCCCGATCTTGACTCTGACGATGTAGGACCTGACGGTATGTCATATTGGGGACCTTTGGCAGATTATTCTGGAATGGCATTATCCGACATAGGTGATTTCCTAATGGATCTTTGGATCATGGGTAGCGAAACTGATGGTGTTGTACAAGCTAAGAAATTCCCAGCTAACTTTGGGAATGGAAATGCTCGTATAGCAAATACAATTCCTACATTTGATTTCATTACTCTCAACCAAACTGCTTATTCAAGAGATCTTACAGGTTATAATGTATATCTTGGTGGTATTCCTCAAGGTAACACTACAGATACTCAATATCAACTTACAGGTCTCACTATTGGTACAGTATATACTGCTGGCGTAGAAGCTGTATATGATGATGGTGTATCAAATACAATTGAAATTACTTTCACTTATGATCCATCTGAAGCAGGTAATGTGATTGTTGCAGCTACCAAACTCGGCAATAACTATCCAAATCCATTCAATCCAGTTACCAACATTGCTTACTCAATTAAAGAGACAGGTAATGTAACTTTAGAAGTTTACAACATGAGAGGACAGCTTGTTAAGACACTTGTTAACGAAGTAAAAGAGACAGGTGATCATACAGCTGTTTGGAATGGAACAGATAATTCTAATAAATCTGCATCAAGTGGTGTATATTTCTATAAAATGGTATCTGAAAGCAACATTGGCAGATACACATCAACAAAGAAAATGATCTTAATGAAATAATATTTTGTTAAGTCAGATAAAACCCCGGCTTCGGTCGGGGTTTTTTTGTTTAAGTTTCTGAGCTAATTTTGATATTAACACAAGATTGCATATATTTGAATTTGACATGTTCGACACAATAAATCTATGAAAAAAGTGTTAATAGGAGATTTAATGAGGCGAATAGTTATAATTAGTATTCTATTATTGGCTTGGGTTATACTTCAAAGTCAACCAATAATTGAGTTTGAAACATTAAGACATGATTTTGGTGAGATCAAAGAGGAAGCGGGACCGTATGAATTTAATTTCAAGTTTATCAATGCTGGAGATGAAACTTTTTAATTAACAAATGTTAAATCTGATTGAGGATGCACAGCTCACAGTTGGTCAACTGATGAAATAGAATTAGGGCAGACAGGAGTAATATCAGTTCAATATGACTCCAATAATAGACCAGGTAAATTTAATAAATCCATGCTTGTCTATACCAACATAAACGAGGAATTTATTAGATTGATCATTGATTGAACCATAGATTTTAGAACCAGAGCAAGCCAGGAAAATAATCATTCAATACTCTACAACTATGAGTAAACTTGGTAAGTCGATTACTGTGTGTGAATTTGAGACAATGAAAAAAGGGAAAAAAGAAAGAGTTCAACTTTCAATTATAGCAAACGTAGTAGAAGATTTTTCACTGTTAACAGAGTGTGAAATTGCAAATCCACCAGTAATTAATACATCTTTTGAAAAAATTGATCTAGGAAAATTGAGATTGAATGAGTTAACAACTAAAGAAATTAAAAATTACCATCGCTCCCTAAGAAAAGTAACGAAATCCAAGACTATTTTTCCTAATGAAGAAGCATTAATGAGGATACTTTATCTTGCTACGGAGAATGCTACAAAGAAATGGATATCTATTATCAGAAACTGGGGTCTAATTTATTCTCAAATTAGAATACTATTTGACAAAAGAATGGATAAATTTAAATAAACAAAATATGAGGTTTACACAAAAATATGGACACTACCAAAAATTGAATTATTACTATCGAATTTATGGGATTTAATTGTTAACCAAAATTATTTAGGAGATTTTATGAAAAAGGGAATAATTTTTATATTAGTGTTAATGTTCACATTTAGTTGGGCATTTGCGAAAGAAAGTGTAATAATTCAGTATGATCCTACCAACTATCCTGATCCTCCACAAAACCTTATGGTCACAAATGAAGGGTATGCAACCTGGGAAACTCCAGATGGAACTAATCCTGATGAATTCCGTTATGATGATGGTGTAATAACTGGTCGACTTGGCTTTTCAGCTCTTCCCAATGCTGTGCTGGGTGCTTCTCATCCTAATAATGCTATTATAGATGAAGTGACATGGTATCTTACTTCTTACGCAGCTCATACGGAAGCTATTATTTATATCTTTGGACTACAGCCTGATGGAACTCCAGATGTAACTCAATTGCTCCATGAATCTGCTTTATTGCCTAATGTTGATGATGCTTGGAATACTTATACACTAGTTACACCGATTACAGCTCCTGATGGATTCTTCATTGGTGTTTGCACACCTAATATCTTTACTGCTATTGGTACTGACGATGGTGTTGGTGCTCCTTGGGAATTCCAATTAGGAACACAATGGGGTATTCAAGACTGGATAGCTGGAAATGTTTGGCTTGATGTAGGTACTCAAGGATTTCCTCTTAATTTCTCAATCCGAGCTTATGGTACGGATAATGGACCATTAAATCTTGCTCCTAGAAATGATACTTTTGTCAATTATGAAAATAGTGGCTTGAGATATTCAGAACTTAATACACCTGTAAATACAAACCCTGGTCTGAATCGTGCTTTTCTTGGTTACAATACTTACCTTGATGGAGTATTCCAAGTTTTCACTACTGATCTTTTCTATCAATATGTAGGACTTGCACCTGGTACAACTTATTTAGCAGAAGTAACTGCAGTATATGATGAAGGTGAATCTGATCCAATCGAAATTACTTTCACATATAGTGGATCAGAAGCAGCTAATGTGATTATTGCTACTACTAAACTTGGCAATAACTATCCAAATCCATTCAATCCAGTTACCAACATTGCTTACTCAATTAAAGAGACAGGTAATTTAACTATAGAAGTTTATAACATGAGAGGACAGCTTGTTAAAACACTTATAGATGAAGTTAAAGAAACAGGTGATCATACAGCTATCTGGAATGGAACAGATAATTTTAACAAATCTGTTTCCAGTGGTGTATATTTCTATAAGATGGTTTCAGAAAGCAACATTGGCAGATACACATCAACAAAGAAAATGATCCTTCTGAAGTAAGAATCAAAAGATAACGATAAGCCCTTCAATAAAGCTGAAGGGCTTTTTTTAATTGAAAAATTAATTTTATTAATTAATCAGATTCTTTTATTTGGATCATGCAATCATTATCCAAAGTTTGAAAAAAATCAGATCAGTTATTTATCAAAAAAGCTAACACTGTTTAATCTAATACGAATAGAAAAAATTGTTTGTAAATAAATTTGACAAATTTTATTTCTTAAAAATTATCAAGTTATAAATTATATGAATAGGAAATATCGAAATTATGGTTAGGTTAAAATTTCATTTTTGCAATCTGGTTTTATTAATTAATTGATATTCTAAAGTAAATGAGGATATGAAGATGAAAAAGTTATTTATGATTTTTTTGATAGTTTTGGTTTCTGCTGATCTTTTTGCTGAAACAAAAGGAGAAAAACTTCCAATGTTAAATGATATTAATCCTGATCCTGTAAATTTAGTAGTTACAGAAGATGTAGGTGAAATTATTTTTAATCTTGATGTAGAATCAATTGTTGATGATTATCAACTTGTTGGAGTTGAATATGACGGAACACACCTCTGGGTTACTGGTGGAGGTAGTACAGCAGATCCTAACTACCTTTATCGAATTGATCCGGTTGCTGGAACACTGGTTGATAGTTATGAACAACCTGCTGCAGCTACAGGTTGGGGTATTCGTGACTTAGCGTATATAGCAGTTGAAAACAAAATCTATGGTGGGAATGAAACTAGTTTCTTCTCATTTGATATTGCTACTGAAACTTGGACAACAGAATTCAACTCTACTTTTGGTACTATTCGTGCCTTGGCGTATGATGGTAACCATTTCTGGACAAAAAATTTTAGTGATCCTATCTATGAATTTGATGTAACAGGTTTGCTTCATAGTACTTATGCTGATGCTAACTCAGCTTATGGTTTTGCTTATGATTCATTCGCAGATTGTTTGTGGTTGTTCGCCTCTACAACAACTTTCGTTCAGTTTGGGTTAGACGGTGTACCTACTGGAACAACTCA
>Ga0307990_1004070_pt1 | contig 10857 bp, 11 predicted proteins | sample EllFjometagen129_FD_203168 | JGI IMG/M metagenome (GOLD analysis project Ga0307990, IMG submission 203168) | Marine microbial communities from Ellis Fjord, Antarctic Ocean - #129 | ecosystem: Environmental > Aquatic > Marine > Unclassified | place: Southern Ocean | collected 2014-10-08
TGTCCAATTTTTAAATTACATACTTCCGGTTGCAATTGTCCAATAAATCATTGCAAGATGACTTAAATGCCTATATTTTATATTTTTTTGTCTTATTATTAAAATCATACGTCCCGAGGTCTGATAATGGAGATAAATTTTAAAAAATATTTATTAAATTGAGGGAAAAGATGCAAAAAAAATTTAACGGCATAAAAACGGCGAAATTAGGGACAGCGAAGATGCCGGCGGTTGTTTCGGTCCAGACAGAAGAAAGATTAAACGAAGTGACATCAATCTTTGAAGCGCATGAGTGGCGTTTTTCAATTGATTTGGAACCGGATAAACCGGAGGATATTACTGATTTAGAAATTTTATTGAACCCATCCGAACAAAAGAGAGCTGAAAAGAAAATCGGCCGCAATGATCCCTGCCCATGTGGCAGCGGGAAAAAGTATAAAAAATGCTGTGGGTGATGATGTAATTATATAAAAAAACGTCGCCGGATTTATCCGGGCGGCGTCGTATGACAATTTTTATGGTGATGCGTAATGACTGTTTGATAAAATAATTGATCAGTTCAACTTTGTTTTTATGCACTTGCTCTTTGGGGCCGCCCCTTTTTGGCGCCGGAAAAATTGCGACGCGGTTTCCATTGCCTTTGGGGCTGTTTGTTGCGAGCGGGTGCCGGCGAATGGTAGTTAAAATCTGATACGGTGCGCTGTTCGATTTCCGTGCCGATGATTCGATTGATGGCACGTACCATATCCCTGTCGTCACTGGTAATAAGGGTGAACGCTTCGCCGTTGCGTGTGGCCCTGCCGGTCCGTCCAATGCGATGAATGTAGGCATCAGCGGTGGAAGGAATGTCGTAGTTGATAACATGGGAAATTTGAGTAACGTCAATGCCGCGAGCGGCAATATCGGTAGCTACCAGGATTTTATATGTACCGTTCCGGAAACCATCCAACGCAGCCTGGCGTTTTCCCTGAGACAGGTTCCCCTGAAGTGAAGCCGACCGGTAGCCGGCACCAGCCAGTTTTTTATCTAAGCTCTTGGCCCGGTGTTTGGTTCGGGTAAAGACCAGGACTGACTCGGCCTGGATATTTTCCAGTATTTTTAACAGCAGTGCGGTTTTTAAATGCTGCGCCACCGGGTAAAGTGCGTGGCTGACTGTATCCGCCGGCGCTGTGGTGCCGATTTTGACGGTGACCGGATCTTGCAGAACATCTTTTGCCAGGCGGCGTATTTCGGTGGGCATGGTTGCCGAAAAAAGCAGCGTCTGCCGATTTTTCGGAACAGATCTCAAAATTCGTCGGATATCGGGTAAAAAACCCATATCAAACATATGGTCGGCCTCGTCGAGAACCAGTACTTCAAGTTTATGAAGATCTGCGGTATGACGGCCAATATGGTCAAGCAGTCGGCCGGGACAGGCAACAACAATATCGGCATGTTTTAATTTTTGAATTTGTGGGGTAATCCCCACGCCGCCGTAAACCGCCACGCTTTTTAGCCGGGTTTTTTGCCCCAGTGTTTCGATTGACTGGTGAATCTGTTCGGCCAATTCCCGCGTGGGAGCTATGATCAGGGCGCGGATGCCGCCATGTTTACTTTTTATCAAGCGATTGAGTATCGGCAGGACAAAAGCAGCTGTTTTGCCGGTGCCGGTCTGGGCCAATCCCATGACATCTTTATGATTCAGAACATGCGGCATTGCCTGTGCCTGAATCGGGGTTGGGTCGATATAGCCGGCTGCTATGACGCCTGCCGCTACAGCAGGGTGTAAATTAAATATTTTAAACTTCAATAAATACCTTCTTTCGTATTTTACTCAACACGGATAAACCGGAAAAGTTAAAAGTGAATTAAAGTTTGAAGTGAGTCACGCCAAGTCGTGATTATGATTAATGCCTTTGGCATTTTTAATTTTAATATTAAAAATGATCGTGCGTTTCGCGCAGTCCATAATTTTAGGCACTTTAAATCACTTTAGTCACTTCACCCTTTTTGAGCCCCAACAATCGCCTAATCAAGCTTCAAATAAAAAAAAGCCCCGGAACCATTCCGGGGCTTACGTAATTTTTAGTTGACGACCAAGAACTCTGTTAATTTGCCGATTATATAATAGATTGCGCTTACAACTGTCAAGCTATTTTTTTGAGACTGGTTTGAACGGGGAATAACAATAAATTTGTTTTAAAAAATCAATTTCAATTAAAGGGTGATATGTTTGAGATGAATCGGCTGGCGGATGACGGATTTGGCCGTTTTTTCAAATTGCGGGGTAAGGTCTGAGACAAAAAAATCGGATTTCCCATTTTTTGCGAGTTTTCGGTCAATTTCCGGAGATGATAAAAGAAAATTTTTGATTTGTTCCGCAACTGCAGTGGAGGAGCTGATTATGCGAACCCGTTTTCCAATTTTGTGCTGAATAATTGATTTAAGTATCGGGTAATGGGTACACCCTAAGATCAACGTGTCAATCTGTTTGGTCTTTAATGGATGAAGATATTTTTTAACAATCTGCCGGGTTTCCGGTTTTTTCAGCCATCCTTCCTCGACTAATGGAACCAGCAACGGGCAGGCAGCGCAATAGACCCTGGCGTCAGGATTTTGTTCTTTAATTTTTTTTTCATAAATGCCGCTTGAAATCGTCGCCCGGGTGCCGATCACACCAATAACGGATTTTTTTGTCTCTTTTAAGGCACGGTTGACAGCCGGTGTAATGACTTCAAAGATCGGCAGGGTGAAATTTTTTTTTAATGTATCTGTGGCAACACTGGAGGCAGTGTTACACGCCATGATAATCGCCTTTGCGCCCTGATTAATCAAAAACTGGGTATTCTGGACGGCGTAGTCTATAACCGTTTGACCACTTTTAGTGCCATAGGGGGTGCGGGCGGTATCGCCAAAATAGATAATATCATATCCGGGCAGTTCATCCATGATAGCCCGCACGACCGTCAATCCGCCGATTCCTGAATCAAAAATGCCAATCATAAGAAGCGATTTTGCCTTTTTTGTATTGTTTTTTCGTATGATAAATAATGAATCGAATTGGTTTTTATTTTCGACGTTGAACGGTCAATATGTTGTTTTTTTTCCGGTTAATCCCGGCTTTCACGGGTGAGTTTTTCCCGAACACATTTTTCAACAACACTTAAGGGAAAATCCGTCCGGATGCCTGGGCAGGCGTTTGACATGATTTCCCAATTAAACGGATCCGCAAGAACACTCCGGATAAACGGCCACTCCCGGCACATGCGGGGTTTAACCGGATGAATGGTGCATCGCCGGGTCTCATCCCAGAAAATACAGAACTTGTCTTTTTTTTGAGCAAGAACTGGTTTCCCCCCGGACATCTGGCAATATTCTTTAACAAACGTTTCCGGCAATGTGCCAATAAATCGGGCAATGTTTTTAATGTCCGTCTCTGTGACATAGGTGCCGCCGTATCCTTTGCAGCAATCGCCGCACATCTGGCATTTGAATAAATCATCGGGTTGAACCGATTTATAAGGCATGACGCGCCTCCATGGCTTTTTTAAGCGTTACCTGGTCCACGTATTTCAATTCGCCCCCCATGGGTACGCCGGATGCAATCCGGGTGATATTGATGGAAAAACGGTTCAGACAGTCTGAAATATATGAAGCGGTGGCTTCACCTTCCACATTGGTGGGCGTGGCAATAACAACTTCCCTGGCATTTCCTTTTTCGATTTTTGCTAAAAGTTCTTTAATCCGGATATCATCAGGCCCGACATTATCCATGGGCGACAAAAGTCCCTGGAGGATATGATACACCCCGGTGAACGCCCCTGATTTTTCAATGGCCACCATGTCCGCCTGATTCTCAACAACACATATCAAGGTGTTGTCTCTTGACGGATTGCTGCATATGCGGCACAAATCAGCGTCAGTGAGCGCAAAGCATTGGGTGCAGAGCCGGATGTTTTTTTTCAGCTCTCCGATACTTTGGGAAAGTTCAAAAACGTCTGATTCCGGTGCACTCAGCAGGTGCATGGCCAGTCGTTCAGCTGTTTTTAAACCGATGCCGGGTAATTTGTTCAGGTGGTTAATTAATTTTCGAATTGAAGAAGGGTAGTGATTCATGCCCTGTATCATTGCCTTAATTTTATAGTTAAGAAAAAAAGAGTATAATAATCTACATTAATCCCGGAATATTCATGCCGCCGGTCAATTGGCTCATTTTATCAGATACCATTTTCTGGGATTGAAGCAATGCTTCATTGATTGCTGCAAGGATTAAGTCCTGAAGCATTTCAACATCTTCCGGGTCTACGACTTCTTTTTCAATATGAATGGAAACCACTTCCTGTTTGCCGTTTGCCACGACCTTAACCATGCCGCCGCCGGCAGATGCTTCTATCGTTTTTTCAGCCATTTCTTCCTGCATTTTCGCCATTTTCGTTTGCAGTTGCTGTGCCTGTTTCATCATGTTTTTCATGTTTTTCATTTGATGCCTCCTATAATATTTTAATCTCGACAATTTTGCCGCTGAATATTTTCATGGCGTCTTCTACCAAAGGGTGATTAAGTGTTTCATTTTCTAGTATTTTTACTTCTTTTTGGCGTGCGATTCCGGATGTAGATTTAGCCAGTTGACCGGAAAGCGACACCTGTATATCACGTCCAAAATAAAGACTGCAAGCGCTTTGAATCAGGGCAGGGTTTTTGTCCCGATTCGCATAGTTAATATTAAATTGATTGGTTTTAAACTGGATTTCCAGTTGATTGTCGCTGGTTTTTTTTAATTGACTGTCGCTAAAGCAGGCGGCCAAAGCCGGATTGGCACTGTTTATGCTGGTCAGGATTTTTTCCCAGGATTTGTCAATCGGCTCTTCTTTTATCGGTTCATCTTTTATCGCTTCCTCTTTTATTTGGCCATTTTTATCATTGCTGTGAGGGGTGTCTTCATAAATTTTCGGCGGAATATGTTCCTTTATTTCATGAACCGGCATTTTTTTTTCATCGAGCGGCGGTTGATACTCCCGGACATCCGGTGTAATTTCCGGTGAGATGTTTGGGGGTATTCTTTTTTCAGGCACAGGCAAGGGTTCTGCCGTATTGTCTAAAGTTGGTGATTGATCAGATGGTTGGCCAGGCATGGCAGGGTAAGACACGTCTTCTGCCGGCAGTTTTTCAGTTAATTCTTTTTGCAGAACATCAATTTTTTCAATTAATGTTTCGATGGATAATGCCGGATGGATCTGAATGACCCGGATAAACGCCATTTCCACAGCCAGTTTGGGTTGAGAGGATTGCCGTATATTGTTTTCTTCTTTAAAGAGAATGTCTAAAATCTGGTGAATGTAGATCTGCGGTATTTTTTTAATCTGGTCACGAATGGCGTTTAGTTCAAATTCTGAAATATCGGAAAGGACATCTGTATTACCGCCCAGTTTGACCACCAAAAGGTTTCTGAAATGATCAAGCAATTCGGAAAATAATTTGATCATATTCTGGCCCCGATTATAAAGGCGGTCGATAATTTCAATTATTTTTCCGGCATCTCGGTTAAAAACCGCTTGTGACATATCAAAAAGGCTTTGCCTGTCCAGTCCACCCAGTATATCCACGATTAGTGGCGTGTCAATGCTTTCAGTGGTGCTGGTGATAATCAGGTCCAGAAGGCTCAGGGCGTCCCGGAGACTGCCATCCGCTTCCCTGGCAATAATCGTCAGTGCTTCGGTACTGATGTCTATGGTTTCCTTTTCGCAAAGAAGTGCCATATGTTTTATAATCGAATCAACATCCACCCGACGGCAGTCATGGCGCTGACACCGGGAAAGAATAGTGATCGGAATTTTATTTGGATTTGTGGTGGCAAAAAAGAACTTCACATGCGCTGGCGGTTCTTCGAGAATTTTGAGAAGGGCATTGAACGCGGAATCACTGAGCATATGCACTTCATCAATGATATAAATCTTATACGGACTGTGTGCGGGCATGTAGTTGGCGTTTTCGCGAAGCTCGCGGATATTTTCAACTTTGTTGTTGGATGCGCCGTCAATTTCAAACACATCTGCGGCATGGCCGGCGGTGATTTCACGGCATGACTGGCAGGTGTTGCAGGGAGTGGCGGTGGGGCCGGATTCGCAGTTAACACATTTGGCCAGTATTCGTGCAATTGAGGTCTTTCCGGTTCCCCTTGGGCCGGACAAGAGGATGGCATGGGCAAGCCTGCCCGAAGTCACCGCATTGGCCAATGCTTTGGTAATATGTTCTTGTTTAACGACTTCCTCAAATCGCTGAGGACGGTATTTACGTGCAAGAACCAGGTAGCTCATTGAAACATTTCCAAGTTTATTCTGAACGAATTATTTTGATAATCGAAGCAACCAGCAGTGTCCTTCGTTTTTAATTTCATATATCAGGTTGTTGAAAAACGTTATGAGCGAAGACAAGACAATGTAAAATCCGACGAAAAAGCGGAGTTTATATCTATCAATGAGCATTTTGAGTCGAATTTTAACGCAGTATTGTCAAGCGCAAAAGTTTTTCAATAATCGGATAGAGTATAGGCGGAGTAATATCGATTGACAAGAAAGGAATTGCTGTTGAGTAAAAAAAGTGGCGGAGAGAGAGGGATTCGAACCCTCGGTACCCTTCCGGGCACACACGCTTTCCAGGCGTGCACCTTCAGCCGCTCGGTCATCTCTCCGAAAATTTTTTTAAAGGTGGTGGTTACATACTGCGGACATTTCTTTTCATGCGGTTGCAGGTGGCGGAGAGGGTGGGATTTGAAAACACCCTTAAGCCAATTTTGAGCTTAAAAAAACAATAAGTTAAAATTAATATTTTTACTCTGTTTTCAAGTTGTTTGCAACCGCAACAAGAAGCATTGTTATTATTGATTCTTTATTTTTTTGTCAACCTTAAAATCAACCACGCTCACATTATCAACTGATTTCTTTAATGTCTCAATTCCATATGTCAATTTTTTTAAAAACAATCAAGCAACCGAAACTTTATAATCAAGCTGCTCTTTTCTGAGCATATCTTGAAATGCCAATTGTATCCAATAATCTTCAGGGTGCCCAATTTGTTTTGCTATCTTTGCAGCTCTGCTTGGAGAGGGGATTTTTCGTCCTTTTTCGATATCGCAAAGGCTTTGGGCAGAAATCCCAAGTTTTAATGCAAATTCTTTTTGCGAAATTTCCTCACATTTTCGATGTGCCCATAGCGCTTTTCCAAAAGTCAAAGGGCCAAAATCTCTTTCAAGCTCTTTGCTTCCATATTCTTTAGTAGCCATGTTTATTTACCTCTATAACTTCGATAACGATATTATTACCATGTTCGACATAGAACGCTCTGTATGCTTTTGACAGGCGGATCGAACGGTGTCCTTTTCTGCCAGCTGTTAAAGGCTCGTCGTGGTAGCCGGATATTTTTCTGACTTCAAGAATCCCCTTTGTCTCAACTTGGCCTACCCATAATTGAAAATTATTCGCAATATAAACAGGCACTTTTTCGAGTTGTTTTTGCGCTTTATTACGTATTATTATCCGGTTCATAATTAAAAAATACACCCAATAGACGTACTTTACAAATATTTTTAATATAAATACCGTATTAATTTTTTGGCTGCTACTTGGTTGCACGAAATATTGAAAGAATTGATATAGAAAAACAAGAGGTTAAAAATAAAAATCCGATATAATGTTAAAAGCAAATTATTTAATATTATACCGGTAGGTTATATGGCGGAGAGGGTGGGATTTGAACCCACGATCCCGGGTCACGGGATACCGCTTTTCGAGAGCGGCGCCTTCAGCCGCTCGGCCACCTCTCCAGATCGTTAAGTGATCACATGAAATATCCACGTTGTTGATAGATCCGGTAACCTATCTATTTTCGGCCTGTGTGTCAAATAAAATTTCTGTCGTGTGATCAAATCTGTTTTTTCGCGTTGAATATGTGTTGGGCTATTTCAGTATATGTGCCATCCGGTTCATGAATAATCAATGGTTTTGTAATGGTAAGCCCTGGCTTGCCGCCCTTGACCCCTTCGATGAGAACGCGCTTGGCATTCATACCTGCTTTAGTATACAGAACGCTTATTTTTTTAGGCTCGATTCCATCAGATCGCATCCGGTCAACCAGATCCACCAGCCTTTCTGCGGGGTAGACCATGATCAGCCTTCCTAAACGGCATAACATTTTTTCGGCAACCGTTATCAATTCATCCAGGGTTACTTTAATCTCATGCCTGGATATTGCCAGCTGGTCGTTAAAATTGATCCGGCCGCATGATTTTTCAATGTGCGGTGGATTACATATCACCACATTCACGGTGCCGGATGTCTGGTGCGGGGATAATGTTTTTAAGTCCTTGTGTAATATTGTTATACGCTTTTCCAGGGTGTTATCCCTGACATTAAGCCGGGCAATCTCCGCCTGGTCTTTTTGGATTTCAACGCCGAAGATGATGATTTCTGGATGAAGATGGGCCAGTATAAGCGCAATGACGCCGCACCCGGTTCCCAAATCCAGTACGCGGTCACCCGCATTGATGTCAGCCTGATTGGCGATGACGACAGCGTCCATTGAGAACCGGTAACCGGAACGCGACTGTTTGATTTGCAGGCGGCCGCCAAACAGGCTGTCTTTTGTGATCTTAGTCATTGAAAGAGATCAAAAGTTTCCTGTTTTTAGTTTTATTTCAGTGATCTGGTGGCGACCGGTTCCACGATTGAGTGCCTGGATGATATCATTTGTCAGAAATCGAAGTTGATGGGTCAGGGTGGCGCTTTTTACGGTGATCAGCAGGGTGCCGCCCTTTAATGCTGAAGGCTGTGCATTGTTTGTAATGGTTTTGTCTAACACCGCGTTCCAGATTTTTCTGATTTCAGAAAGCGCCGAATGTGTTTCTGGCCGGCAGTTGCTGATAACTGTTGAAAGCACATCTTTTATATGAATGTATTCTGATTTTCGAGAGCGTTGTTTTTTCATTTTGGCATATGCGGGGTTGCGGTCAATGGGTTACTCTGTTCTGTTTAATGGCGAATGATCATAGAATCAATTGATGGCTTCGCAAAAAGTCCAAATTCTTTGTTGCGCTGCATCCTTCGCTGCTTCAAAGTACGCTAAGTACGAATCATTGCTCAGGATTTACGCGCCTTGAATTTGGAACTTTTTTCTTTGCCATCGAAATCCGACTTTTTACGAGTTTGTCAATTGTAATTATAATTAATTAACATATGATATATGCCTGATGGCAGGCAAGAGTCAATAGTCGCTTTCGTGATATGCATTTTACGGTGGATTTATAATGGGTTTGATTTTACTTGACTTGACAGGGGATGTTAATTAAATATTTTAAGCAAATCCATTCCTTTAGTCTTCTGTTTTTCCAAGCTTTATAACTCAGATTTGAAATGAATGCGGTTTTTATATTTTTTTAACAGACAAATTTGTGAGGGAATGTACCCTTACATTAAAAATTAACAGGAAAGAGATATGAATTGGGATTGGGAGAAACTGCAGCAAAAACAAAAGGATAGAAGTTCCGGCGGCGGTGGTGTCAAGCCGCCCCAGATGGATGATCTTGTTAAAAAATTTAAGGAATACAAGTTCCCCGGCAGTTGGTTGTTGGTCGTCGTGGTTGGTTTAATCCTTTTTTTCGGCACTTCAATGGTTTATACCGTTGATGTTAATGAAGTCGGTGTGGTTCAGCGGTTTGGAAAGTATATTCGCACGGAGATGCCGGGACTTAACTTTAAACTTCCCGCTGGTATTGAAAGGGTTACGAAAGTTAAAACCAAGCGGGTATATAAAGAGGAATTCGGGCTTGCTACCGGTTCGTCAAGCGCTTCACGGCTTGGTTCCGGTCGTGAATATATTGATGAATCTTTGATGCTCACCGGTGATTTAAATGTGGGTGTTGTTCCATGGATTGTACAGTACCGGATTAAAGATCCGTATCAGTATTTATTTAAAGTCAGGGATGTTACTCAGTTTTTAAGGGACATGTCTGAAGCGTCCATGCGACTGGTGGTGGGAGACCGGAGTATTAATGAAGTGATCAGCAACCGGGAAGAAATTGCCGCAGAAGCACAAATCTGGCTCCAAAAAGAGCTTAATGAAGCAGAAACCGGTATTGATATTGACACGGTTGAACTGGGCAATACCAATGTTCCGGTACCGGTTCAGGATTCATTTAATAAGGTCAACCAGGCAGTACAGGAAAAAGAAAAATTGATCTACCAGGCCAGGGAAGAATATAACCGGGTGATTCCACGAGCACGCGGTGAAGCGGAACAGACAATTAAAAGTGCGGAAGGGTATGCCACCGAACGTGTCAACCAGGCCAAAGGTGATGCATCAAGGTTTGTTTCCCAGTATAAAGAATATGCCAAGGCCAAAGACGTCACCCGCCGCCGGCTTTATCTTGAAATGGTGAACCTGGTATTTCCGAATTTGGGAGAGCTCTATATTATTGATTCCGATCAGACAAATGTTTTGCCGCTGCTCAATCTCGGGGAGAAATGGGGGTTACAAAAATGAAGACGCAATTTATTGTATTAATAGTTATTTTAGCGCTGGGTTTTATGGGGGTGGTTTCTTCCGCGTTTGTGGTGGATGAAACGCAGCAGGTGGTTGTGACACAGTTTAACAAGGTTGTCGGGGACCCCATTACCGAACCGGGACTTAATTTCAGAATCCCGTTTATTCAGCGGCCGAATTATTTTTTAAAAAATATTCAGGAATGGGATGGTGAGCCGGGTCAGATCCCGACACTGGATAAGACCTATATCTGGCTGGATACGTTTGCCCGCTGGCGCATTGTTGATCCGATTGCTTTTTTTGAAACTGTTACTGAGCGGAACCGCGCATTAAGCCGCTTGGATG
>Ga0307990_1004071_pt1 | contig 10857 bp, 6 predicted proteins | sample EllFjometagen129_FD_203168 | JGI IMG/M metagenome (GOLD analysis project Ga0307990, IMG submission 203168) | Marine microbial communities from Ellis Fjord, Antarctic Ocean - #129 | ecosystem: Environmental > Aquatic > Marine > Unclassified | place: Southern Ocean | collected 2014-10-08
GATTAGAGGTCTTAGCGAAGGTCGTGAGTGGCCCGCAACAGCCGATGTGAGCACAAATTCATTTGTCGGCAAGATGCGGCTCAAGGGCAGCAGCGATGGTTTTGATCTGCCGACAGAGGCGCAGTGGGAGTATGCCTGCCGGGCCGGGACCACCGGAAGCTATTATGTTGATGCCAGCGCAGTATTTGATGTTGCGGTGGTCTCTGTGTATGGGCAGACACCTTTGTCAAACCCAGCTGAGGTAGGCACGAAGTTGCCAAATTCCTGGGGACTCTATGATTCACATGGCAATGTGTCCGAGTGGTGTCTGGATTGGTTCAGCGGAACTGGTCTGGGAACAGGTGATCAGACTGATCCTGCTGGTCCGCCTCTTCCTAACGCATATCCCGATCCTTTCTACATTGATTACCGTGTGATCCGCGGCGGTGCTTATGATGTAGTTGTTAGCCCTTACGCACAATCAGGTTATCGCGCCGGACAGACAACCGACGTTGCGGCTGCATACACCGGTTTTCGGATGAGCAAGGCGGTTGGGCTGCCCCGAGAGCTGACGCTTGCGGGCAACAAGGTCAACACCACTGGCATCTATTACTACCGGGCTCAGATCGCGATCTCCGCAGTTGATGAGCCGGGCCTTACTTTCGATTACTGGGAGGTTCTCCCCGCCAGTGTTTATCCAGGGTCACGCTTTGATGCCGCAAATCCTGATACCATTATCTCAATGCCCAACCACGAACTTAATGTTACAGCCCGGTATAAATAAATACGGCAATGAATATTTGATTTCTCCAGTATGTCCATCGCTATGAGATGGATGCCCCGCGTACCCTCCCTTAAAGGTTATACCTCATCTTGCCGGACCTCTCGCTCTGTACAACAGTACGTGTAAAAGTATGTGTTTCTTCCATACTTCCGCCGCCGACAACTACTTTCCTTATTCCGTATTCCTCAATTAACAGAGCGCAACGACTTCCCTCTGCTTGCGATTAAATCCTAAATTTGATATAAATATACTTTTAACGCATCTGGTATTATCTACAGGGATGCATTGAGGTAAATTTGAAGATCCAAATATTGTATAAAATCATATTGTGCACCCTTTGTGCATCTGTGGCTGTTGCTGAGACACTTCCGTTTCCTACAACCGAAGCAGAGGTAAAAGAGGAAAATTTGACGGCAGTCGAACTTCTCCAATCATGCTCTCGCATGATCCCTGTAGAACCCCTGATTCTCAAGGGCAAGATGATTGTTAGAAAAGAGAGGGGAATTGAATTGGCTCAATATCCATTTCAGCTGATGACTGACTGGGGTGGCAATCCTCCCTCTGCTGAATGTTTGATTCTTGATCAGGAGGGCACCTCGGTTGTCGAGCGGGTGGTTTTGACTCGTCCAAAAAATGGTGTTGCCGATATAAAGCTCTATAAGGGGATTGATAAAAAAAATCCTAAACCGGTTTCCTATGCCGGACGTATCCGCGGAACTGATATGACCTGGCTGGATCTGACTCTGGATTTTTTGTGGTGGGAAAATGTGCGTTTTGCTGACAGACCTGAGGCTAAAAGCCGGGCAAATCGCAAGTGTTACGTTTTGCTGGCGGTTCCGCCTCGTCCTATTGCTGGGTGTTCCGCTATGCGCATCTGGGTTGACAAACAACTTAAGTGTGTCACGCAGACTGAACAATTGGATCCACAGGGAAATCCTGTGCGTAGAATGTGGGTTCAGCGTGTCAAAAAATTAGATAAGCGCTGGATGATAAGTCATATGGAGATTGAAACACTTGGCAGCGGTCACAGAACTAAACTGCTGGTGGATGATGTTGCCACACCATGAGTGCTTTTTTACTACTAATAACATATATTGTGGTGTTGCTGGTGCTTATGGTTTTATCAGCGCTCTTTTCGAGTAGCGAAACAATCCTGTTCTCGCTTTCACCGGTGCAGGTCCAGCGGATCGGTACGCTGCACCCCGTTGATGGAGAGCGTCTTACCCGCTGTCTGGATGCACCCGATAAAACCCTTTCAACCTTGCTGGTTGGTAATACCTTTGTTAATTTTGCCATTGCCAGTGTGGGTTATCTGATCATAGATTCTCTGGTTTCTCAGTACAGCGGAATCATAAATGTGGCTGTCATTACTCTTCTTCTTCTGCTTTTTTGTGAGGTTGCACCAAAACGGCTGGGCCTTCATTATGCGGAAACCCTGGCGCCTTTCGCCTGTCGGTATGTCTTGTTTTGGTATGTTCTTCTGGCTCCATTGACATTCCTGATGAGGCGCGGATCTTTTCCTTTTAAAAGATTCTTCAGACGTGAACGTAAAACCCTCAACAATGAGGAGTTGCTCTCTGTGGTTGAAATGAGCGAAGAACAGGGTGCTCTCGATCAGGAGGAGGTTCAGATGGTTGATGGCATTATGCGCTTGAGCGAGCTTAAAGCCAGCGATGTCATGACACCTCGGGTTGATATGTCGGCTCTTGATCTGGATGCCCCTTTGGAGGAGCAGCTTAAGATTGCCAGACGCGCCCAGTTCAGAATCCTCCCTGTTTATCATAGGTCGCCAGATTCCATCAAAGGCTTTGTAAATGTGGCTCAGTTTCTGCTTGATCCTTCACCCGAGTTGCGGCACCTTACCGTGCCGGCCCTCTTTGTGCCCGAGAGCGCGGACCTGGATGATATTCTGATCTCCCTTCAGCGTGAAAACAAACGTATCGCCTGTGTTCTTGATGAATATGGAGGGACCGCCGGGATCATCACCCGCAGTGATATTCTGGAGCTTATAAGCGAGCCGATCCAACCTTCCGGAAATGAGGAAAGTCCCGATATGCGTATGATAGGGAAGGACCTTTGGTTGATTGATGGCAGTGAAAGCCTGGATGAGATTAATCACCAACTCGAGCTGGATCTTGATGCTGACGATGCCGACCGTATTGCCGGATGGGTGCTTCTTCATGCCGGAAGGCTCCTGCGTGCGGGCGAGTCGGTTGAGGCGCAGGGATGCCGGGTATCAATCCGCAGAGTACGTAATAACCGCATTGAGCTGGTTCAGCTGGAAATCCTGGAACGGCCATTGGAGGATGCGCTTAATGTTCTTATGAACGCCGAGGATAGCGAAGTTCATATCGAACATGAGAAAGCGGAAAATTAATATGAGTGTGCAACTCCATATACTCGGTATTATGCTATGTTTTGTCTTTTCCTCCTTTTGCTCGGGCCTTGAAATCGGCGTGCTCAGCGTTAATCGTGCCCGTCTGCTGCATTACGTGCGTGAGGGCCTGAAGGCAGCCGAACTTCTGGAGTCCTATCTTCAGAATGCCCAGAGTTTTCTGGGATCTATCCTTGTGGGGAACAATCTCTCAAATGTCATTCTCTCAACGTTGTCGGCCGCTCTGGCTCAGCAGCTGTTTGCGGAAAATACATATTTTCAGAGCGCATGGGCCGTTTTTATGGCTGTCATGGTGCTAGTTTTTTGTGAGTATCTCCCTAAACTGTTTTTTGAGTCACGTCCATTGCGTCGAACTCTGCCGCTGGTCTCTGTGTTCAGCATAGTTGAAAAAGTCTTGCGCCCGATAACCAAAATGGTTTTATTTATTACCCGATGGGTTGTCTCCGGCAAAGGCGGCGAGTCAAAAAATAAGCTGGTAGTTACTAGAGAGTATCTGCAGGATGTCGTCAGCGACAAGAAAAGGGGTGCCAGAATCTCCGCGATTGAGCGCCTGATGATAAAAAGGGTTCTGGATCTCCAGAATCACTCAGCTGGTGACATTATGACACCACTGGCAGAGATCAGCAAAGTTTCGGAAAATACCCCGCTTAAAGAGTGTTACAGGCGTGTCCAGGAATGCGGTCATGTCCGTCTGCCGGTATTCAGTGCTAATGGTAAAAAATGTGCCGGTATTCTACACGTGTTGGATGTGCTTTCATTTGTTCCCGACCCGGAAATTACCTGTGCCGGCAGCTATGTGCAGCCACCGTTCTATGTTTCCAGTGATATCCGTGCAGATGACCTGTTGCCGCTCATGCGGCGCAATCGTCAGCCAATGGCCTTTGTCCGCACGAAAACGGCAGAGGTGATCGGCGTTGTGACCGAGGCCAATATCCTCAGCCTGCTAACCGCTGACCTTAAAAAAGCGTAACGCAACTGATTTTGCTTAAATTTCACACAACTATTCCCCCCGGTTTTTGGGGTTGTTTGTCCCACAGGGGTATGATAAATTAATAAGTCGTCTAAAGCGTTAAAATATACGCTATTTTGACGATATTTAACTCGGGGGGATGAATGTATAATACTAAATTTTCAAGGCGCGCTTTTGTGACGCAAACAACTGCGGCATGCAGCGCTTTAGGGTTCCCGGTAATTATTCCGGCAAGGGTGATTGGTGCAGGAGCACCTTCGAAGAAGATACAAGTTGGTGTAATCGGTTGTGGACGAATTGCCAATGGAATGGATATTCCGGGAATCTGGCGTAATAAAGATATGGCATCATTGGTTGCCCTGTCGGATTGCGACACAAGGCGCATGGAGGCAACGGCAAAAAAAGTAAAAAACCTTTTTGATAGTGACCTGCCCCAGCTGAAGCTATATCAGAACTATACCGACTTAATCAAAGATCCGGCTGTCGATGCCGTAATGATCTGCTCTCCTGATTTCTGGCACGCCCAGATAGCAATCGATGCGGCCTTGGCTGGCAAAGATGTCTACGTTCAAAAACCGCTGGCCATGACTATTTATGAGAGCCGTTGCATCGTTGAAATAATGAAAAAAACCGGAAAGATCTTTCATCTTGGCACTCAACAGCGCTCCGAGGGCCCCGGCACCTTCGGACCTCAGTTCAGAAAAGCCGCTGAATTTGTGCGTAATGGAAGATTGGGAAAGATTAAACGCATAGAGGTGGGCCTGCCTCAGGACCCCAAAGAACCCGATAGCTGGCCTCTGACCCAGATGTCTCCTGCAACTTTTAATTATGATGTTTGGCTGGGTCAAACTCCGGTGGCAGACTATTGTGAGTTGCGCACCCATCCGCAGGGCCATGATGATAAAGTGAGTTTTGGCCGTCCTGGCTGGATGACAATTCAGAATTACAGCATGGGCATGATTTCGAATTGGGGTGCTCATCATATCGATATCGCGCAGTGGGGTCTGGGCATGGAAGCATCAGGACCGATACATATTGAAGGAAATGCAGATTTTCCGAAAAGACGACTCTGGAATGTGCATGGGAAACTGGATGTTAAGATGAAGTATGCCGATGGTGCCGTGTTACACGTTGCCGATGTCAGTCAATACCCGAACGGGGTTCGCTTTGTTGGCGAAGATGGCTGGATCTTCTGCAGCCGCGGATCTGCAAAAGCCACAAAGGATATTGCCAGTGCCGGTGGCAAACATGGGCGCTGGAGACCGCTTGAAACCAGTGATGAAAAATTAATTGAAGGCGAGGTGGAACAAAAACTTTGCCGCAATAAGGATCATCACCGGGTCTGGTTTGAGAGCATTCACTCACGCAAACCAACCAATGTCCTGCCTGAGACCGCTCATCGTACTACTAGCGCATGTATTCTGGCCTATACCGCCATGAACCTCAAAAGACCTTTGACCTGGAATCCGGTAACGGAGTTGTTTGTCGATGATAAAGAGGCCAATTCCACCATTTCCCGTGTGGAACGGGCTCCGTATGGTGTCTGTAATACGCTTAAGAACCACGGGGTGCATATTCCTCAGAACTTCGGATGTTGCCGGATATGAGATTGATTACGGATAAACTGATTAGATTTTGACAGAAAAGAAACCTTATAAACAGGAGAAGATAATGAATAAAAGAATGATAGCATGTGCCAGCGCTGCCGCGCTGATGATCTGTGGTTGCGATGAGGCTACCCCAAAAAAAACGTGTTGTGGATGCACAGCTGATGCTTCTGTGAAGCTCGTTACGCTTGACCCAGGGCATTTTCATGCAGCGCTGGTTCAGAAACGTATGTATCCGCAGGTGGCTGAACAAGTTCATATATATGCACCCAAAAGTGCCGACCTGGATATGCACATGGCACGTATTAACAGCTTTAATGCCCGCGCTGAGAATCCGACAACCTGGGATAATGTTGTTTACACCGGCGATGATTTTCTTGAGAAGATGTTAGCTGATAAGAGCGGAAATGTAGTTGTGCTGGCTGGTAATAATGCCCGCAAACCGGAATACATCCTGAAGTGTGTTGAAGCCGGTTATAATGTTCTTGCCGATAAGCCTATGGTGATCAATCCTGAGGGATTTGAACTTCTTAAAAAAGCATTCAAGGTGGCCGACGAGAAAGGACTTGTTCTCTATGATATCATGACCGAACGCTATGAGGTCTCAACCGCCTTGCAACGTGAACTGTCACGCTGTCCGGAAATTTATGGAACTCAGGAAAAGGGTAGCATTGATGATCCCGCTGTAACCAAAGAGAGTGTCCATCATTTCTGCAAGATTGTTGCCGGCAAACCTCTGCGTCGCTCAGACTGGTTCTACGATGCCTCTGTGCAGGGCGAGGCCATTGTGGATGTTAACACCCATCTGGTTGATCTGGTGCAATGGGAGCTCTTCCCGTGTGTCACTCTCACACCCGCCGATGTCAAAGTTGTCAAAGCCCGCACTTGGGATACACTTATGACACCGGCTCAGTTTGAAGAGTCAACTGGATTGAAGCAGTTCTCCACCTTACTTAAAAAGAATGTCGATGCCTCCAATAAGTTGAAGGTCAAAGCTAATGGGGAGTTCACATTTACCCTCAAGGATGTTTATGCAAAGGTCTCGGTTAGATGGAATGTCAAAGCCCCGGAGGGCGCTAAAGATACCCATTATTCCATGATGCGTGGAACAACGAGTGAGCTGATTATCCGCCAGGGAGCAGAGCAGGGCTACAAAACCGCTCTCTATGTTGAACTGCGCAAAGGGGCTGATGCTGCCGCTGTTGAAAAAGGGCTGGTCGCTGCAGTTGCTAAACTTCAGGATAAATATCCCGGCATCGCACCAAAGAAAACCGATAAAGGTTGGCAGGTTGTCATTCCGGCTGAGCTGAAGGTCGGTCATGAGGCTCACTTTGGCCAGGTTATGGAGAACTATCTCGGCTTCCTTAAGGATGGCAAACTCCCCGAGTGGGAGGTTCCCGATATGTTGGTCAAGTACTACACTCTTATGGAAGCGTACAAGCTGAGCCGTTAAGGGCCCATGCCAAACTAATTTCACGTAATCGTATTGTCGAAGAGCCATCTTATGAGCAGGCTGTGCCGGATGCTTAGCAAAGTTGGCTCTTCGTTGATTATCGTGGGTGATATTTATTAGGATCAGTCATTTAAACATGGTCGCTATGCACTCTGATTAGCGCATTCCTGACCTCAAATATTAAGGAGCTCAATATGAAGCGAAGATTCGTTCTGGTTAGTGCACTGTTTGTTTTATCTACGGCCGTCATGGGGGCAGATACTATCCCCGCCAATTTACCTCGACCCGACGGCGAAGCGCCGACTAAAGGTCAGAAGGTGAAGGTCTATATCCTCGCGGGCCAGTCTAACATGGTGGGCTTCGGGCGCATCGCAGGAGGAGGCCCGCTTTACAGTTATATTTACCTTTCCGCTGATCCGACCGTGATGCCACGCAATCTGGGGAAGGACAAGGGTGCGCTCCTTCCGATGCGCATATATCCGTCGGCCGCGGCAGACTCCTGGTCGGGAGCCATGGCGAACGTCTACAAGGGTGCCTACGATCCCAATATTAACTATGCCAAGATGACACCGGCTAAGGTCGCTTCGGTCAAGCTGGGAACTACGGCTGAGACACTTCCAACCATCGAGGGTGACCACACGGTTGTTGTCAAAGCATTTATCGAAGTGCCAATGACCGGTAACCATGAAGTCCATGTCGGAATGGGCGATAGCACGTACGCGGTAGCAAGCGTTGACGGGAAGGAAGTTTATCGCAAGGACGCTGACACGGATGCGGTTATTACGAGCGTCGAGTTGAAAAGCGGGCAACGTTATCCAATCACGATTACTTACATGAAGGGTGGCTCAGCGGCATTGTGGATGAAATTGGTCGACCTTAAGTTGGCAGGCAACCTGACTACACTGACAAAGGCAGGCAAGTACCCATGGTTTCTTGATGATAAGGAGGAATGGTCCGTCCGCAATGATGTTATCTATTGGGATGTACGCACATCGAAGGAAGAGATCGGCGACGGTGGTCCTCTGAGTGTCAAATCGAACGGTGGCACGTTCATAGGACCCGAGATCCCCTTCGGGTTCGTAATGGGTGAATTTCACGATGAGCCAGTACTGCTGATCGAATCCTCCATGGGCAACCGCGCGATCAACTTTGATTTTAGACCTCCCTCCAGTGGCAAGACTGCAGAAGACAAGGCGAACAAGTTCTGTGGACTGGAGTATGACATGATGGTTGCAGGAGCTCGTAAGGCTCTCAAAAATATCGATAAAATCATCCCCGGGTACGAGGGGCAAGGCTACGAGATCGTAGGATTTGTCTGGTGGCAGGGCCACAAAGACAGCGGGCAGACAAAAGAACAATACGAGAAGCATCTGGTCAACCTGATCCAGGATCTACGCAAAGAGTTTAAGGCTCCCAATATGCGTGCTGTTGTCGCTACGGTAGGTTTCGGGGGCTGGAATCTTGGCGAGGGCTGGGTAGGGGTTCACGCCGCGCAGATGGCGGTGGCCGATCCAAAGCAGCATCCTGAGTTTGCTGGGAATGTTGCCACTGTTGATACCCGCGGCTACTGGCGCTCCCGGCGCGAGTCTCCTACTGGCACCGGCTACCATTATAATCACAATGCAGAGACCCAGGTGCTGACAGGGGATGCCCTTGGACGCGCCATGGTCAAAATGCTTGGGGGCCAGGCGGAAGCTCAGCCTGGAGCGAGACCGCAGCCGGAAGAAGCTGGCACAAAACCTCTCAAGGATATGTCATTATCGGAGATGGCCGACCTGGTCCACAGCGACGCTTTCGCGAGCACTTATTCACACAGCGATCTTGAACCTACGGCAGATGACATCGCTGCTATGGGTGCCGCGATGACTCCCATTGTGCTGGACGATATGCTTCCAACCTATATTGGTTCGGTTAAGGCAAAGGGCGTTAGGAAGGGGCGTCTGTCGGCGAAGTCCATCTTGAATGGAGCAGACCCGGCATGCAATCCAGGCGATGGTTCCCTTAAATGCGAGCTCGATGAGATCATCACGCACTACCACATTGCCGGCATCACCGACTATGACTGGAAGCGCTTTGGCTCGATCACCAAAGATTCCACATGGAACTACTTCAGCTTTGATCCTCCGGAAAAGCAGGATCTGGCCAAGAGCAAGCGCAACCGTAAGGTGACAGTTCCCGCCGGTATGGAGCAATGGATGACTACCGGATTTAATGCAGGCAAAGCCGGATGGAAGAAGGGGGCCGGACCGTTTGGTCAGAAGGACGGGCAGCAGAAACCCCTGACTCCGGGTTGCACAAATCCGAATTGCGGCTGCGGAGCAGTACCGACAACTTTGTGGGAGAAGGAAGTACTCCTGCTTCAGCAGAACTTTGAGATTCCGGAGCTGAAAGAGGGGCATCTGTATCGTCTGGTTCTCGGTGGGGCTCAGCACACACGCAAAGGGGAAGGTTATACTGTTTATGTCAACGGTAAGCCGTTTGCTGAAGCTCAAGGCGGCTATTTTCGTCATATGAATGGTGCCCGTGGTGGTTACATTACCGCGGATTTCCTGCCTGAGTTCAAGTCAGGCAAGGTCACCATCGCGATCAAGGCGTTTCTCCGGTACACACACTTCAATAACAAAACTATGTATTTTGGGTCGGATCCCGAATACCACGGCAAGCCCGTACCACCGAATGGGAATATCAGCGTGTGGATGGAGCAAGCCAAGCTTCCCGAAACGGTTAATGTTCTTATTGATAATAAATAGAAGTTATTTTCGCATGGGTTTTTAGTAAAAGGAGTATTTATGTTTAAGAAATGTCTTATCGCTGGCTTGTTCAGCGCGTTTTTTCTCAGCGCAACCTGGAATTGTACGTATGCCTTCACCGGTAAATTTGAGGACCCCTATTATAAAAAACGCCCGCAGTTCCATTTCTATCCGGCTCATGATGTCGCCCGGGTTAAGATCGATCACATCGGTCCGATCGGTATTGGACTGGAGCTGCGTCAGCCGGCTTTTACCATGCATCTGATCAGTGTTGAACCGGGCTCTCCCGCTGCGGCGACAGGCAAGCTGAAGCCGGGCCAGATCATTGAAAGTATCAATGGCAAGGTTCTGAAAGATGTCGACCCGCGCATCATCTTAGGTAACTTGATCACTGAGGCCGAGGCCAAGGACGGTATCCTCAAGGTGATGGTTAAGGCCGATGCCAAAGCAAAAGCAGAGGAAGTGATCGTAACGATCCCTGTTATGGGTTCATATAGCACTGCCGGCCCTTTGAAATGTGAGAAATCAGAAAAGATCGTTCGTAACTTTGCTGACTTCCTTGCGAAGCAACCGAGAGGCTGGGGATCAGCGCTTTTCCTCCTTTCAACTGGCGAAGAGAAGGACTTGAATGTTGTCCGCGAATGGTTTAGCAAAAAACTGAAACCTTCGTCTGGGGGGCAACCCTGGGAGATCGGCTATACAGGCCCGGCCATCTGTGAATACTACTTGCGAACCGGTGACACGAGCGTGCTCCCCGCGATTAAGAGCAAGTGTGATTATCTTATGCGGACCATTTACAACGGTTCATGGATGGGGCGTGGCGGGTGTAATTACAATTACATGGCGGGCGGCCACATGAACGCGGCGGGTGTGCATGATCTTACATTCCTCCTCCTTGCAAAGGAGTGTGGCGTGGACG
>Ga0307990_1004073_pt1 | contig 10856 bp, 15 predicted proteins | sample EllFjometagen129_FD_203168 | JGI IMG/M metagenome (GOLD analysis project Ga0307990, IMG submission 203168) | Marine microbial communities from Ellis Fjord, Antarctic Ocean - #129 | ecosystem: Environmental > Aquatic > Marine > Unclassified | place: Southern Ocean | collected 2014-10-08
ATTGGAATACATCAATAAGGAAAGCGATATGGGTGTGCCGGGACTGATTCAGGCGAAACGCTCCTACTATCCGGTTATGATGATAAAATCCTATAAACTTACCCTCAAGGGATAGCATGAGATATGTCCCGTGCGAACGGAAAGATCGAGTCGAAGGAAATGGACATGTTACTGAGCAATTATTTTGAAAAGACGACCGGTACCGGCGTTCTTGCCACAGCCGATTCATCGGGAAAGGTAAACGCCGCGATATACGGTAGACCGCACTTCATTGATGAAGAAACCGTTACCTTTATCATGGCTGATCGCCTGACCCACGCCAACATTCGGACAAACAGGAGTGCCGTTTATCTGTTCAGGGAATCGGGTGATCGGTACGTGGGAAGGCGCTTGTACATGACCAGGACCGGGGAAACAGACGATAAAAAACTGATCGATGAGATCAGATCGCGGCTCCATCACGGCGATCAACCGGAAGATCACCATGACAAGAAACACCTGGTGTACTTCAACATCGACCGTGTCCTCCCGCTGATCGGGGATACGACCACATAGATACGGGGGCCGTGCGTAAAACGATGAACCACCGTGTGAAAATTGTTTTGTACCGCTAGGTACCTGAGAATCGAACCCACATCTCTATGAATTCAAAAACCGCCCTCACTGACCGCCGTGCAGCCGCTTTCCGTACAATAATTTATGACTATTACGAGAGGCACGGTCGGAGCTTCCCCTGGAGGGAAACTACTGATCCTTATCGAATCCTCGTCTCGGAGGTCATGCTTCAGCAGACGCAGGCACCCCGCGTTCTCCTGAAATACGAAGCGTTTGTCCGCCTCTTCCCCGATGTTGCAACCCTGGCCGCCGCGCTGCTCCACGATGTCCTCAGTGCTTGGCAGGGATTGGGGTACAATCGCCGTGCGCTCGCCCTGAAACAAGCAGCAAAGCGCATTATCACCCTCTGTGACGGTATCATTCCCCGGGATGAAGAGGACCTCATCTCGCTTCCGGGGATCGGCCCTGCTACGGCTCGCGCAGTGCGGGCCTTCGCATTCAACGAACCGGTGGTCCTGATCGAGACCAATATTCGGGCCGTCTTCATCCATCACTTTTTCCCGGGGGAAGAAACCGTCTCCGATTCCCGTCTTCTCCCGCTGATAGAGAAAACGCTCGACCGAAACGACTCGAGGCGATGGTACAACGCCCTGATGGATTACGGAACCTTTCTGAAAAAGGCCCACGCCAACCCCGCACGCAGAAGCGCTCACCACCAGAGGCAGTCACCCTTCGAGGGTTCTGTCCGTCAGGTACGAGGGGCGATTCTCCGGCTCATCCTGGAAAAGGTGAAGGTTTCCAAGGGAGATCTCGTTAGAAGGCTCTCCTTTGATGAAAACATTGTAGGGGAAGTCCTTGAGCAGCTGGAGCGGGAGGACATCATTGTGAACAAGGATGGCTATATCTCAATCGCCTAGACCCTCAAGAGGGTAGGGTAAAGAGTATGCCGAAGACAGGGTGAGAATGATATTTGCTGATATTTTCCCTACACACCGGGGTCATCCACGGAAAACCCGATCTTCAGCGTCACCTGCCAGTATGAGACCTTTCCCCCCTCTACATAGCCGCGGGTATCGATAACCTGAAACCACCGTATCTGATGGATTGTTTTTGAGGCCCGTGAGATGGCGTGCTCAATGGCCTCCTGTACACCTTTTTGCGATGATCCCGTGATCTCGATCTGTTTGTATACCTGTTCTATCATGACAATCCCTCCTTATTCCAGTAGTGGTCTTTTTTATTCACACCGGGGCTCTCTTCGCGGAGTCGTGCGGAGCGCGAGTGCCAATAGAGGCCGCCGAATCGAAAACACTGCAGTATCTAATTAATTCTATAGAGAGGGAGAGAGGTGGAGGAGAACAGATTGACAGAGGGTTGCAGTGCCGAGAGTGGTGTTATCCGTCCGGCACGTACGCGCGCTCATCACAGAAGAGGCTCGATGATCGCGAAATCCAGTATGTCAGCTTTGGGCCCTACTACATCCACTGGGCGAAATGTTTCTCGTACTGGTCTTCCAGGATCTCTTTGTGATCCAGTTCCTCTCTGGCAAGTCTTGAGAAAAGAAACTCCAGATCCGTCCCGCCGTAGTTTCTCAAAAGGCTGCTGTAGAGATCATAGGCTGCCTGTTCCATCTTCATGGCGAACTGCATGATATCCTGAGGATCGCTCTCGGGATCAATGGTCCCGGCAACCATGTAGTCGCTGAAACTGATCTCGCTGATGTTCTTCTTCCCCCCGATGGTATCGACATCACCGCTCGCAAGGGCGTGCTCGATGAGATCTTTGTGATTCAGCTCCTGTGCGGCAAGTTCCTCGAGGAGTTTTCTCGCGGCCGTGTTTTTGACGATTTTCCGAAAGGATGTATACAGCTGGTAGGCTGCGTTTTCCTTGTCAGCAGCAAACGTTAAGGCGTTTTCCAATGATTCGAATTTCATTATGTCCTCCTTAATAAAAATACGTTAGATTTGCTGTTAGAGGTAATAATATCGTATCAGGCTTAATTTATCAACATAATCAGAAACCATCACGTCGGAGACGCTTTGGGAATCAGGGATGGGATATTTCTTTGAACGGACCTCGGATAAAGGGTGAAAGCAGGCGATCCCCCACGTTTTTTTCTAATGCTTCGGCAAAGGTTGTCATTGCCGGTCCTGCTGTTCTTTCAGACTGAGAAGGTGATAATCTCTTTGTCGGTGTTTCTTCGAACCCTTCCCTCGCTTTCAAGAAATCGCAGATGAGCGATGGTCTCGCCGGTGGCGAACCATTTTTGCGCGATGGGGAAGAGATCCCATGTCTCACAGTCGATATCCCAGGTCATGCCGGCGGCTATCTCGTAGGCGTTCATGGTCCCTTTTCCTATCACATCGATAACTTCGTCGGCGCGCTTTTCATGGTGCTTTTTCAGTTCGTCAATCCTCCCTTTGAGATCGGAGAAGAAGCTTCTGTGTCCCGGGAGAACGATATCTACCGGTAGATCGTAGACCTTATCAAGGCTGTTCAGGTAATCCTTCAGTGCGTTCACCTGGTAAGACCATGATTCGATGTGGGGTGTTATGTCAAAGAGGACATGATCCCCCGAGAGGAAAACCTTCTTGTCGGCCTCGTAGAGGCAGATGTGCCCCGCTGTATGCCCCGGGGTTGAGATACACTGAAAACGGTAGTCGCCAATTTCGATAACGTCATTGTCACCGATCAGAGTCATTTCGGGAACCGTCTCCGGGCTGTACTTGAAGCCCGGGTGGTTGTGGAGGGCCTTCATAAGCTCATCGGCGGGGAAACCGTTAATCCCGGCGTAGTCGATCATGGGCTGCCAAGTGCCTTCTCCCTGATAGACCTGTGCGTCAATCCTGCTGAAGTAGATCGTGCTGGTCTCGGTTGCCAGGCGTGTGACCAGCCCGGCGTGGTCGGCATGCATGTGGGTTATCAAAAAATCGGTTACAGCAAGATCGATGTCCAGGGCACGTATTCCCTCCTGCATTGCTTCGAAACAGACGGTACGGTTAAAACCGGTGTCGATAATCAGGTTTCGGTCAGCGCCTTTGATTACGTAGGAATTGAGCTCCTTCAGCGGACTGTTTGGGAGGGGCACTTCAATTCGGTAGAAACGGTCCATCACTTCGTTGATCATCTATAAGTCTCCTTTGTTCTCAATGTTGCGGCGAGGCTAGCATGTTCACCCGAAAGAAACAAGATATTACCTGATCTCACATACCCCGCCCCCGATAATCTCTCGCCATGCATATTAATTAGGGCAAATCCGTACAGATAGCGTCTTGTATCTTAATATTCTTGACACAGGAAAAACCGCTCTCTATAGTTAGAAAACGTGTATAAGCCCTTGTCCAACATGAAACGGGCGGGGTTCGGTGATTTTTTATTATGACCAGTAAGGGGGTAGTTGTATGAAAAGATATGGGAATTTTATCGGTGAAGAGAGCAGGGCACTGCTGCAAAGCGTGCGGGATTTCGTGGACAAGGAGATCATGCCGGTCAGGCTTGAACTTGATGAGAGCCGCGAAGCATGTGAGAAGGTCATTGCCAAACTGGTTGATCTCGGGATGCAGAAATATGGTCTTTCTCCCAAGTATGGCGGGCTGCTGATTGGCTCGGCGGTCGAATATTGCGCCGTCTGTGAGGAGCTTGCTCGTGGTGACAGCGGTCTAGCAACCGAGATGACCTGTCCGGAGTGGATCTTCGGACCGGCAATGAGGGCCCGCAACAAAGTGGTGCTTGAGAAATTCATGGCTCCCTTTTGTGCCGATGAACGGCACGCCGCGTGTTTCGCGCTGACCGAGCCCGATGGGGGGTGTAATGCAGAAGATGCCACTCAGCGCGGAATGACGCTACGTACCACCGCCAAGCTCGACGGCGATGAATGGGTGATAAACGGGGCCAAGCGGTGGCCGGGAGGCGCAAGCGTAGCCGAAATTTACGCCGTTCTCTGCACGACCGATCCACAGTTGGGGGAGGAAGGCGTTGCCATCATCTACGTGCCCGATGGTGTTCCCGGTCTTTCATTCGGTGTGCCGGAGAATAAGCTGGGGATGCGGTACAGCGATATCAATGCCGACATCTTCTTTGATAACGTCCGCGTGCCGAAGGAATACCGAGCTTCGGGTCCGGGTGAAGACTGGAAGCTCTTTCGCGCCGCTCTGGCGTGGGGACGTCTCAGTTCCGCCGGCTTTTCCATTGGGAATGCCCAGGCTGTCCTCGAGATCATAATCGACTATACCAGTAACAGGTTTTACAAGGGGAGAGCGGTCAGAGAACATTCACTGCAGGCGGCCATGATAGCCGATATGGCCGTGGGGATAGAGAGTGCCCGTGCCTATTATCTGAGCGTTGCTTCGATGTTCGATAATCGCAAGGAGTTTGGCGATCCGGGAGACACCTACCTGATGGGAAAGGCAACGGGCGCCAAGGTCTATGCCTGTGATGTTACGGAGATGGTTTGTAATCGGGCCATAGAACTTATGGGTGCCTACGGGTATATCAAGGAATATCACGTCGAGAAATATCTTCGGGACAGCAAGATTATTCAGTTATGGGAGGGTGGCGGCCAACTGGGCCGTATAGAGGTTGCTCAAAGCTATTATCCCATAACGTAAAGGACATAGGAGTAAACACAGATGCAGGTGGTGAGTATTGAGAAGCTGGGGGAAAAGATATACGGGTGTCTGGATGACGGGATCAATTACCACATATTTTCGATTGATCCCGAATGCCTCGTTGAGTATGACGAGAGTTACTACAGAGGCGATTATGATGATTATGATCACTTTGTGCTCTCGTACGCGCAGATGGATCCCGGCCTCTGTTTTCTTGAAACGCCAGTGGCGATAGGGGCTGCTGATAAGGAAGACCTGACCTATGCGCTGATGCTGGGTGTATGGAAGGAAATATGGGAAGGGAAGGGGTGATCCATAGGCAATGGTTCACCCCTTCCCCCTGATGACGCGGAAGTAGTCCGAGAGTATTTCGCGGTGGTCAAACATCAGGGGCTCGGGGAGTGTGTCTTCCGTAAAGACCCCTATCTGTGCGGCATCATCCGCGGCCGCGGGGGTTCCTGCTGCCCTGGCCATAAAGACTGTGGATATGGTGTGCTGACGCGGGTCCCTGTCGGGCCGTGAGTATGTCCCGAGCTGGCCTTCGAGTATCACATCAAGGGAGGTTTCTTCCCGTGCCTCTCTGACGGCGGCATCTTCCAGCGATTCTCCGTAATCGACAAAACCGCCGGGGATTGCCCAGCCGATGGGATCGTTTTTCCTTAGTATCAGGACGATACCTCCTCCTTCGACGGTGATAATGATATCGACCGTAGGTGTTGGGTTGTGATAAATCTCCAGCTCTGCCCCACAGTTAGAACAGATTCTCTTTGTCTTTCCGCTCATGCTAATCCCCCGCTCGTCTGTGATTTCAGAGATATAAATTCAAACACGGTGTCTTGTCAAGGACGGATTTTCTTGACATGTCGGGGTTATTTATTTACTGTCCACCAGAAACAAGGTCGTTCCTATGAGAAAATAAGCTCTTTTTGGAGGGAAGATGATTGGCGTACTGATTATAACCCATGGTAACCTCGGCGATGAGCTGATAAAGGCCGCCGAAATGATAAAGGGGGATACTCGGGGGATTATCCCCCTTTCACTGGACGCGAAAACGGGCGTGGAAGATATCAAAAAGAAAATCACATCCGCCATAAAAAAGGCCGATTCGGGGGAAGGTGTACTCATTATGACCGATCTGTTCGGAGGCACGCCCTCAAATATCTCTCTGTCGTTTCTGAAAGAGGAAAAGGTGGAAGTGGTTACCGGTGTGAATCTTCCCATGCTACTCAAGATATCCGATATACGAGAAGACAAAAAGAAACTTGCTGAATTTGCCAACCTCGTGAAGGTGTACGGCAGAAAAAACATATACCTTGCCAGTGAGATACTAAACAGAAAAGCGGGTGATTAACCTGCGATGCCTCCCACCCATGAATCCTTCCCTGATAAGAATTGATAATAGGCTTGTCCACGGCCAGATCCTGGAGGCATGGGTTCCCTTTATCGGCGCCTCGCACATAGTGATTGTCAGTGACGAGTTCGTGGGTGACCTGTTCCGGGAAGCGGTCATCCGAATGGCGGTACCCCAGCAGATAGAGACGCACATCTACGGTATCGAAGAATTTTCACGTGGACTCGCCTACAAAAACTACCTGGAAGAGACAAGCATAATCCTGTTTGGCAGTATTGACGATCTACTGAGGGCTCACCGGCTGGGCTTTAAGCTCAAAGCCCTGAATATAGGCAACGTCCACGCGAATAAGGGCGTCTACCATCCGACGCCATCCATATCTCTGAGTAAGGACAACGTGCAGGGACTGATATCGCTCGCCGGTTCGGGGGTTAAGATAGAACTGCGGTGCGTCCCGAGGGACAGGCCCGTTGATTTTCTGAGAGCGGCAAAGAAGTTCGGCAACTCCAAACATAATTTCTAACGTACTAAAGGCGTATCATGTGGTTGAACTCCCTTGAAGTGGCCCTTCTGGGCGGAGTTATCTGTCTGGACAGGGTGTTCCTACAGGCCATGATATCACGGCCCATTGTCGCCGGACCCCTCATAGGGGTGGTGCTCTCGGACCCCTTTACCGGACTGATAATCGGAGCCTTTATAGAACTGTTGTGGATCGACAGACTGCCGATGGGGCTCTATGTGCCCCCCAATGATTCAGTCGCCGCCATCCTGGCAACAGCGGGGGCCATCCTGGCGGGAAGGGAATGGGGGTCTCCTCCCCCCGAGCTGATCGCCCTGGCCATCCTCCTGTTTCTCCCTTCCGGTATCCTTGCCCGGCAGGTTGATGTGTGGATTATAAAGACGAATGGCAGGCTTTCCCAAAAGGCCGCCGAGTACGCCCGTATGGGCAACATAAAGGGCCTTGCCAGGGAGCATAGATATGGGCTCGTGAAGGTATTCGCAGGTGCGGTCCTCGTTATTCTTGTGTGTCTGGTGCCGGGAGTGCTGATTCTCAAATGGGGGTTCCCCCTCCTTCCGGAGAGGGTTTTGAAAGCCCTTTTATATACCTACTCCTTCATTCCCGTCCTCGGTATCGCGGTGGCCCTGAGTACTATCAAATTGCGTGGCGCCGTCCCGCTCTTCGCGGGGATCTTCCTCCTCGCCACCCTGGTTATGGAGATTTTTTAGATAGGGAATACCGCATGGTGGAGACTGCTTTGGATATCGAAACACGTGATATGGCGGCGGATGATCTGGATGATGTCCTCGTGATCGAATGTGCCTCATTCCCAACCCCCTGGTCCAGGGGTATATTTCTGGGGGAGGTAGAGCATCCCTTCTGCCACGATATTGTGGCCCTCGTGGAGAGTCAGATTGTCGGGTATATATGCTTTGCGATAGTCTACGATGAGATCCACCTCAGAAACGTGGCCGTGCATGAGGAGTGGAAGCGACGCGGAGTGGCTTCAAGGCTTCTATCGCGGATGATCACCGTTGCCTCCGCCGAGGGGGCTCGATACGGCACCCTTGAGGTGCGGGAATCAAACAAGGCCGCATTAGAGTTGTACAAAAGATTTGGCTTTGTGGTAGAAGGGACACGGCCTTCTTATTACTCCAAGACGGGCGGGGACGCCCTTATCATGTGGGTGGATTTTGGATTATGAAATCTGATACCTGTGCAATGGTCTCTTCTCAAAGGGAAACGGTCAAAGGGCATTTTCTGATGACTGCCAAGACCCCCGCCTCTTTCAGAAGTGCCATCCCCGGGCAGTTTGTTATGGTGAGGCTGGAAGGCGGCACCACTCCCTTTCTCTCCCGCCCCTTTAGCCTCTATTCCGTTTATTCCCGAGGCGACGATACCTTTGTCGAGATCTTCTACAAGGTCGTGGGAAAGGGAACAGAGGCCCTCTCCCGACTGCAGGAAGGGGATGCCCTGGACATCCTGGGGCCTTTGGGGAAGGGGTTTGATGTTCCGCTCTCATGCAGGAAGATAGTCCTGATAGCCGGCGGGATCGGCGTGCCCCCCCTTTCCTTTCTCGCGCAGCGCTACGGGGGAGACAACCGCAATATGGAGATAATCTGCTATGTGGGCGCGGGAAGCTCGGAAGCACTCGTGGGCCTGGACAGGTTGGAAGAAATCTGCTCCGTGGTGGAGATAAGCACGGATGATGGGAGCAGGGGATACCACGGACTTGTTACCGGACTCTTCGAACGGGATCTGGACCCTTATGCGGATGATACCACGCGAATCTATTCCTGCGGTCCACGCCCCATGCTCGCGGGCCTGCAGGTACTGCTGAAGGACCGATCGGTTGTTTGTCAGGTCTCTCTTGAGGAACGGATGGCATGCGGAATCGGCGCCTGTCTCGGGTGTGTCGTGAGGACACGGGGGGATAGTTCTGAACTGGTCAGGGTTTGTAAAGAAGGGCCGGTCTTTGATATCAAAAATGTTGAATTCGGGGGATGACCATTACAGCCGACAACCCTGACTGACAGGCTGTATGAGGTGGGTACATGAACGTAAAGATGGGTGTTGCGATAGGGGGGCTGACATTGAAAAACCCGGTCATGACGGCATCGGGGACATTCGGCTACGGCGAGGAATACACCGGTTACCTCGATCTGAATCGTCTGGGTGCCATTGTTGTCAAGGGGCTGTCACTGAATCCCAGAGAGGGGAACCCACCCCCCAGGATTATAGAGACAGCTTCAGGGATGCTCAACGCGGTCGGTCTTCAGAATGTGGGAGTGAAGGCATTCATTGATGAGAAGCTCCCGTACCTCCGCACGATTGACTCCGCGGTGATCGCAAACATATTCGGAGAGAGTGTTGAGGAGTACGTAAAAGTTGCCGAGATTCTTGGCGGTGTCGAGGGCGTGGACGCCATCGAGGTAAACATATCCTGTCCAAATGTCAAGAGGGGCGGGATCGCCTTTGGCTCCGATCCTGTCCTTGCCGGGGAGGTGACACGGGCGGTGAAGGGGGCCTCGCGGCTCCCCGTTATTGTGAAGTTGACCCCAAACGTGACAGACATAACCGAGATTGCCAGGGGTGTTGAGGCAGCGGGCGCCGATGCCCTTTCCCTGATCAATACGCTTACCGGGATGTCGATCGATATAGAAAAAAGGGCGCCTCACCTGGAGCATATAACCGGAGGCCTGTCCGGACCGGCAATAAAACCGGTTGCGCTCCGAATGGTGTGGGAGACAGTTAATGCCGTCTCTATCCCCGTCATCGGTGTGGGGGGGATCATGAACGCCTCCGACGCTATCGAATTTTTCATCGCGGGCGCGCGGGCCGTCCAGATCGGAACGGCAAACTTCATCAACCCATCCGTAGTCACCGATATTATTGACGGTATCGAACGATACCTGTCGGATAACAACTTTGATGACATCAACAATCTGATCGGGACACTCAGGGTATAAGTGCTCTCCTGAAGGTTTCAGCCGTACAATATAATCCGCAAACCCCCGGAAAATGAAACTGGAGTTATAACAATGACGAAGACAGGTGAATACGATGTGATAATCCTCGGGGCGGGTCCCGGCGGATATGTTGCCGGTATCCGGGCCGGTCAGCTGGGTCTGAAGGCCTGTGTCATTGAAAGGGAGACCCTTGGGGGGGTGTGCCTGAACTGGGGATGCATCCCGACAAAGAATCTTATTCACCAGGCCGGAATCTTTCACTCCCGCCTCGAACTGGAGGAAATGGGGTGTACTGTCGACCAGGAGAGATTCGATTACGAATATGTGTACAACCAGTCCAGGGAAGCAGTCCGGACCCTGGTTTCGGGTGTCGAACAGCTCCTGAAAAAAAACAGGGTTGAGCATATCAGGGCCACCGCCACGATCGTTTCAAGAAACGGGGTGGCAATTGACGATACCACTGAAATTTCAGGGAAAAACATCATCATTGCCACAGGATCCCGTCCCCTTCAGATCGAGGGGTTTGAATTCGATGAAGGGCAGGTTCTCTCTTCGACAGGAATTCTCTCTCTCAAGAAACTGCCGGATAGCCTGATTATACTAGGCGCTGGCGCCATCGGATGCGAATTCGCCTATATCATGAACCGATTCGGTGTGCGGGTACATCTGGTAGAAATGGAGAAGCACATCCTGCCCGTTGAAGATGCGCGGGTGGCTGCTGTTCTCGAACGTTCCTTCAAGGAGAGCGGCATAGAGGTGATTACCGGTGCGCGTGCTGAATCTCTGGAAAAGACATCCGAAAAAGTGACAGTTGCACTGACGGATAAGAAGGGCAGCGCGCGGCATATAGAGGCGCAGAAGGTGCTGTGCGTCTT
>Ga0307990_1004074_pt1 | contig 10856 bp, 4 predicted proteins | sample EllFjometagen129_FD_203168 | JGI IMG/M metagenome (GOLD analysis project Ga0307990, IMG submission 203168) | Marine microbial communities from Ellis Fjord, Antarctic Ocean - #129 | ecosystem: Environmental > Aquatic > Marine > Unclassified | place: Southern Ocean | collected 2014-10-08
AATCGGATCGGCTGCAAACTGAATATAGGCCTTTGAAATGGTCTGACCGGCAGTCAGGGGGATATTTCGGAAGCGAACGCCAACCGTCTGCATGCCAAAATCGAAGTTGTCATCAACCATTTCCAGATCGGAGCTACCTGTATGCACGGTTCCGTCGGCGAGGGTTTGTTCTGCATCATCGCGACCATCCACAACTGGAATATCAAATGTATTCGGAAGAGAAACCTGTGTGCCCAACGAGACAACAAGGTTAACCGGTATACCCATAGCTGCGACTGAACCGCCAACCGGACTCTGGCTGATCACATCGCCGGCTGGCACCGTACTGCTGTACTGGTTATTTTCTGTTCCAACGATGAATCCCGCAATCGTGATATTCGATTCAGCAACGATTTGAGTTTGACCCACGACGTCAGGAATCTCTATCGAAATCGGATTCTGAAGCGCCGTGATGTCCATGGTATCAAACGGTTCAGTGCTGAATCCACCGTAATAGTTCAATACGACTTTGGATGTCGTTTCATCCACATTCAGCACACCGAAACCTTGCAATGAGCATTGCTTATAAAATGTCACATACGGCTGTTCCGCAGCAAGGATTGCCTCGCGCTCTTCTAATGTTGCTGCTGCCGTCACGTAAGATGAATCCGTCGCAATAGACGGGCCATACTGCGTAATAACCCGATCGGTTGAAACTGCGTTCCTATTTTTGATGACACTGCTCGCCATGATCTGAACAATCGGTCCCCATTGCGTTGTCCGACGGACAACCGAATAACGGTGCAAGTGGCCAACTAACGCGATTAGATTGTTCGATGCCATCACCTGCAGAAGCCGCTGCCGGCTTACCTCATCGGTGCGGTACATATGCCAGCATCGTTCCGTAACCGGGATAACCGGCTCATGGAACACGGCAACCTTGACCGGCGCGGTCGACGCTTGTGCTGCGGCATCAAGCCACGCAATCGGATCAACGGAATTGCGACTATAATAGTCGCAGACAAAAATCTCAACCGAACCTGACCGATAGGAATAATTCGCCATTTGAATCGAGTCGTCGTCCGTTTGCTTACAAATCATCGGGAGGTAGTGATTGTCAAAAGCAATTCTGGACGGTAACCCAAACGTCACGTCATGATTCCCTTTTGCAAGAATCCAAGGCACTCCCAGTCCGGATTGTTCGACGGCCTCCATTGCGCTTGCTGCCATTTGGTCTGCTTTACTGTCGCCGGCTAATCCATTAGAAAGGTCTCCAAGCTGAATCACCCCTTTGACGGAGGGAGTATTCGTTTCTATGACCCCCTGCAAATGCGTCATAAAATCGTCCCAATTCGCCTCTGTAATTGCACATAAATTCGAGATCCCGGGTATAGTAGCTGGCGCGTTAATCTCCAACCATTCGAAATCATGATCCTCCAATAGGTCATAATGCAGATCACCCAGCAGGATAAACCGGTTTGTCTGTGAATTCGCAAGAAGCGGGCAAATAAACAGCAATAAAAATGCGGCCAAAACCCCGACCCGTCTTACAGAAAAAACCCTGCACATAATCGTTCCTTTTTTTATCGAAGAAGCCGACAACCATCCGTCCTCAAACTTAATCTCACAGCGACTCAACGTATCCCCATGCAAAAACAATGGATACCCAACCACTTGATAATAGGTGATCAAGCACGATTATGCAGATCATCGGGGTTCATTAGTGGATCAAATAAGTTCAAAACCGCTAGAAATACGATTCCATGAAAAATCAGAAGTTGGAATCCGCACGAAAAAACTTTTCTAAGAAGAAAAATGTGTCTCACGATATTCGGAGGGACTCATGCTATAATATTTTTTGAACAGGCGGGAAAAATTTGTAGGCTCTTCGCATCCGACCAGAAAGGTGATCTCCGCAACCGACTGTGCACTGCCGACAAGCAGTTCTGCGGCCTTCATCATCCGGAATTCATTCATAAAATCACCCGGAGTCCGGCCCGATACCGCCTTAAACTTCCGCCTCAATGTACTTCGACTCATGCTCAGCGCAGAATCAAACTCATCAAAGCCAAAATTCCAATCCGAATACTGTTCCTCGAGCACCCGCATAACCTTTTCCAGAAACTCATTATCCGGTGTTCCTTCAGGAAGCTTTGGCGTCAGCACCGGAACGTCAAGGCAGAACTTCTCACGCAGTAAACGCCGTGATTTTAGCAGATTGGCAATACGAGTCTGCAACAGCACCATGTGAAACGGTTTAGTAATATAATCGTCCGCCCCCGTTTTCAATCCCTCCACTTGATGCTCAAGCGATGCCTTTGCAGTCAGCATCACCACCGGGATATGAGAGGTTTCCATGCTGGTCTTCAGTTCGCGGCATAGAGCCACCCCGTCCATCACCGGCATCATGAGATCCGTTATGATTAGATCCGGAACCAGCTCTTTGGCCAACTGCAACCCGACCTCGCCATTCACTGCGGTTTGCACCTGATAAGCCGATTCCAACCCCTCGACAATAAAACCCCGAATATCCTCATCATCTTCCACAACCAGAATCACGGAGAGCGTGTCTTCATCCGGATGCCCGGAAGGGGGCAACGGATCCACGGACGACACAGATTCCAAAGACTCCTCCACAAGATCCTGCGCCGACGGTTCCGTCTCCGCATTTTCCACAGATCCAGCAGACAGGCCTTTGCGAACGAGGGGTAACCGGACCGTGAAACGTGTTCCGGGACGCTTCACATCCGGGTGGAGGGGACTTTCAACACGAATTTCACCGCCCAGAAGATCAACTAACTCCTTGGTCAAATTCAGGCCGATTCCCGCCCCCTGAGCCATCGACGCTTCAGAAATACGGTAAAACCGATCGAAAATATGTTCCAGATGTTCTTGAGAAATCCCCAACCCGGTATCCTCTACTGCAAAATACAACAGATAGCCGTCATGATCGTCCGGCTGCTCTTTCAGAATAATATGAACTTGTCCACCGGCCCTCGTATACTTGATTGAGTTAGAAATCAGATTGGTACAAATCTTCTGCATTTTATCAAAGTCGAACCACCCGCAACACTCTTCCGCACAGTCCAAAGAAAGGGAAATTTTTGCCCGATCGGCCAGGACCTGCAATGAGGTCATCCAATCGCGCAAAAGCGGAGCCAGATCTCCCTTCGTCGCCTCGATAGCTATTTTCCCTTCCTCGATTTTCCGGAAGTCCAGCAGTTGGGTAATTAAATTCGTCACACGCTGAGCATTGCGCAATACGATAGAGAGAGCACTTTTCTTCCGCTCATCGGTTTCTGAACTCAGGATGGTTTGAAGCCGTCCGAAGACCACCGTCATCGGCGTCCGAAGCTCATGTGAGATATTGGTGAAAAACCCGGTCTTAAGCCGATCCATTTCCTCCAAATGCTGTTCCCGGTCTTTCTGTTGCTTCAGCAGGAACACTTCGCGTTCCTGTTGCCGCTCCACCAACAGCTTCTGCTGTTCCAGCAAATGCCGCTCACGCGCTTCCTGTTGCTCGATCAAAAAGGCCTCGTGTTCCGCCTGCCGCTCTTCCAAATGCCGCTCGCGGGTGCGGATCAAAAGCCAAGCCAACAGCAGAATTAAACCCGTAAAAACAGAAATCATGGAAATAAACCACGCCTGCCGCCAGAGCGGCGCAATCACTGTAAACTTAATGCGATCCGGGGTCGGGTCAACATTAAGGGCACGGTCGCGGGCACGAACGTCCAACACATGCCGCCCGCTGCTCAGATCTAAAAATGTCTGGCCCGTTTCATGAGAAAAAGCAGACCACTCCCCTTCATCCAGACGCCAGGAATATTGCAACCCGCCGACCGGTGTCGCGCTCCACAGATCATGACCCGACCAGGTAATATGATTGTTGCCCGGCTGAGCAACACGTTCCAAATAATCGATGATGCGCGCATCGGGAGCATTCGTCTCAGGCCGGTGACGAATCGTACAATATCTCTCCGACTCACCCACCTCGATATACTGCTCCCGCGCCTCCTCTGCGACATAATTTAACCAGATAGAGCCATCAATCGATTGCCGCATACTGCTCCACCTTGTCGACATAGCAAACCATTCCGGGTAGGCATACGTCGTCCAGTCTTTCCCGTCAAACTGGCTGATTCCTTTATCCGAAGAGGCTAGCAGAGATCCGTCGTGCAGCGCCAAAAGACCGGAAAGAAGAAAGCTAGCAACTCCATCCTTCGCGGTGAACACCCTCCATGAATCTCCTTGCCGCTGACAAACCCCGAAATTCTCTTTCGCAACCCAAAGCCTTTGATTCTGATCCAGTGTCATATCAACGGTGTTTTCCCCTTGAAGTGCGAGTGAAGGTTCAGCCACCGGCGACGAGCCATCATACCGATAAATCTGCGTCGAACCCACCCATAACGTCCCTTCAGGGGTCTGTGAAAACGAAGTCACGTAATACGGAAAATCAGGCGAACCATGGTGCTTCAAGAGCCGGACACCCCCCTCTTTATCCACCGCATACTGGAGTGCCCCGCCGGCATACGGAACATCCGCAAGCATTTTGCCTCCCGCACCGAACCATATCGTTCCGTCTGCCGCCTCAAAAACAGCGTGCGGTTCAATCCAGCGCGCAAATTCAGGATGGAAAAACCGGATCCAGCGGGTTCCGTCAAACACGGCGATGGCTGCCCGTCCGTTATACTCACCCGCGCCCCAGATCAATCCATGACTGGACTGGATCAACACATCGGTTCGTTCAATCAACCCGTCTTCCAGACCGTACTTCAGCCACTCGCCCGACCGGGAATCATAAGAAACCACCCAGTTTCTCTGTAAAACAAACCACTGAACCCCATCGGGCGTTTCGCATTCGAAATGCAATCCCACGTAGGTCATCCACTCACGGCTCCCGAGATCCACCGAATAAACATGGCCAATGCGCCCGATCACCCAAAGGCGGGCATTACGGGCTTCATACAAGGAGAAAGGAACGAGCGGCAATGCAGGTTGAGTGTGGGGGTAAACCACCTCAGCGCCTGCTCCTTGCAAGCACAGAAGGGTTCCGCCTGATCCGGCCCAGATCGATCCATCGCGACTTCTCAAAAGCGAATAATACGAAGCGGGCGGGGCGGCATTCTCTCTGGATACCCAACGTCCGCGACTCGAGTCAAACGCTTCAAGACCTGAATCCTCCGAACCGTTCACATACCAAATGAGGCCATCCCGTCCGGCGACAACCCGGGCCTCAACATTCTCGTTATCAAACGGAACCGGAAATTCACGCCACGTCGATGCCGCCTTCGGGCGGCCGTTTTCAACCGGAAGTTGAACAAGCCGGGAACGGACATCCCCTGTCCGTTCAACGACCCATAGATCTCCCTCCATCTCCTGACAAAACGACTCCAGCTTATTTTTTCCGGAAGCCGCAATCGCAATGGAAAAATCAGTAAGATCTTCGCTGATCCGCCACAAGGCGCTAGGCACAATCAACCAGATTGTCCCGTCCTCCGACTGCGTCAACTGAGCAGTAAAGACAGATGCCCCGACATCTTTGATGATGACCGTCCATTCATCATCTTGCCGAAGAACGAGGCTTTCACCGATCAGCACAAGAAGATTCCCATCCCGCAGAACCAGCAACGCCTTCGCCCACGGAGTTGCCTTGGCCTTCGTGATTTTTGATAACAGCTCCTCATCAAAAGGGATTTTGTTTGCCGTCACCCCGTCATACGAAGCGATACTGTCGACATTCCCGAACCAGAGCGTCCCATCCTCCGCCTCGTCCATGCAAAGCACCCCAAGATCGCTGAGTGACTCCTCATGCCGCCAGCGCCACGGCTCCAGAACCGGATCGGCAATGACGGGCGTATAGGGTTCAACCGCTGCACACCACAGCGGCAGTAGCAGGAAACAGAATAGGAAACGACCTTTCATACAGGATTAAACGTATCACCAAATCGGAACAGATTCCAGTCGGAATTCTGAACAACAAGGGATGGCTCAATTCGACAAAATCGATCTTCTCTTAAGACCGCTCCCGTTATTCCACCCCAACCCGAAAATGACCGATCGGGGCAGTGCCGACGGACACGGTAGTCGAACGAGTCGACACCGTGGCCTTCAAATTATTGGTAACGGTACTCCAGACTCCCAAAACCAGAGTTGTGCTCTTTTGCACGCTATACGTCTTTCCCGGCACACTCTGCCATTGAATCTGCAACTCTGTTCCCGAAGCGGGCGTAAGCGGTTCAACCTTTAATACCGAACCGACATCATAAGGATCCGTTCCCGCAACAAACTCCTCGTAAGTGGTCAATCCATCTAGATCCAGATCTTCTCCCTGCCCCTCTTTCAACAGATTGTTCGTGACAGCCCAATCGTAATAGGCGGAACCACCCTGCACGGCAGAGAAAAAGACGCCCCCAAGAATCATATCCGTTTGAGTGGCTTGAAGCCGAACATCATAGCCGTTGCACCGGTTCCCAAAATAGGCATCACGGATGAGAGCCGTAACCACACGCCACTCCCCGCTGCCCGTTAAATCCACGCTCAGCGGCGAAACCGCCCAGAGGCCGGCAGTTGCATCGTAGTGCAGACTGAAGTTTCCCTTTCCCTGATCATAGTAAAGAACTTCAACCATCTGATACGGGGCATTCCCGTTCTTCAGCGCAGGGTTCAATGTCTTATAATAGCCATAACGAGCAACCGCTCCAGGCTTAGGCGTTATGCTGTATCCGGCCACACCGGCGATATTCGTCGCGGTAACCACACACTCGCCGGTGATGGTGCTAATCGTTCCCGCCTCGCCGTAATCGTTCACATTGCCGGAATAGAGATCGCCGATAGCACGTGGATCGAAGGTGTCGGTCCGGAACGGCGATGCCGGCAACCCTTCCATCGAGAAGAGATTGCAGAGCGGAAAATTTTCCCAGCCGTAACGAACCGCCTCAGGATTCGGCACCGATGGACTCGAAACAATCACCTGATTCCCGCTGATCACCGCATTGGCTTCCACAAAGATTTTGTCCGCACCGCAGAGAGTAAACCCTACCAATGACGTTGTCGGCACTACGAAAGCGTCCGGATCGGTTTCCGGCGCAAAGCCTGCGGTTTTGTTCATCACCACTTGCTGTGTCTGCAAGCCGGTATCGGCGTTATTAAATGAGATCGTGACCTGATTGCCGTTAAACTGCGCTCCGCTGTAGAACGGGCTGTCGGCGACCACATTTACGCCTGCGGCCTTTAGCGCATGCAGCGCCAGACGTTCGCCCGCCAATTGCTTATTTTGCGGATGGATATCTTCATATTCACCGGCATCGGTGATGACCGCCATACCAGTATTTGTAACCGACAACGTCTGTAGCTGCGAATCACGTAGCCATGCCCATGTAGTTCCCTCCAGGTTTTGGGACGTGTTGTTCCAGGGTGCCAACTGCACATAGTAGAATGGGATGTCGCCGCGACCAAAGGTATCCCGCCAGGACTCAATCAGTCCGGGGAACAAGGCATAATGATCCATCGCACGCTCCGAATTCGACTCGCCCTGATACCAGATCACTCCTTTAAACGTAAAATTGCGGAATGGATAAACCATCGCATTATACAGTGCCGACGGATCCCCCTGATCCATTGTCCCGGGATCCACCACCGAATATCCTAGCTCCAGCATCTTCTCCGCCGGCGTCCAGGCTTCTGCGCTGGTTGCGCCCCATGCACTTTCGATCAGACCGATCGGAATATTCAGATCGGTTTGCAGTTTGGCTCCGAAGAAATAAGCAAGCGGAGAAAACGAATTCAGATAGGTCTCTGTACTCGCCTGCCAGGTTTCCCCGACCACCGCGTCAATAACCGCGGTTTCCTGTGGCGTTTCGGCCACCACTTTGGCTCCAATTAGCAGACGGATGTTCGGATTTGCTCTGCCGACTGGTGAAAGCCAGGAAAAGCTTAAAAACGGACGATCCATATTGGACTGTCCGCTGGCAAACCAGACATCCCCGACCAGTACATTCGAAACAGAAACCGACCCGGATAGCGTCGAAGCGGTCAGCGTACGCGGCGTAAAAGAAGCCGTCATCGGATCGAGTGTTGTTATCCACGTTCCATCCTGATCTGCGGTGGCGATTTTCGTCTGCCCAGCAAAGGTGACCGCCACCTCATCGCCGAGACCTGAGCTGCCGTATACGGCGACGTTGTCATTGCGCTGTAGCACCATATTATCCGTAAACAAATTAAACAGCTTGACCGGTGCGGCACCGGTTCCATCGGTCAGTTCGGCATGAAAATCTTTAATATTCACCTGAACATTTGCAGATGAAATCGCATTTCCGATGATCCCGACCCCTGTCACATTCGTAAAGGTTTGCGCAGAGAACGAAACGGCTCCGAACCCAAGGTTGGCATCATCATCTGTAAATAAAGCAAAGTCAGCCGGATTAAAAACCGCCCACTGCAGCCCGGCCGTATCGCCATGAAACGATGCGGTTGTTGAAGATTGCTCCGCATTCAGTGTTGTTTGGTTTGCCACGTAATAGGTGCTTCCGTCCCGGATCACAAAACGAAGCCCGCCGCCGCCATTTCCTTTGAAACTTTCCGTTGTGACCGACAAAGAACAAGTTGCTGTATGATCAAACTCCGTAAATCCTGAAACCAGAAAATCAGCGGAATTCCACAAATACAGTACCTGTTCTGCCGAATTTACGGCAATCGTACTTGGGCGAGAAAACATCGTATTAAAGCCCGTATAAATCCCGACGACACCTGCCGAACCCTGCACACCGGAGTCGGCCGTGAGATGAACCCCTCCGTAAATCACCATGCCATTCGTTGCTGCAGCATTATATGCAGGGATGGAATCACTCCAATCCCGGAACCGCTCCGTATCGGTATTCACGGTCAAACTCATCCTAACGGTTGCGGGAGCAAAGGTAGTATCTACAACTACAGCCGCCTGCACAGATGCGCCGGCCAGCAACAGAAATACCATCCAATTTATCTTTTTCATCCCATTCTCCTTTAAGACTAATACTTGATAAATCAACGTTTGATAATATCGTGATCAAGCCGATCGTGCAGATCATCGGAGTTCATAAATGAATCAAATAGGTTCAAAACCGATAAAAACACGAGGCTGCATGATTGATTCCAGTGATACGGCCGGGTGGCTGTGCGGAAATCTCAATTTGAGTTGGTCTGTGATCTCTCATGGACGACGGGTTGCCACGACATGATATTTCCCAACCCATTTCCTGAAAATTCCAAATTTATGCCGATTTGAACGTATATGATCGGAGAGTGACGCTCAGTGATATGGGGATGACGCCGAATTGTGATTAAATATTTACCTGTAGTGAGTACTACAGTTATTCAAGTTAATGGCTATTTGAGACTTGTGAAGGAGCACGCCTCAAGTTGGGTGAAGGAAACAAAAGGAGAAACACATGCAGAAAAATATGAAAATAATGGCAATGATAGTGGGGATCGCAATGATCGCCAGCGTTGGTCTGGGGGGGGTAGCTTACTCGTTCGTTGGAAGTGGCAACTGGACTAACCTTACCGCGAATACGCCTGGCCTCGGGTGGCCTGTAGATACTGCAATGCTGAGTACGGTCGGAAACACAGGACGCATCGTTGGCGGCAGCGAGGTTGACATGACTACCGCAGAAACTATTGCAGCTCTTCAACTGGGTTTTAATACTCCCGGAACGTTGAATATTAAGAACGGCGGATCTCTTACGGCCAACTCGACCACCTATATTGGAAACACCGGTGCTGGCACGATGAACGTCAACTCCGGCGGAACGTTCACCGCCGCGTCATCACAGATTGTAATAGCTAGAATCGGGTCTGGCGTTCTTAACGTCGATGCCGGTGGAACAGTGATTACCGCCTCGCATCTGTGGGCAGGCCTATCCCCCTCAGAAAGCGGAACAATCAATGTCGATGGAACCCTGAAGATCGGGGCAAACTTCGCGCTGGGTTCATCTAACGGATCTTCTTTAGCAGCAGATGGTGCAGCCGGATACCTGAACGTCAACGACGGCGGGGCATTTATCGTGGAGAACCAGAGCTATGATGGATCCGTCGTCTTTGGCTCATCTCTTATTACCTTATCCGGAACTGGCTATATTTCCTATATGGGCAATAGCTTGGCAAATGTTAACGCCGACATTCTTGCCGGCAAGATCGTTAGCGGTGACGGTGTTGTCACGGCGCTGTATGACGGCGCGAATACCATTATCGCCGTTCCCGAACCGGCCACGGTTGGTTTGTTTGCTGTATTTGGTGGTGCTCTTCTGTTGGTTCGTCGCATCCGCAATCGAAACATTGCATAACTTGATTCCTCTACATAGAGGATGAGATGAATGAGGTGGCAGGGGAAACCCTGCCGCCTTTTTGTTTGTTCGGCAAAACCGACAAACCCAGTCGCTTGAAAGATAGCGACAACGCCCCTTTCAAGGGGGAGTTAATCCGAATCGCAACTGCGTCATTAGCAACGACGGGGCGGGAGACAGCCAACCTGCAAGGCTGGATAGACCGAAGGAAACGTCAATGAAGCGATAAGAAGTGTTGCGGGATTTTCGGAAAAATCAGAAAAACCCACGACCTCTTTCGAGAAGGTGAGCCGGGATTTTCTGAACGAAGCGCGACGTTTCACAGGGGATGATACTCCCCTCTTTCCGACTTCTGGTTATTTCGATGGCTTTCGTTTCGACTCCTTTTTTTAGTCATTTCCGCCATGGATTAATTTCCGAACCTCGCATCCTCCTCCAGCAAATGATGGTGTAACACCTCTTCTGTAATTTCAGTTTAGCCCTGTGGGTGGTAGAGCCCGAAGGGGCTTTCAATCTCCCCTTCGAAGGGGAGATTGAAAGCAACGCATTAGTTCAGTA
>Ga0307990_1004075_pt1 | contig 10855 bp, 7 predicted proteins | sample EllFjometagen129_FD_203168 | JGI IMG/M metagenome (GOLD analysis project Ga0307990, IMG submission 203168) | Marine microbial communities from Ellis Fjord, Antarctic Ocean - #129 | ecosystem: Environmental > Aquatic > Marine > Unclassified | place: Southern Ocean | collected 2014-10-08
ATTTCGCAAAGCAGGTATGAAGATTACATTTAATAGATCGGCTGGAAGCTTTATGACAACATCATCTGTGGATAACTGGGGAGAGTTATTAAATCAACGTATGCGTTGGGCATCGAATACTGGGATTCAATTTAATTTGAATCCAGAATTTTTTGTTTATCTTATTAGTATATTGCTTATTACTTTCCTTCCCTGGATTGTGCTGATATTGAACTTGAAAATAGGAATATGGTTATTTACTATCAGATTATTAGTGGAAATGAGCTTTGTAAAAGCAATTTTCAGAAGATTTAAGGTCGTTACTAAATTATGGTTGAGCTATCCACTGTGGTTGTTATTTCAACCAATATATATGGTGATAGTGGCTGTGGGAGGTTTTTTTTCACTTTACAGGTGGAAATAATGAAGGAGTGAACATGAGGAAATTATTACTATTGATTTTATGTATAATCACGCTACAGGTTTTTGCACAAAGTGAATTTGATGAATGGCTTAAAAATCAGAATGAGGAATATTCTAACTGGAAAAACCAGATGGACAAGAATTTTGCTGAATTCCTGGAAAAGGGTTGGGAAATGTATAATATAGAGGAACCTTCGATAAGAGATTCCATCCCCAAGCCTGTTAATATACCTAATCCTGTTGGTCAAGTTTGCCCTGATCTTTCTGCAGGAGAAATCGTGGAAATTAATGATAAAGATACTGAACAAAATATCCCTGAAGTTACTGACATCCTCCAGGATGTACAGCGTGAGCAATTAATGTATGCGATTTCAAAGGGAACAGAGACTCTAAAGTTATCATATTGGGGATTGATATTTAATCTAAACTATAATAGTAATATTGAGATTGATGTAGTTGAGAGATTTGATGCATCTACAATTGCAGGTTTCTGGGGAAAAATCAGTAATACGGATTATGAATTGATCTTAAGTGACTTGCAAAAAATGAGAGATAGATTCAAGCTAAATGATTGGGCATATTGCCAGCTTGTCTATCGCACTGGTGAGGAAATATATCAAAACAATAATATGGCAAACCTGTTTACCTGGTTTATGCTGATAAAAAATGGATTTGATTGTAAAGTAGGATATAATGAAGATAATATTTACCTTCTACTTGCCACAGAGAGCGTTATTTATGGCGAACCTCACCTGGTTATTGATTCCAGAGATTATTATTCTATAGATTTGAGCAATAATGACATTAAGCCAATAACAATTTATACCTACGAAGGCAAATATCCCGATTCAGATGACCTTATTGATCTTAATATTACATCTACCCCCTACCTTGAAGAAGTTGTAGTTAAAAGAAATTTGAGTTTCAATTATAAAGACAGTACCTTTAACATACCTGTAAAGCAAAATAAAACACTAATAGATTTTTTGGCTGCTTACCCGGCAACAGACCTATCGGTTTACTTTAAATCTGATATTTCACCATTACTTAAGAAATCACTCATAACTGGATTAAAGCCAATTCTGGTAGGACGCTCGGAAGCTGAAGCATTAAATATTCTGCTTAGATTTGTACAAACTGCATTTAATTATCAGACAGATGATGAACAATTTGGAAAAGAAAACAGTTTATTCCCAGAAGAAACTTTCTTTTATAAATATTGTGATTGTGAAGACAGATCATTTCTATTTTCCTATCTGGTAAAGGAATTCCTTGGGCTGCAAGTGATTGGATTAGATTATCCTGGTCACATAGCAACGGCAGTCAAAATGAACTTTGATATCGAGGGTGATAAGATCACATATGATGATAATGAATACCTTGTGTGTGATCCAACCTATATTAATGCAGATATTGGAGTGGTAATGCCCCAATTTTCTAATGTTCAACCGGAAATAATAAAATTCCAATAACAGGGAGGAACAATGAAAATAATATTATTTGATGATGTCAATTACCGTCATTTTTATCCAATAACTTATACAAGATCTACCTCTGATTTGAGAGTGGGAATATTGAAGCTGAGACAGAGGCTTAATCTCTATCTTGATAACACAGATAATTATATTGTAATAGCCGATTATCTGGAAGATATTTATCGTGAAAGGCATCCTGACTGGTATATTAATCAATTACCTGAAGATGAAATTCTGCTGGTAAATACCCGTACAAAGATAAATGAAGAATTAACTAAGAGAATATTGAATTTACCTCTTGATCACTATTTAACATCTGATGGTTCTCTTGTTGCTGCCAGGCTTGAAGTTGATGAACAGGCTCTTGCGGCAGACCAGGTGGAATCTCTGTTGATCGGAATGCGGGAAGAGAAACTGGATGAGGATGTACTTTGGAACTGGTTATGGAATTTGATATCAGAAAATGGTAAATATATCAATAAAGATTTTGAAATGGTTTTTAATGACAAAGATAATAGTTTTGAAACTGAGATGGGTGTAACAATATTAAATCCATATAACGTCTGGATAGGAGAAAATGTAACTATCAAACCCGGGGTTGTTATTGATGGATCGGAAGGTCCCGTGGTGTTAGATGAAGGATGCCTTCTTATGCCCAATTGCGTAATTACTGGACCAGTATATATTGGCAAAAAAAGTGTTATCAAAGCTGGAGCAACAATCTATGAAAATACCTCTATAGGACCAGTATGTAAAATTGGAGGTGAAGTTGAAGGTTGCATTATTCAAGGATATGTAAATAAACAACATACCGGATTCCTGGGTCACAGTTATCTGGGAGAATGGATAAATCTCGGCGCAGGTACCAGTAACAGCGATCTCAAGAACAATTATAAACCTATTAAAGTTCACAGCATTCATCATGAAGAAAAGATTGAAACGGGAATGAGATTCCTGGGTTGTCTGATCGGGGATCATTGCAAGATTGGGATAAACAGCACTATAAATTCAGGCTCTGTAATTGGTTTTGGTTGTAATATATATGGTGAAACAATGGTTAAAGATTTTATACCCAACCTTCGCTGGGGTGAATCAGGCAAATTATATGGTTATCAGAAGGATAAATTTATTGAGACAGTGTCATTGGTGAAGCAGCGAAGAGGTTTAAGTTTGAGTGAGTCAGAAAAAGAGCTTTACATGAAACTGGAACACATGGAATCTGACAATAATAAATAAATAATATAACCTCTTTATTTAAAGAGAGTTATAGGAGATATGGATGCAGGAATTTGTGGAAATTATTTTCCGGTCTCAACGGACTGGATATTTTGAGAATAAACTTAATCTGGAATTAGAACCGGATCAGAGAGTAATTTGCCGGGTAGAACGCGGTGAAGATATCGGTAGAATAGTAAATTGTGCCTATACTGGACAGGAATTAGAAGTAAGAAGTAAAAACAATGAAATCAATCCCATTACCAGAATAGCTAATGAACAGGATCTTGAACAAATACATCACATAGAAGAAAAAGAAAAAGAAGCTCATGCTAAATTTATGAAATTGATGACCAAATATCCTTTTGATATGAAGCTACTGGATACAGTTTATCAATTTGATGGTAATAAGTTGACCTTCTTTTTTTCCGCAGATGGCAGAGTAGATTTCAGGGATTTTGTACGAGAACTGGCAACAGAATTTCGTACAAGGATCGAGCTTCATCAAACCTCAGGTCGAGAGGATGCTAAACGTTATGGTGGCTTTGGAATGTGTGGTTGCCAATATTGCTGTGTTTCCTTTTTGAAGAAGTTTAATCAGGTAAGCATTCAGATGGCAAAAGATCAGAATTTAATTGGTAATTTGAGCAAAATATCTGGTCCCTGTGGAAGATTATTATGCTGTCTTCATTATGAAGAAGATTTTTATTTGAAAAAAATAGAAGAATTTCCGGTTGTTGGTGAAAAGCTGAAACGAAATGGCAGAATGTGTATTGTGGTTAAAAATGATTATTATAATGATCAGATATATTTGAAACCTCCTGACGAAGATATGGAAATATTAACTTTTGATCAATATAAGAAACTAATGGAAATGGAGATAGAAGACAAATAAACTGATGCAAAAAACGTCTATCTGGTCATTACTCCCTTCTGAGCTTGAAGAAGCTCTTATCGAACTGGGAGAAAAGAAATTTCGAGCAAAACAGCTATTGAACTGGATATTCCAACAAAATATTATAGATTTCACTCAGATGAGTAATATCTCCAAGTTATCTATCCAGACGCTAAATACGCATTTCACAACTGATCTTCCATTGGTTGATAAAATTTCCCAATCTGATGATGGTACCAGTAAATATCTATTAAAACTAAAAGACGATAATTATATAGAAATGGTGCTGATCCCAGCAGATGAGAAACTAACTTTATGCATTTCGTCACAGGTTGGCTGCATAAGAGGTTGCCGTTTTTGTTCAACAAGCAGATTAGGACTATTACGAAATCTTACTGTCGATGAGATAACCGGTCAGGTATATCTGGCAAGACAGCTTGCAGGTAGTTTCAGAATTACAAACATTGTGTTTATGGGAATGGGCGAACCTTTAGATAATCTGGAAAATGTAATAAAAGCAATCAGAATAATACAATCAGATAAGTGTTTCGCTTTTAGTCCCAGAAGAATAACTGTTTCTACCTGTGGAATAATACCCGGGATCAAGCAATTATCAGAAACGGGCTTAAAAGTAAAATTGGCAGTTTCATTAAATTCTGCAATTGATGATAAAAGGTCTGAGATAATGCCAATAAATGTAAAATATCCTTTATCAGTATTAAAGCCCGTTCTTCAGCAATTTACTAAGACCAGTCCTTTCAGGATTACATTTGAATATGTACTGATACCCGGATTTAACATGGATATCAAAGATCAAAAAGCATTAAGGAAATTTACTGGTGATATTTCCAGTAAGATAAATCTTATTCCCTGGAATCCAATCCCGGGCTTAGACTGGAAAAAACCATCTGAAAAAGAAGTTAATAACTTTATGAAGATGATGTATAAATTATCTGCTGTACCTATAACATTGCGAAACAGCAGAGGTCAAGATATTAATGCCGCCTGCGGTATGCTGGCTGGTAAGAAACAAAATAGCCCCACCGATTGATGGGGCTGATTATTTATAGTTTATTTAACTTTATCTAAAATCTTTTTGGTGATTTCCTGCATAACCTTTGCAGCATCCAGCTTGCCATAATCATAAATATATGGCCTGCCTTCATCACCGGTATTTACGATAATAGGATCAATTGGGATACTTCCCAACATCTCCACATTAAAATCTTCTGCTGCCTTTTTTACTCCATTGCCAGCAAAGATGTCAATTATTTCACCGCAATGTGGGCATTTGAATGAAGCCATATTCTCAATAAGTCCCAGTACAGGAACCTTAAGCATTTCAGCAAAGCGGATAGATTTTCTGGCATCAAGCAGTGCCACATCCTGAGGAGTAGATACTATTATAGCGCCATCCATGGTTCCAATAGTTTGAATCGCTGATAATGGTTCATCCCCTGTTCCTGGAGGGCAATCCACAATCAGAAAATCAAGGTCAGGCCAGTTTATATCAGATAAAAACTGTTTGATAGCACCTATTTTAAGTGGTCCTCGCCAGATTACTGGATCATCAGGATTCTGTAACATACTGGCTAATGTTACGGCATACAAGTTATTTACGACACGAATCGGTTTCGCTCTCACACCATCTTCACTAACTTCCAGTTTTTTGTTTTCTATACCAAGCATTTTAGCAATTGAAGGACCATGGATATCTACATCCAAAATTCCAACTTTCTTACCCTGTAATGCCAGTCCATAGGCAAGATTTACAGAAACTGTGCTCTTCCCCACGCCACCTTTGCCACTGATAACCACAATTTTATGTTTGATCCGAGCCAGATTGTCTTTTAAATGCTCGTCAGACAATTGCTTATCTTCTTGAGTCTGTCCATTGCTCATAATATCCTCCATATTATTTTTCTTTGGGTCGAAGTTTTATATGTCTAACTTTATGTCAATAGTTAATCGATTGTGAGATTTAGGATGAACAACTTAGCACATACTGACATTTTTATGTTAGATAGTGCTATGTTGTTCTGGTAAATAGTTGCCAAAGGCTTAGCAATGTATATAATTAATTGATATATATTAAATAATGAATTGAATTTTGTGATATGGTTATAATTATTCTGGATAGTTCAATAATATTATTTAGAAAAATTGAGTAGTAAAAATACTAATAATGTTATTTCTTGACTTTAAAAAGGGGGTTTTAAGGTTGTCTCAAAGAAATCATAAAAACAAAATAAGGAGATGTATGATGAAGAAAAAGGTATTAATAATGGGCGCAGCAGGTAGAGATTTTCACAATTTCAATCTCTATTACCGCGACAACGAGAGCTATAACGTTATCGCCTTCACCGCAACCCAGATCCCTGGTATCGATGATAAGAAATATCCTGCTGAATTAGCTGGAAAATTATATCCAGAAGGGATTCCGATTAAACCAGAAAGTGATCTTATGGATCTAATTAAGGAACATGATATTGATCAGGTTCTTTTTGCTTATAGCGATGTTCCTTATGAACGCGTAATGCACAATGCAGCAAAGGTTAACGCAGCTGGAGCAGATTTTATCATGATGGGAACAAAGCTTAGTCGCGTGAAAACAACAAAACCGCTTATCACCATTTGCGCAACCAGGACTGGATGTGGCAAGAGCCAGACAACCAGAGAAGTAGTTAGAGTACTCAAAGAAATGGGTAAAAAAGTAGTTTCTATTCGTCACCCTATGCCTTATGGTGACCTTGTAGCTCAAAAAGTGCAGCGTTATGCTGAGCTTTCTGATCTGGTAAAGCATAAATGCACAATCGAAGAGATGGAAGAATATGAACCACATATCGCCATGGGATCAATAATCTATTCTGGTGTTGATTATGAAGCTATAGTTCGCGAAGCAGAAAAAGAAGCTGATATTATTTTATGGGATGGTGGAAATAATGACACACCTTTCTATACATCAGACAAAGAACTGAAAATACTTGTAGCTGATCCTCACAGAGCTGGAGATGAGATGAGCTATTATCCTGGCGAAACGAATCTTCACCTTGCTGACATTGTAGTTATCAATAAGATAGATTCCGCTGATCCAGAAGGCATCCAGATAGTTCGTGATAATATCAGAGAACAAAATCCTGATGCCATCGTTGTAGATGCAGCAAGTCCTCTCACAGTTGATAAACCAGAGCTTATTAGAGGTAAGAAAGTACTCGTAGTAGAAGATGGACCAACTCTTACTCATGGTGAAATGACTTATGGAGCCGGAATTGTAGCAGCAGAGAAATATGGTGCTGAAGACCTTGTTGACCCAAGACCATGGGCAGTAGGAGAAATCGCAGCAACTTTTGCTAAGTATCCAGAAATTGGTGAATTACTTCCAGCAATGGGTTATGGTGACCAGCAAATAAAGGATCTTGAGACCACAATAAATAATACTGTATGTGATCTGGTTGTAATTGGTACTCCAATTGACCTTAGAAGGATCATAAATATCAAGCATCCAGCAGTTCAGGTTGGTTATGAACTTCAAGAGATCGGAAAGCCTACTTTGAAGCAGCTTATCGGAGATTTCCTGAAATAAACTCAGTTTTCTGAGCTAATATATAAAGAAGAGTCCGCTTGCGGACTCTTCTTTTTTATTTACTGATCTAAGCTATCGTTATTTGTCTTTAACTAACCTCTACCCCATCATCAATATCAGCCATTGGCGTAAGTAAGGTAAGGTTATTATTTTCATCTGCTGCTGCCAATATCATGCCCTGAGATGATATACCCATAATATTTCTGGGTTTAAGATTGATCAGCATCAGCACTTTTTTGTCTATCAGTTCTTCTGGTTCATATTGTTGTGAGATGCCAGACACAATTTCACGGGTTTCGGAACCCATCTTAACTTGCAGTTTAAGCAGCTTTTTAGATTTTTTAACTTTTTCAGCTTTCAATATCTTCACTATTCGCATTTCCAGTTTCATGAAGTCATCATATTCAATCTCTGGTTTATGCTCCAAAATCACTTCCTTTTCCTGATCACTTTCAAGTAATTTAAGCTGTTCTTCTATCTGTTCATCAGTAATTTTCTGGAAAAGAGGAGCAACTACACCAATCTGATACTCCAATGTTTCCTGAGATATATTCTGCCAGGAGAATTTTTCTTTTAGATTCATCATTTCACGCAATTGCTTCATCTTAGATGGCAATATTGGCATCATTGCAATAGTTATTTTACGTAGTAATTCCAGGCATACATATAATGTCTCAACTGCATGATCTTTCTCTGTCTTCACAGCTTTCCAGGGAGCTCTTTCATCAAAATAGCGATTACCTATACGTGCAATATCCATAAGTAGACTTGTCGTTTTACGTACCCGATAGTTTCTATAGCAGGATTCTATTTCATCTATTAATGTCTGAACATCATCAAGAGCGATCTTTGAAGTATCGGATAATGTTTCCGGTCTCATGATTTTACCATCAAAGGATTTTTTAGTGAAAGTGAAAACCCGATTTGCCAGATTACCCAGAATATTTGCAAGCTCATTATTGATCCTCATTTGGAAATCCTGCCAGGTGAAATCAGCATCTTTGCTCTCAGGAGCATTGGCAGCGAGAACATAACGTAGCAATTCACCATCAAAGTATTTTAAATATTCATCTACCCAAATAGCATAATTTCTACTGGTAGATACTTTGCTACCTTCAATATTAAGATATTCATTGGCTGGAATATCATGAGGTAGAATATAAGGTTCATTTTGTTCCATAAGCACTGAGGGCCAGATCAAGGCATGGAATGGGATATTATCTTTACCAATAAAATGGATCAGCTTGCAATCAGGATCAAACCAGTAGTCTTTCCAACGGTCAGGAACACCAATCTTTTCTGCCCATTCCACAGTTGATGAGATATAACCAATTGGTGCATCAAACCAGACATAAAGCACTTTTCCTTCAGCTTCTGGCAACGGAACAGGAATTCCCCAGTCAATATCCCGAGTGATTGCTCTCTCTCTCAACCCTTCATTAAGCCAGCTCATGATGAAATTCAGCACATTGTCTTTCCAATAAGATTTCGTTCCAAGCCATTCTTTTAGCATATTCTCAAATTTTGGCAGTTCCAAATACCAGTGGTTTGTTTCTTTAATGACAGGTGAATTCCCGCATATTTTACATTTGGGTTCTTTGAGCTCAATTGAGTTGATCAGTTTTCCACAGTTATCACATTGGTCACCGCGAGCACCATCTGCCCCGCAAAATGGGCATACACCTTCCACATAACGATCAGCAAGGTATCTTTTATCATGTTCACAATAAAACTGCTGACTCGATTTCTGAACTACATAGCCTTTATCAAGTAAACTGAGAAAGAACTTCTGGGAAATTTCATGATGGTATTTTCGAGCAGTTCCAGAAAAATTATCAAATTGAATATTGAGACCATTGAAACTTTGCTCTATCTGATCATGATAAAAGGTCACAAGTTCCCTTGGAGTAATTCCTTCTTTCTCTGCTTTTATAGAAACAGGAGCTCCATGTTCATCGGTCCCTGAAACAAAGATAATATTTGATCCTATCAAGCGATGAAAACGGACAAAGATATCCGCAGGAAGGTAAGCTCCTGCTACATGACCAATATGCAATGGTCCATTTGCATAGATCAAAGCACTGGTTACTAATATTTTTTCCAAAACATTCTCCTTTTATACTGATTAAACATTTTTTTTCTAAGAGGATAATTATACGTCAAGGAATATGGTATAATTGAGTCAACTTTAAGTACTTTTTCCTGCCAGATAACCTGTGGAAAAAGCAATTTGTAGATTAAATCCTCCCGTATAAGCATCCACATCAATAATCTCTCCGGCAAAGAATAATCCTTCTATTATTCGAGATTGCATGGTATGGGGATCGATCTCATTCACGCATATACCACCAGAAGTTATGATAGCTTCTGCCAACGGTCGTAATTTAATTGGAGTTATTGTCATCTCTTTCAAAAGCCTGACGATCCTTTTCCTCTCAAGCTTGTTGATACTGTGTGCTGGTCTATCAGCATCTATTTCACTTAATTTAACAATAACATTGATCATTTTCTGAGGTAGCAGTGTTTTAAGCAAATTCTGATAATGTTTATTATGGTTTATTTCAATTTCTTTTAATATCCTTTTATCCAGAGTTTTCTCATCTAATGCCGGTTTCAGGTCTATTATAAGTTTGAGATCAGTAAAATCTTTGATATGTGAAGATGCTGATAGGATTAAAGGTCCAGTTACTCCAAAATGAGTAAACATCATTTCACCAAAATCTTTATATATTGTTTTTTGATTTTTATTTATGAGCTTGATCTCCACATTCTTAAGAGATAGACCCTGCATTTCCGGAACCCAGGCTTCTGCGGTCTCAATTGGTACCAGTGCAGGCTTCAGTAGGTTGATAGTATGCCCCATTTTTTTTGCAAAGCGATATCCATCTCCAGTTGAACCTGTCTGAGGATAACTTTTTCCTCCCGTAGCAATTATCAGAGCTTTTGATTCATAGGTGTTTTCATTTTGAGTCAATACCTTGAATTCATCATTGACCCTGGCAAGGTTGATTACTTTACCTTTTATTACTTCTACTTTGTTTTCCTCTAAATATCTTTTAAGGGCAGATACTATATCACCGGCTTTATCGCTTTCAGGAAATACTCTGTTTCCTCTTTCTATTTTACAACCCACTCCCAGTTTTTCAAAGAAACTTATAGTATCTTCCGAATTGAATCGATAGAGGGCATTTGTAAGGAACTTGCCATTTTTAGGACAATTTTTGATCATTGTTGGTACATCAGAGGCGTTGGTAAGATTGCATCTTCCTTTTCCAGTGATATTGA
>Ga0307990_1004076_pt1 | contig 10854 bp, 9 predicted proteins | sample EllFjometagen129_FD_203168 | JGI IMG/M metagenome (GOLD analysis project Ga0307990, IMG submission 203168) | Marine microbial communities from Ellis Fjord, Antarctic Ocean - #129 | ecosystem: Environmental > Aquatic > Marine > Unclassified | place: Southern Ocean | collected 2014-10-08
GTATAGAAGATAAAGAATAAAGAAAAAAACAGAAAAACATTAAAACAACAGAAAATAGATTACTCATGGGTCAAAGGCAGACTTGACCCCTTATCCTTAAGTATGGTGTCCGCTAAATTCACAAATGAATTATTTAATACCGTCCTCTTTATGGATAATAGGCTTTCGAACAAAAGTTCTGCTTGTCGTTTTTTGTTCACCTATATGGTAAATATATTTTTCCCATTCCTGTTGCTTTTCAGTTCTATATTTAGACAATTCAGCATTTCTATTAGATTCTCTAAAGTGGGATATAATTGTTTGTGTTTGTAGGATAATAAGGTCTGAGAAGTTTTTGGCATCCTGCGCCATTAATTTTTGTATAGATTGTATAGCTTTTATGGCTTCATTGTATAAATTTTTACTAGACTTAAAGTTATCTGATTCTAAGCGTATTAATGTGGCCTCTGTATCAATAAATTCACTTTTCAGTAAATTTTCCATGCGATTTACTATAAGTGTATAACCTGTTTTTTCTCGGTCTACTTTATCATAATCATATATATTAAATTCGATTATCTTTAAGTTGGATAATAATTTCCTAGCATTTTTTTCCTTCTTTTTAGCTTTGCCTATGAAACTAAGCCAACCAAAATCTGTATAAATAGATCTTTCCAAATCATAAGCCATCTTATTTGCCTTCCTTGCTTGAGGTGCAAGTGGGCAAGCTATTATAAATGAATTATATGCTGACACTGTGTTAATGGACTTAGCCTTTTTAAACAATAGTCTGTAAACATTTTGAAGTGCATCTTTTGCTTCCACAGATTTAGGGAAACTTTGTGCGAACCATTCGTGCCCCGAGATGTTCTCTTTAGAAGTTACAAAATTATATATTGCTTTAACACACCGTTTCCTTTGGGGGGCATCAGGAAATATTTTAACAAATCGTAAGAGATATTTAATCCCTTCATGCTGCATGGCAAGATCACATAGAGCCATTAAGGCATTATCTGCATCAGGTTCGTTTGGAAATTTTTGGACAAAAGATTCATAATCATCCCATTTATTTTTCTTTTGAATAATTTTGTATATAGCATGTATAGCATTAGGTACATCAGGTGATTTGGGATAATTTTTGATGAATTTTTCGTATAATTCCCATTCATTTTTCTTTTGAATAATTTTGTATATAGCATGTATAGCATTTTCAATAAAAAACTTATGAATGGTGAATAATACATTTTTAGAATAATCATTTACAAAGTTTCGATATCGAGCTACTTTATCAGCCTTCTTTGTTCTATTCCATTCTTTCCTTATCTTACGATCATAAGATGTTGTTACAGACGTAGTATCCCACAACCTAATAGTATCATCCCAGGCTCCTGAGGCCACTGTTTTTCCGTCAGGGGAAAAGGCAACGCAGTCAACACTTTGATTAGGCCCTCTAACATGTCCGCGGAATACCCTCAATGTTTCTCCGCTAGAAACATACCACAGCCTAAGGGTATCATCATTACTCCCTGATATTGCTGTTTTTCCATCAGGGGAAAAGGCAACGCAGTTAACCAATCCTATGTGCCCTTTAAATACCCTAATAGTCTTTCCGTTAACTATATTCAATAACCTAAGGGTGCTATCATCACTCGCTGATAGTGCTGTTTTTCCATCAGGGGAAAAGGCAACGCAGTTAATAGATCCTTTGTGCCCTTTAAATACCCTGATAGTTTTTCCGTTAGCTATATTTAATAACCTAAGGGTATCATCGTTACTCCCTGATAGTGCTGTTTTTCCATCAGGGGAAAAAGAAACTGTCCGGAAGCAACAGCTAGGCCCAGAGCCCATTGAAGTTTTAAGATTACAAAGCCCTCTAAAAACTACTAGATTTTTCCCACTATTAGCATCCCAAACTCTAATCGTCTCATCGTTACTCCCTGATATTACTCTTTTTCCGTCAGGGGAAAAGGCAACGCTAAGAACCGAGTAATCATGCCCTTTAAATACCCTAATAGTCTTTCCGTTAACATTCCATAACCTAAGAGTGCTATCATCACTCCCTGATATTGCTGTTTTTCCATCAGGGGAAAAGGCAACGCAGTTAATAGATCTCTTATGACCTTTAAACACCCTGATAGTTTTTCCACTAGCAATATCCCATAACCTAAGGGTATTATCATGACTCCCTGATATTAATGTTTTTCCATTGGGGGAAAAGGATAGACCTATCACGTTACTATCATGCCCTTTAAGTACCCTAAGAGTTTTGGTATTTGCTACATTAACTGAAACTATGGTCAGTATAGACAAAATCCCTATCAAAGCTGATAGATTCTTTAACATGATCGCCACCTCTCTTAGTATTAAATCCTATCAACACCAAAAATTATAATTTAAGGACAACCCGCTTTACATGCCTTGGTCTCAGCCCCCTGTGTTGACCTGAATACTCGCCTTGGTACATTCAGGTCTGTGCTGCCTTCTGCACAATCCAACGCGTCGAATTTCCCCTGTAAGTCAGGCTTATCCGATGGTTACACCTATACATTTTTCGGAGCTTTATACCGAGCCTGTCCAAGATGACGATTTATAGGAGAACCCTTGTTTCATATCGCTTCGCTTTGCCTTTACCGAATTTGTACGTGAATTTCACTACTGAGCTGGCGGCTAACCTTTGCTTTTGTGGGAATTCCCTGCTTTAGTAGGCCCACCCACTGGTTAACAATAACTAATTTCACCACGATTCACATAAAATCCCAAAGTGTTGGGTTTACCTTGGTACAAGGATTTACTTATTAGGCAAGGAAGTTATTTATTTTTACCAAGTTTTAAGATATCACAATAGTAATTATACATTGTTTAGGATATGGTGAATATCCTTTATTTATTTTACTGATTTAACATCTGTTCAACAGTAAAATAGTTTTCCATTTTTGATTTTTTATATACTATTGTCAAAATAGATTTATGGGTATCAGTATATTTCTTAATATATTTAGAAAGCGAATCTCTATTTTTTTCTATTGCATTTTGTTTGAGACGTAGTGTTTCGTTATCTACTGCAAATGTACCACAAAAATCACATATGTATTTCCTCAATGTAGGTGGGCCAAGTTCTTTACCTTTACATTCTTTGCTTTCACAAATTGGGCAATCAGATGATTCCCATTTCTTTGCTTCCTCTTCTTCCCATTTTTCCAATCCCATTTTACCAACTCCATTATAATTTATCCTAATTTAAATGGAACACTAAAGTCTCGGGTTTACCTTGGCACCACCAGCGACATTTTAAAAAAAACAAAAAATCGGGGTCAGACCTACACATTTGACAAATGGATTTTATTCTCAATTAAATTCATTTTCTTTTATGTCATCAATGAGTACTATGCTAACTCTACCCGGGAATGTAGTGTCTTTTCGCTATAGCCACTGATTATTGTGAATAATGCTCTTTTTGCCCCTGAAAAGTTCGATATAGGTCCAAAATAAGGGTGTTTTAAAGGCTTTACCTTAATAGTTTTATACAGTTAACTTGGCCCTATCTCACTCTCTACTAATTTATTTCCTGTCCCATGATTTCCCTACCACGACCCTTCACACTTCATTTTTATATAACAATGCCGCAAAAGCAAGCAGCATTCCAAATGACTGAAATACAAAGCAAATATACCATAACCAGTTCCGTACGTTTTTCACAGTTCCCAACTCACTTTCATTTTTTAATATATCTTTTCTAAATTTATTTATTCCATCTTTCGCTTTTTGTTGATAATTCTTATAAAGCAATGCTATTTCTTCTGGAGACAGTATTTTATTGATACCATAAAAAACTTTATCTGCTTCTTTTTGATCAATCATTTCAGATCGTAAAGAGCTATTAGTTGCCCAAATAACAGCTGTTCTGGCTCTATCTAACAGAAATTCCTGCTTTCTATTTACTATATCTTTATTTGCATTCAGATATACAAATATATCTATATCATTTTTCAATAGATCTGTATGCCGTATACACTCATTTGACCGAAACGAAAAAGTTTGTGCGCTATAGTAGTTTGTAATCATTTTGCTAATAAGAGTTTCTAATTCAGTAATTCTATTAGAGTAAACATTCTGAATTAGAAGAAAACCAACAGTTGCTATTGATATCAATGATGCTGATAGAATCGGACAAGATTTTCTTATGAAATATCTTATTTTCATTTTTCTTTTTCTAGTCTATCCTCTATCTTTTTCTTGACCCATTCCTGACATTCCTTTCAATTTCTATAAATGAGGACAGAATTCTCTTTCGCTTTTCAAAATTGTGAAAACACCAGTACGCCCTTAAGAATCTAAGAAGCTCATCCAAAAAGAGTGCGTTAGCTTTTATCATTTCCTTTTCCTCATGAACTCAGAAACTTAAAATGTAATAAAAGAACGACATACCTACTTTTGCTCACTCTTTGGACTTCTACCTGCCTTTTTCTGTTGCAAAATGAGATCAAGCATGGTCTCTAGATTTTCTACAAAACTTCCGGTGCCAGGAGGACGGCCTGTCTGTGCATGTCTTCGCATATATTATGTTGAGCTCAACATAATATATGGTTCGGAATCGGGTAATAGGTCCACACTTCAACGTTGCAAAGGCAACACCATTCAGACATCAGGTCTACGTATGCCTGATAATTAGTATCATTGAAGCAGGTTTCCTGCCGACGATTTTCACGTTTGGTTATGTGGTGGGGAAAACTTAGGAGCCACTACTCGCGCAATTCTTGCCATAATATATAAGTGTACTTGTACTGTTACTATATCAAGAAATAGGTATGGTGTCCGCTGAATTCACAAATGTATTATTTACTACCGTCCTCTTTATGGATAATAGGTTTGCGAACAAATGTTCTGCTTATCGTTTTTTGTTCACCTATATGCTAAATATATTTTTCCCATTCCTGTTGCTTTTCAGTTCTATATTTAGACAATTCAGCATTTCTATTAGATTCTCTAAAGTGGGATATAATTGTTTGTGTTTGTAGGATAATAAGGTCTGAGAAGTTCTTGATACCCTGCGCCATTAATTTTTGTACAGATTGTATAGCTTTTATGGCTTCATTATATAAATTTTTACTAGATTTAAAGTTATCTGATTCTAAGCGTATTAATGTGGCCTCTGTATCAATAAATTCACTTTTCAGTAAATTTTCCATGCGATTTACTATAAGTGTATAACCTGTTTTTTCTCTGTCTACTTTATCATATATATTAAATTCGATTATCTTTAAGTTGGATAATAATTTCCTGGCATTTTTTTCCTTCTTTTTATCTTTACCTATAAAACTAAGCCAACCAAAATCTGTATAAATAGATCTTTCCAAATCATAAGCCATCTTATTTGCCTTCCTTACTTGAGGTGCAAGTGGACAAGCTATTATAAATGAATTATATGCTGACACTGTATTAATGGATTTAGCCTTTTTAAACAACAGTCTGTAAACATTTTGAAGTGCATCTTTTGCTTCCACAGATTTAGGGAAACTTTGTGCGAACCATTCGTGCCCCGAGATGTTCTCTTTAGAAGCAATGATTTTGTATAGATTGTGGACAGCACTTTTGATTGGAAATTGATGTTTTGGAAACAATACCTTACCAGTATAATCATTTATAAATTTTTGATATGTAATGGCTGTATTGATATTGATTGCATTCTTTAAATCATTCTCTATCTTAAAGGCAAAACTTTTTGATATGGGTGAGGTATCCCACAGTCTGAGGGTATTATCACTGCCTCCTGAAATAACTGTTTTTCCATCTGGGGAAAAGGATACACAATGAATTCCTTGGGTTACTGAACACTGAGAACCCTGAGAGACATGTCCACTAAAAACCTTCAAGGTCTTCCCACTCTGAACATCCCACAGTCTGAGGGGATAATAATGTTTACTTAGTCTGGGGGTGAGGATAAACTCTATACTTCCTGAAATAACTGTTTTTCCGTCTGGGGAAAAGGATACACATGAAACCCACCCCTCATGTCCCCTAAAAACCTTCAAGGTCTTCTCTTTCCTAAAAACCTTCAAGGTGTTCTCTTTCCTAACATCCCACAGTCTGAGGGTATTATCATAGCTTCCTGAAATCACAGTTTTTCCATCTGGGGAAAAGGATACACATTTAACATACTTCTCATGTCCCCTAAAAACCTTCAAGGTCTTCTCTTTCTTAACATCCCACAGTCTGAGGGTATTATCACTGCCTCCTGAAATAACTGTTTTTCCATCTGGGGAAAAGGATACACAACCAACATACTTCTCATGCCCCCTAAAAACCTTCAAGGTCTTCCCACTCTGAACATCCCACAGTCTGAGGGTATTATCACTGCCTCCTGAAATAACTGTTTTTCCATCTGGGGAAAAGGATACAAAACCAACATACTTCTCATGTCCCCTAAAAACCTTCAAGGTCTTCCCACTCTGAACATTCCACAGTTTGAGGGTATTATCATCGCTTCCTGAAATCACAGTTTTTCCATCTGGGGAAAAGGATACACAACCAACATACCCCTCATGTCCCCTAAAAACCTTCAAGGTCTTCCCACTCTGAACATTCCACAGCCTGAGGGTTTTATCATCGCTTCCTGAAATCACGGTTTTTCCATCTGGGGAAAAGGATACACATTTAACTGAGCCCTCATGCCCCCTAAAAACCTTCAAGGCTTCACAGTTTGCCTCGTTTGTATATACCTGTATTGATAGAAATAACATTCCTACAATAGCCAATATATTCTTACACATGATTTCCTTCTCCCTAAGTATTAGCCAGGCAAGTCTCTACATATAGCCTAATTGCATCATGGCAACCGGGTGCGTTTTTAACTATGAATTAGCCAGTCTGATTGTTATATTGATATTCGGCTCCTTTTATGTTTCTATTTATATCTGGACTGTGGAACAGCGTTAATATAGCATACACATTAGTGAATTGTAGAATTTTTAATGCGGCACGGAAAGCTTACGCCTTTCTTTATAACACATAACTGTAGCGGAAAAACGCTCAGGTGCAGCGCCTTGATAGCCTGCTCATGCTTATTTGTTCTCTTTTTTATCAAGTTCCACAATTTTGATTTCAATATCTTCTAACATCAATGGCGATTCATTAAAACGCTTTATCAACTTTAATTCCTCAAGTGCAGCTTCACGACGGTTAGCAATCAAGTCGATGTTTTCGTAGCGTAATTGTTTCTCCTCTCGGAGCTTTTCCACTTCAAGTTTTTGTTTTTGTCAATTCAATGACCAGTTTTGAACTTTTTCAATAATCTGAAGTAGAACCCAGATTCCACCTATAGAACCAAGAATAACTTCCAGAACCAACGGAGATTCTTTTATAATTCTTGAGGTACGTATTCTGTGATATGGCTTAATCGGTCTACCTTGTCTATACCAGAGGTATTGGCTAAATTTATAATCAGAATATTCTTTTTCTGTAAGTATCACCCCAAAATCATGTGCAAGAACTAAATTGTACATCAAGGAGCTAATATCCAATAATAGAGGATATTTGTCCTCAACAAATCGAAGCTGTAATACGTAGTGATTGTTTTTGTTGGTATAATTCATAAAGTTTATCCCTTTGAATTTTTCAGCAGGCGTTTTTGCAGGAATGCCGGTTACCAGGCACCCAACACATAGTCCTGTACGTTCGGTTTTCTTCTGTCATAACGGGATTCCTCGGTTGTACTCGATTCCGCGCAAAGCATATAACATGCCTTGATTGTTATACCCCGCAGTGAGGTTACCTTATGTTTATCCGATCCAGCTTTGTCCGGCATGTGTTTCCTTTAAGTGCGACCTGCACGATTCTCTGTGTACGCTTCGCCTGTTTTGTTCGTAAAAGATACCTTCTCCTGCTCAGCCACAGACGCAACATTCGATACGGGTGGGTGGCTAACCATTTCCCGACAGGGACTTTCACCCTGCAAGATGCACCAAGCTTCGCTTGGCGCGCTAACGATCAGATTGAGGCGCGTGGGTAAAGTACCAACGTTTCCCCATCGATTCTCAAGCGACTTGTTATTATGTGGTTTCTCGTTTTATTTCTCAACCTTATCGCTAAAGTCATAAACGTTAAGAAGGCCTTGTTCCTCTATAGACTTTGGCCATGTTTTGGTCTCGTATAAATCAAAAAGTGCTTTGTAAAATTCGCGATAGATTTTTGCCACAGCCAAAAGCTGTTTCTGTCTGCCTTCCTTCTGCCGTAGATCAACCTCCAATTTTGTCAGTTCAAGAGCTTGCGAAGAAGCATATTCCTTCAATTTGACTTCTGACTCTTTCTCCATACGTTGAACAGAAATAATTGCACCGACGAATGAGCCAATAACCCCAGCCAAACCTCCTCCAAGTACACTAACCACCGCTATTATTGCGGGTTTGTCAAGCTTTGGCCATACAATGAAAAGAAGGGCACCAAAAAAGAGAATGTAAAGAATAGGGACCCAAAATACTTTCTTAAAGTTATAGTTTTTATTATCTGTCATATTTAACTCCAAATAACGGTAAGTTGAGGAAAGGCTACCACAGGGTCTCAGTGCAAAGTAGGCTGAGCTTGAACCTAAGGGATTACTATCTGACTGAGGGTTAGCCCGCTGTAGTAGACGCCCCTCTCAAGCGCCTTTGTTATAATTTGTTTTCATTGAGTTATAAAATATTCACATATTTGTTATGTGATTTTCGCTCCTTTTTGTCTATTACATTTCTCACATAGTAGTTGAATATTTCGTGCTGTGTTTGATCCTCCTTTTGACAAAGGAATAATATGATCATATTCTAGCTTTTCTTTTGTGCCACACTCAACGCACTTTCCGGAGTCTCTTCGCCATACAGCAATTTTTACTTTGGGGGAAATATACCTATTAGTTTTTTCATCGTCTTTGTCACTTTCAAGTTCTCCTAATGGTATAAATTCAGGTTCTATTAGAATCTCAAGAACATCAAACATGTATTCAATTTCATTGATCAAAAGTTTATCAAGTAACCAGTGTTTTCTTTCATAACCAATTTTTTTTAACTTTTCCAAAATAACAGCATCCGTTACCTCTTGTTCATAAAGACCAATTTCTTTCATTTGCGTACTTAGCATTAACAATTTACGACCCAATTGACTTATTCTTTCAGAATTAAAATGGCGTAATACATGTTGATATGTGAAAATTATCGAATAGAAAGTGTCTAAAAATTCATAAATATCCTCAATTATTTTCAATTTGTAAGATAATAGCATGAGACCTTTCATATCTTGACCATCTCTAATATATTTCTTTACATCTGTTTCAATTGATTGCAAGGCATCATTGTAATCTTCCTTATATTTATCAATTAGCGTGCCACTCGGAGTATCTTCCTGTGCAGGTTGTGCCTCATTAACGCGGTGGTAATAAATCATACCATTTTTATGTTTGAGAGGTGGCTCTTCAGCTATCGCCCAGCCTGCAGGAGCTATTGGGTCGTCAGCATTCTTTGTAGCAATGTAGCCTTTACCATTATGATAAAAAGGTTTGTTGAGTTTTATTTCTTCTGCCATTGGTTCCCTATTCGTAAATTGAATTATTTAAATATCAGCTTCGAGATAGGTATATAAATATCGGGCCGCATAAGCAGCGGGGAAAGCGCCAGCTTTGACCGTCTGCCTTAATGCGGAAGTTATAGGTCATGCATTTCAATTTCTCTAAATGCCAATGTTTTCATAAGAGCCTCTTCATTTTGGAAAAGACTGAAATGATTAATATTAACATTGTTAAGATAAGAAAGTATTTTAATTCTTTCTGACCGAGGGATTGTTATCTTTATTACGATATCTTGATCCTGATTATCTTTCCTAAAAACCATTTCATGAGACTCAAATCTATGTTGTGTATTTTTACAGACAGTGCATAATGTATAGCAGGATTGTTGCAGGAAATGCCTTCTATGAGTCTTCACGTACGGTCCAAGCATAGTTATTAATGGCTCTCCACCCCATCCTTCTTTAGTTCCTTCTGGAGTTTCTATAAAAACAAATATGGCCGCCTTCTCAGCATTATGCTGCTCATTAAATGCAAAAAATGCGGCAATATATGGAGACATGGTCCAATCCAAAAGTGGCGAAGGAAAACCGTGGTGTCGAAGATAAACCCAGAATGCATAAAAAGGAATATCGACAATAAACATATTTGATTCGCGCTCTAACTCCAGCTCCAATTCACCAGATTTTGGCAAATTCCATGTTTTGTCAGTATAAGATTCAATTTGTGGTGCACAAGCTAACGCAAGATGAGAGTATGAATTCACCGTCCAAGTTATTGAAGAAAATCTTTCCAGAGTTGTTTCAAGTTTCCAGTTTGAATCGGATTGGCCACGATAAAGAATTCGATTAATTTGTTTATGGACTGCAATTTTATGAGTCCCGAAATCTCGAACAATACCCTCTATCGTAGCCGGGAATTCACTCCAAGATGATAGTTCAATAGATTTCATAAAAACCTCGTTTTAATAAACGGCAACCAAGAGTGGAGGCCTGGTTTTTAGGCCGTAGCTCTTGGTTGCCAGGTTGATTTAGTTGTTGGACGAAGCCGCTACGCGGCAAGCAAGCAGTCAACGTCATAAATTAAATTATTGCAACCTCCGTATTTATGAGTGATAAAAGATTAATTGTAAAGTGATTATTTTATCAATTCAAAATCAGGAGGTTACAATGGACATCAGATTACCAGAAACTCCAAAAGTCATGGGTGTCAAAAGACAGGGGAGAAGGGGTCAAGTCTTTGTTTGACTCATTTGATTTTTTGACAGGGTTCCAGGTGTGCTTTTGACTCGTAATTTTATCAAAGAATTTGTGGCTTACGTTGTTATTCTTGCCATAAAGCAGGAC
>Ga0307990_1004077_pt1 | contig 10854 bp, 6 predicted proteins | sample EllFjometagen129_FD_203168 | JGI IMG/M metagenome (GOLD analysis project Ga0307990, IMG submission 203168) | Marine microbial communities from Ellis Fjord, Antarctic Ocean - #129 | ecosystem: Environmental > Aquatic > Marine > Unclassified | place: Southern Ocean | collected 2014-10-08
AACAGTAAAACATCTCCTTTGGGGATCAAGGGGTTATTTTCCAGCCAAACCCTATTTGCTGGAAATTCAAGATGCAGATCAGACGCTATCTGGATTTTCATGATTTTACCTGATTACTACCAATTTTGTGACGAATTCATTTTCTATTGTTTTCACTTTGATCAAATACACTCCAGGTACTGTAAAGTATTCACTGCTTAAATTAAATTCTTTGTTATAAGCATTGCATTTTAGAGCTTCTGCAATCATCTGCCCTTTTACATTGTAAATATCAAGATTGATTTTCCTGTTGCTGTCTTGCTCACTATGGAATCTCAAGGTGAGTTCACTGCGAGCATTATCACCAGATAGTTTTAAGGGATTTGGATATATGGAAACTTTATCAATCTCCAGTATAGCATTGTCAATTGAGACATCAGGTTCATCAGTAGTTGACTGAAAAGCAATTGAGAAACTGAATTCGGTTTGTTCCGTATCGTGCAGTATCAGGGGAGTGATACCAATATTATCTGACTCAAATTCTGTAGCATGAGCCAAATCATAGATTGCTCCGAAAACCATTTCTGCTGAGTCGCTGGATTGGATAGTAAGTTTCAGCGAGGGCTTCCAGGCGGGTTGAAGGTTAATGCCGTTTTCAAAGGTTGTGTCAACATTGTTATATTGACCTGATACATCTATGCAAAGCGAATCCGTTGTATAGCCCGGGAAATATCCAGGATTTTCTACCGGGTTCCAGGTGAATGGGAATCCGTCTCCTGAGCCATTGACATCTGCATGATGCATATCACCGGTATCTCCCTGATATGGCGGATCCAGCAAGGGCACATCATGCAGATAATTACTGGCTATTTTAGCTAAATTCAAATCACCGCTTACACTTGGAAGCTGCTCAGATAGTTCAATATTATAGGTGCCACTGCCATTTACAATTTTCTGGGAAGTTGCATAGGAGAAAAACAGCTTCGAATTCCATTCCCCCCAGTTACCAGCATTTCCATAAGAGACTAATCCCGTAAATGACATAGTCACTCCATCATTTGAAGCTTCTATATTATTCAGGACAGTATGCCCTAATACAGCTCCAGGCAGAAAGGGCTGCAAATACAAAGTACTGCCCCAGCCATTGATATCATTTCCCGGATGCGCCCTGATAGCGCATACATCATCTATCATAATAATGGAAAGAAAATGATGCCCATCTAAAAATAGCTGCTGCTCAGCTCCAAATTCATTAACTGAATATGAACACAGCAGAAAAGCAGTACTCAACAGCAAAATAGATGAAATTATTATTTTCATAACTCCTCCTTAGATTTTAAGGACAACAAAATGATAAGGTATATATAATTCAACTGTCAAGGATTTTTGTCAAAAGTTAACATTATCAGTAATTGAGACCTTGCGAATGGATTTTAGTACTTCGTAATGGACCTTCAGGGAACAAGAGATTTATACCCGAAATTTGTAATAAATCTCAGGCAGGTTATATGTGCCTACACGGATATTTCCAAGTAGGGCTCAGATAATGACCCATATCAATCAATCAATGAGTAAATTGAGTTCCTGAGGAGTATGATATAAACTGCATCTAAGGGCTGCATGTAGCACTCGGTCTAATTCCAGAATACCGTTAGCAGTAAAAGTTCCACTTATCCACTCAGATACAATATCTCCCGCTCACCTCAATAATCTTCCCGCTCAGCAGTATTTAGTTCCAAAAATCACCAATATGCGTATTATCTGTAATGTAAGAAAAAAAAGAAAAGGAGCTAAATATGAAAAAGATGTTAATCATAATAATAGTGCTAACAGTTTCCCTGCTTAGTGCGATCAATCTGGAACAGGCAAAGGAACTTGGGTTGGAAAACAATCTTACTTATCAGAACATTGTGAACAGTAAAAAGAGTGCGACAGCAAGCAAGCTTCAAGCCTATTCTGCCATCTTACCTTCGGTAGTTGCAAGCGGAAGTTATAGTGGTGAAGATTTGGATTTGGAAGATACAAATTATAGTTTGCGATTAACACAGCCTTTAATCCAGGGTGGCACAATTCTTTATGGAATGAAGATCGCCAATTCTCAGGAAGATGTGGCTGAAAACAATATTTCCAATGCTAAAGTGGAACTGCTGGCTGAAGTGGAGAACAAATATTACAGTGTACTGGAAGCCAAAGCTCTTTTGGATGTAGCGCAGAAAGATCTTGATCGAGCAGAATTGCAGTATAATTCAGCAGAAATCAAATATCGTTTGGGTGCTATTTCAACCTCAGAATTCATGCAGTTTCAACTTGATCGCTCTCAAAATGATGTAGCACTCTTTACTTCCGAAAAAACTTACAAAACAGCTTTGAAGGAATTTAATAACTACCTGGGCACCTCAGCAAAAGAGCCTGAAATTATCGAGATGGAATCCCCATTTGCAGAAGCAAAAGAGATTTCTAATCTTAATATAAAAAGCATTGAAAAAATTAACGAAAATCTCAACAATCTTATCATGAAACAGAATTATAGTGTGCTGAATTCTGAAGAAAATCTTACTTTGTCAAAATCATATCTTCGACAGTCACAAACCTCTTTTCTGCCCTCTGTAGATTTCTCCATTTCTAAAAATTGGGATAATAATAGTTTAACCGAAGGCTTAGAAGATTCTGAAACATTCAGTCTTAATTTCAGTCTGCCGATCTTCCCGTTAGTGGATAAAGGACTCTCCACTCAAACCAAAAAATATGATTATCTTAACAGTGAAAATAATCTGCAAGAGACCAAAGATAGTGTGCAACTTCAAACAGAATCAATTTGGCTGGATCTGGTAGCTTCTTCCAAGAATCTGATAGCTTCCGAAATATCTCTGAACTATGCTGGCGCACTCTATGATCAAGCCACTGTGGAATTCCAATTAGGAGATCTCTCTTCTTCTGATTACCTTGAATCTTCCATCTCCCTTTCCAATGTGGAGACTCAATACTACAGTGCTATTTATAGTTATTTAAGAATCAAGTCAAATCTGAATAAGCTCCTTTGTGTAAAGGATTATTCAACCCTGAATGAAATAATTTTCCAAGGAGTCAAATAATGAAAAAGCAGACAAAATTCTCAATGCGTAAAAGCACACAGGTTTTAACCTTAATCACAATCTTAATTTTAGCTCTCACTCTATCTGCCTGTGAAGCAAAATCAGAGAGTAACCAGGCTGGAAACGAAAAAGCAAATAGCGAAGGGAGAAGTGATACCCATGGGAAACCAGATAAGGGTGGAAGCACAACTGCTGCAACAAGCAACGAGATATCTGTTGTTACCGAATCTATCGAACTTTCAGATGTAACCGAATATGCCACTATCTCAGGGAAAATTGAAGGTATCAGCGATGTTTCCATCATTGCTGAAGTAAGCGGGAAAATCGTATCTATCTCCAAAAATCTGGGTGATTATGTGACAGCTGGAGAGGAAATCGCAAAGATAGATAATGAAGATATTGAGCTTCAACTTGCTCAAGCTAAAGCCTCAAGTTTAGCTGCTAAGGCAAGTTATGAATCAGAAGAGATCAAATTTCAAATTAACGAAGAGCTGTATCAGAAACAATCAATTTCTGAAGTTGAATTTATTTTAGCAAAAAGTTCATATGAAACAGCCAAAGCTGCCTGGGACGGGGCAAAGGCAAATCAGAAATTAGTTGAGAGACAATTGAGGAATTCTCTTTTCACAGCTCCGGTTTCCGGCAGAATAGCAACGCTGCCAATTAAGGTGGGTGGTTACCTAAGTATTGGCACAGAAGTAGCTTCAATTGTAGATGATTCCAGAATAGTGATTAAAACCGGAGCTGGTCCTTCTCTTATCCAAAAACTTGAAAAGAATGATTTAGTAGAGTTAACCACAAAACTATCTCAAACAACATTTACAGGAAAAATCAGCGGAGTCGGTTTGAAACCTGGAAGTGATAACTTCAATTATCCTATTGAGATTGAAGCAGAAAACAACTTGAATCTGCTGTCGGGACAATTAGTTAGCGGTAAGATTGTAGTAAATCAATATAATGATGTAATTACAGTTAATCCATCTTCTGTGGTAGATTATTATGGTATTAAGATAGTATATGTAGTTGATTCCGAAAACTTAGTTCACAAGCGAGAGATCGATATTCTTACAGAAGTATCCGAAACATACATTATCAAAAGCGGCTTACAAATTGGTGATAAGGTGATAATTCAAGGAATGGATCAGGTTAAAGAGGGCAGTCTTGTTACTACCAAAAATTCTGTTTTAAGCAAAGATTTAGCAGAATTGGGAGAGTAAAATGTCGATAGCAAATTTTAGCGTAAGAAATCCCGTTCTGATCAATATATTTATGGTAATTGTATTTGTGATGGGCGCATATACAGTGGTAAATATTCCCAAAGAAGAGATGCCGGAAATGGATATGGGGAAATTCGTTATTTCTGTAAATTATCCTGGTGTGTCCCCGGCAGATATAGAAACCGAAGTCATTGATAAAATAGAAGAAGAGTTGGCAGATTTGGATGATGTGGATTATATGGAATCTACTGCTTCCGAAGGTAGAGCGGTAATCAGCCTTGATATGGATAAAAATGCTGATCTGGATGAAACCGAAGATGTGATTAACCGTGAGATGAATAAAATCACTGACTTGCCGGAAGACGCTTCAGATATAGTGGTTACAAGAATTAATACTAAAGAGATGAGCTCCATTTGCAGTATTGTTTTTTCTGGAAATTATTCTGAAAATGGATTAAGAGAAATTGCTGAGAATTTGAAAACAAAGATTCTGCAAGTTGAAAATGTTTCTAAAGTGGAAATTTCTGGAACCCGTGAACGTGAAATTGTGATAGATGCAGATACCCAGAAAATGGAGAGTTATGGTATTAGTTTCACTACAATACAAAGTGCGGTAGCTGGCAGAAACAATAACGTTCCTGGGGGAAATGTCTATTATGATAATGAAGAACTTACATTGCGCAGTATGGGTGAATATAATTCTGTGGAAGAGATTAGAAATACTGTACTACGAGTAAACGATAATGGTTCAAATATCCTCATTAAAGATGTGGCTACTGTCAAAGATACTTTGGAAGAGAGTGAAACTATCAGTAAGCTGGATATGAACACAAGTGTTACACTCACGGTTTATAAAAAAGAAGAGGGCAACATCATCAGTGTGGTGGCTGATCTGAAAGAGCTCATCAACGAATTTGGAGAAGAAGTTCCAGATATCCAGATCGGCTTGAGAAATGATGGTTCTGTAGATGTGGAAAACAGTCTAAATACTTTAGGCTCCAATGCTATTATGGGTATTATTCTGGTATTCATTGTACTTTGGATGTTTATTGGATGGAAAAATGCACTCTTCGCTGCCTGGGGTTTACCTTTCAGTTTCTTGTTAACATTTATAATCATGAACATTATGGGAATCACAATTAATAATCTTAGTCTGTTTGGCTTAATTTTGGTTTTAGGGATGATTGTGGATGATGCGATTATTGTATTGGAAAACATTCAACGTAAGATAGAACAGGGAATGAGCGTACACGATGCTACTATTGATGGTATTAAGCAGATTATGTGGCCAGTAATTGCCGCAGTTCTTACCACCGTTTCCGCCTTTATTCCCCTGCTGCTTATGGAAGGCCGGATGGGGAAATTTTTAGCTCTTTTTCCTGTAGTTGTTACTATCTCACTTGTAGCATCTCTCATCGAATGCTTGATGATATTGCCATCTCACATAGTAGAGTTTTCTGGAAAAGATCCCCATACAAAGCCTCAAGAGAAAAAGGGTGCTAACAAACTTACCAAGCTCTTGGTTAGCAAATATCAGATCGCTATTAAGTGGGCTTTATCACATCGTAGAATTGTGATGACTGGTGTGATTGCAATGCTGATTTCAGCTTTGGCGTTGGTTGCTACAGGAAAGATCAGAATGGAATTTTTTCCTAAGAGTGATAGTCAAAATATTACCATGAATATTAAGTTGGAAAACGGAGCCAAGCTAGAGCAGACCAATGAAGTGGTTTCTAAGATTGAGTCTTTTATTCTTAATATGGAAGAGAAAACTGATGTGGAATCTATTGTATCCAATGTGGGGCAGCTTCAAGAGAATCATCAAACGCAAACTCAATCGAATTATGCTGAAGTGAAAATAGACTTTATCGATGTGGATGACATGAAATATAATGATGTAGAGATCAGAAATTCTATTCGTGAATTTACGGATAAGCAAATTGAAATTACTTCCTATAGCTTCACTTTAGGTCGTGGTGGACCACCTACCGGGGAAGATCTGGAACTGAGAATATTGGGAAATGACATGGATGTACTAAAGGAATTAAATTCCGATGTTCTTACTGTTTTGGAAAGCATTGATGGTTTAACAGATATCGAAAGTTCACTGGTTGAAACAGATAAAGAAGTGCAGATTATTCCTAATTATGATGCCTTGAAATTCTACGGATTCTCCGAGAGTGATGTAGCTTCGCTTATTCGTACAGCAGCTTATGGGACAACAATTTCTACCTATCGTGGAAGTGGCAGCGACGAGATTGATATTACTTTGAAAGCCAATGATAATGAGGTGGAACAACTTGAAGATCTGAAGTATTTGAAGCTCGTCTCAAGTTCCGGAGTCGCTATCCCATTGTATGAAATCTGTAAGATTAACATCACCAATGGTTTCTCGCAAATTGAGCATTACGATAGTGATCGTTACTTTATGATCACTGGTTCTACTGAATCTTATACCATCGATGGAAAGCAGTATGAACTTAGTTCCAATGAAGTGAATGCAATGCTGAAAGGGACAGCAAAAAATCCTGGTTTACTTGATAATGTCATAGAAAAATATGCCGGATACCAGATAGAATATGGTGGATCAGCCGAGGAGCAGGAAAAAACTTATAGTTCTTTAGGCATCGCATTCTTAATTGCTCTATTACTTGTTTATGCAATTTTGGGAACTCAGTTCAAATCTTACATCCAACCGATCATTGTGATGACTGCAATTCCATTTGGAATTATTGGTGTGCTTTTTGGTCTGTGGATCACGGGTCTGCCTGTTTCACTTATGACAATGATAGCCTTTGTTGCACTCACAGGTATCGTGGTGAATGATTCTTTGGTACTGGTAGATTTCGTAAATAAATCTCGTGAAGAAGGACTGGATCGTTGGAACTCACTCATCGAAGCAGGATCTATCCGATTGCGTCCGATCCTGATGACCACCATTACCACAATCGCCGGTTTTCTGCCGATGATACTTTCTACTTCTTCATCCTCAGAATCATGGAAACCAATGGCTGTGGCTATCGCATTTGGTTTGGCTTTTGCCACTGTGCTAACACTTTTCGTTATTCCAGTAATTTACTCGCTAATTGATAGCATTGGCTGGAAACTGAAGTTGAGTAAATTCAAACAGCATATATCATTTAAAGATGCATTGAAAAACAGAGTTGAATTAGAATTGGATTAAGAAATAGATTAGGATAAAATCAGGTTTTGCAGGAGCATCCGTTTTTCGCTCTCTGCATCATCTGATTTTATCTTTTAATATATTACACTGGCATCCCCCTGTTTATTTAATTATAATAACTCATAAAATACAGGTTAATATAGATTTACAGGATATTATCTCTTGAAATTATTCTTCACCCTTTTAGGGTGAAGATGAAAACAAAAACCTTGAGAAATTCCGGGGAGATGCCAGTTTAATATATTACAGGATTGACATTTTACTAACGATTAGATAAGATGGATTTGGTAGTTTAATAAAGATTTTCGAGATCAGGATGTTTGTTGGTCGAATCTGGAGAAAATATGAAGAAATTTGTGATATTGTTATTTGTGATACTTATGCTGATGGGGTGTAAAGAGTACGATAGTATAATTAAACCAGCCAAGATTAGTGCCACATATAACCTGGATATTCAACCGTCTAATTTTGATCAGCATACTAACGCTGATTTCGGTTGGAAGTCGATAGATGTTGTTAATAGACACGAAATTAACTGGTTGAAGGTCGAATTCGATATTGACGCTGTTGCAGGTAAATATCTCATAACTCCATCCTCCAGATTTGCCTACAGGGTCATCTATAATAATAAAGTTTTTCATCCTTTTTCTGGTGACTTCAAAAACTTATATACCAAAAGTTACAGATCTCATCCTTATATTTTCGAAATTGAAGATGATGTGAGTGTTATCTATATTTACTTTGAGCGAAGCTCCATGCATTTTGGGTTTATGATAGATGAGGTGGCAATAGGAAATCAGAAGGAGATTAGAGAACTGGCTCTAAAATATAATAAAAACAAACTTATAACTGATCAGTTAGATTTCTACAGTTCAACTAACTTAATGATAATTGGTTTTCTTTCTATCATGATCTATTTCATGTTGCATAAAAAGGATTTTTCTCTAATTATATTTGGATTTATGCTCTCAGCCACTGGGATTTTCCATCTTAGGATATCCCCCTTTTCAGTATATCTATACGATCCATCTATAGGAAAGAGGATATCTGTTTTCGGGTTTATCCTGTTGTTCTTCATCTTATTCATAATCTTTTCCAACTCCTTTTATCGAATAAAGAAGAAGTTCCTTAATATTATATTGAGCGTTATTATCATGATCTTAGTTGGTTCTGCTATTTTATTTGATAACAATTTTGAATGGGTTAAAATGTTCGCAGCATCGCTTTATATTCTACTCACAATACAGGTTTACAATGCTCTGCGTAGTAACCATGATCTTGATAGAGTTACAAAAGTTGTTTTGTTTATGGGATTCTCTTTAAATACCTTTATAATGACCCTAAGTATGGTAGATCATTTTTTTAAATTAAAAATATTCATATCGCCTTTATCGTTTGGGCTTAATGCAATTGCTATTTCTTTAGTATATTATATGATTAAGAATTACAGGTCACAACTTTTGGAGCTGGAACACAGTAGGCTTAAGTTGGTAGCCCTGCAGAAAGAGAACCTGACGGCAGAACTGGTTTCGCTTAAACAGCAGATTGATCCTCACTTTCTCTTTAACAGCCTAAGTACTTTAATTACTCTTATTGAGGAGTCTAAATCATCAGCTCAGGATTTTGTGCAGGAGCTCTCTAAAGTATATCGTTATATTTTGCAGATAAGGGATAAAGATTTGATTGAGGTTAGAAAAGAGCTTGCTTTTGTGAAATCATATAATTTCCTTTTGGCTCAGAGATTCAGGGAAAATTTAAAGATTATAATTGATATTGATGAGCAATACAGGAATAAGTTGATTATACCTGCTGCGCTTCAAATGCTGATAGAGAACTGTGTTAAGCATAACGAAATATCTTCTGATAAGCCCCTGAAAATAAAGATTTCCTGCGATGGTAAATACCTGAAAATAGTTAACAATCTACAGCCCAAACTTGATTCTGTAGATTCTGATAAAATAGGTTTGGAAAATTTAAAACGAAGATTTTCATATTTTACAGATACTGAACTTATAGTGATTAAGACTGAAAATGAATTTATCTTAAAACTGCCTGTAATAGATGAAATTGAGTAGATAAGCGATAATTAAAATTGGAGTAAATAATGAAAATAGTAATTATTGAAGATGAGATACCTACTGCTGATAGATTGGAAAAGCTGGTAATAAAACTTCATCCGGAAGCTGAGATTATGGCTAAGTTAGATTCCATTAAAAAATCTGTCGAGTGGCTTTCGAGTAATTACGATTATGATTTGGTGTTTATGGATATTCACCTGGCTGACGGGCTTAGTTTTAACATTTTTAAGGAGCTTACGATAGACAAACCTATTATCTTTACCACGGCTTATGATGAATATGCTTTAGAAGCTTTCGAAGTGAACAGTATTGATTATCTCTTGAAACCAATCAGCGAATCCAGGTTGCAGAAGAGTTTTGCCAAGGTTGAACTGCTCAAAGATAAGAGTGATAACCATAAAATGTTAGATATTTTGAATTCTCTGCAAAACCGACAACAACATTATAAATCACGTTTTCTGGTTAAAGCGGGATCTGTTCTGCAACCCATTTCAGTGGATAAAATTGCCTTGATCTATGTGGATAACCAATTGACAAAAATCAAAACTCAAAAAGGAAATAGCTACATAGTCGATCAGACAATGGATGAAATTGAAAATGCCCTGAATCCGGTGGAGTTCTTTCGTATCAGCAGACAGATTATCGTGAAAGCTGGGGCGATTAATAAAATCGAATCCTATTTTTCCGACAGACTGATTCTGACCATGCAACCGGAACATCCAGATGTGATTGTGAGCAAACGCAAAGCGGCTGCTTTTAAGTTGTGGATGGGATGAATATTTTAGAATTACCTTTTGACTAAATGAAACTATTATCCATTTCTACAATAAGTCAATCTTTATAACATAGTTGTCAAACATTGTTCAAATCAGGCATCCCCCCGGAATTAATCTGTCATGGTGCACCGCTAAATTTACTGACAAGTACCAATCTCATTAACCACCAACTTCAAGTTGGTGGTTAAGATAAACAAACGAAATATAGTCACTTCAGTGACTTCACCATATATTTAAGTAAGATACAGTGAATTAGTATTGTAGTAACACTTTATTTTTTTTTGAAGTGGTTGAAACCACTAACTCTCTCTTTGCTATTCTGAACACCAGCTTAAAACCTGGTGTTAATGAGATTGAAAAATACAAATTCAGAACACCTGACTTCTAAAAACTAATTATTATATATTTCATTACATAATAGACAGTTATAAAAGTATATAATCTTGATCTCAAGAAATATATCTGATACTAATATTAGTAATATTAGATTTGATGGTGTCAAGAAAGAGATTGCTAACAAAGCTTATA
>Ga0307990_1004078_pt1 | contig 10852 bp, 7 predicted proteins | sample EllFjometagen129_FD_203168 | JGI IMG/M metagenome (GOLD analysis project Ga0307990, IMG submission 203168) | Marine microbial communities from Ellis Fjord, Antarctic Ocean - #129 | ecosystem: Environmental > Aquatic > Marine > Unclassified | place: Southern Ocean | collected 2014-10-08
TCGATCGCATCCGGTCGTAAAGTTTACTAAAATAACCTGTCACCCGCCGGAAGCGCGAAATTTCGATCCCATCCCCTTATCACCATACAATTTTCGGTTTACCTCCGCATTCAGTGGGCCCAACGATGAGGTCAGGGGCAGCCAGGGCTTCCTCTGACCTCGATAAAAACGATTAATTTTCAATATACCGAAACCTTCCAAAATCGGCCCGGCCCTGGCTGCCCACTGCACTGACAGGTTGGGCAAATAGCAATCAACTAATTAGTGCCCCTGCAGCTTGAAGGAAAAATCCTAAAACGACCAGCCCCAGCCCTCTTAAACAACATATGAAGATAAGGGGTCAAGTCTGCCTTTGACCCATGAGTAATCTATTTTCTGTTGTTTTAATGTTTTTCTGTTTTTTTCTTTATTCTTAAACTTCTATAGCCTCTTGGGTCTTGACCAATTAAACAACATGGGTCAAGGGCAGACTTGACCCATGTTTCCACATTTATAATCTTGAAATTGAAAGAGCTATTAGGAGACTTGACCCCTTTAGACAAAATGATTTTTTCCTTTCAGAGGCTTAACGGCCAGCATAAGCAGCGGGAAAAGCGCCAGCTTTGAACGTCTGCCTTAATGCTGATGTTAGAGAGAAGCACTGAATGACGCCGTTTCAACCCCTTTTTCCTATCGCTCAGTCGATAGTTTCGTGGTCGACTGACATGTGGTGACATTTCAAATTGGTGCAAATTGCCCGGCGATCCCTCATTAATGTAAGTATCCATCCTCCCCGCTTACGCTACCTCTCTTTCCCTCGCTTCTTAAGTGCGCCTTGAGCGGTTGCCTCCTCCGTCTCCGCGACCTTTCGCGCGCGCCGCCGCTCGGCTTGATCGTACTCCGCCTTCCGCCGCGCCCAATCACGTTCGAAGCGACGCCGGGCTTCCAAGACTTTTGCTTCGTCAGTGATGTCGTTCAACACAGAGCTTAATTCAACCGATCGTTGTAACCGAGTGAACGGATATGTGTCGCCCTCGGCACGGTCGGCTGTCTTCGGCTTAGCCTTATCTTCAACGGCGTTTAAACGTCTTTCTAGTACAGCAAGATGTTCGACTTGAGCGACTTCCGAATGTGCCAGCAAAGCCGCGTAGACCCCCTCGAAGTGTGGAAGGTCTTGCAAGTCCTGTACACACGATGCAAGGTGCTCAATCGCAGTTGGAAGGTCGTGGGATGTCATGAGAAGGAGTGCCAGTTCGTCCCGACCGACGACCTTCCGGTCCTTACGTAGCAAATCCGCCCAGACCAAGCCTAGTGAGTACATGCCCAACTCCCGAGCGATCCGTGCGAGCGCCCGTTCCGCTCGTGCTCGGCCGTTAACGCGCTCGAAAATCGCCTCTGGTGTCAGAGTTCTGAACCGCAACGAAGCCTGCTGAAGGACGAAGTCTTGAATCTCGGGGTTTGCCGTCTGCAGAGAGTCGGCTTCTTCACGTTCAAATGGCACGAACCAGGAAAGTCCAATATCACTCCGATCATCCCAAAGGCACCGTGAGTAAACTGTGGCTAAGATGTACTCCATAAACGAACGGTGAGCGAAGGAAAAGTTACCCTCTCCGTCGCTCACTAAGAAGTTGCACGTGCGGCACTCGTACTCGAGCACGTCTTTGGATAAACCGCCATCGCCTTGGCGCCACCTTGAAAGAAGCTCGGGCAACTCGCTGTAATGAATAGACTTTCTATTCCGAAGGAAGAAGTCCTCAGCGATTGCTTCTGCAATCCCCCGCCTATCACTCACGGAAAGTGGCGAGCGCCAGTCGTCGCGAGCCAACCAGAAGCGGACATAAAGCTCGTAGAGCGTCGCCGCGTTCACGTCACGATGAGCGGAGGTATCGAGGGAGCTCAGTTGCGGCACGGTCTTGGCCAACATGTTCAGTAGAACCGGGCGACGAGCAAGATCTTGGAGATTGTAAATACTCTGGATCAAATCGAAGTAGGCTTGCGCGTTTTTGGCGTCCCATCGCTTTAGGTACTCAAAGATCTGCGGCTCCGTGAATGGTGATAGCATGAGCAAGCCGTATCCGAATTTTCCATCAATCGATTGATACAGGGTGGAGCCCTCGTGGGCACGGCGCAGCTGCTGTAAATCTTTAAAGAAATGCGTTCGACAGGTGAGAAGAACCTTGCTCTGTGGTGAAGCCAGCTTGTCCAGTTCCTGGAAGGTTCGGAGCACGTCAGACTCACTATGGAGACCAGAAAGTTCATCGAATCCATCGAGGATCACGACAAATTTCCCTGCATGATTGAGGGCATCAAAGGCGCGGTAGTTGAGGTCCAGCCCCATGCGATTCACCAAGACATCAGTAATCGCAGCCTCAATTGAGCGCATCGTACCGACATCCTTGAGTCTGACCAAGATCGGTACTCTGGCAAGCTCGGGGTTTTCAACGTGAGCCATTGCTAATTCCCAAGCGACCCTTTCGACAAGGGTGGTCTTCCCCGAGCCGTAGTCGCCGAGGACAGTGAGGTGCACCGCTGCTGGATCAGAGACCCATTCCAAGATGTGAGTTTCAGCGTCTTCAATTGTCTTCGTGACTTCAGTGAACCCCGATGGTCGCACATAGAGATCCCTGACAAAAGTGGGCAGTTCTCGAAACTCACGCTCCAAAACTCGCATTGCCGGTCCGAAATCATACAGCTGGGTTACGAGTGCATTTAAGCTATAGACGGGGAAGCCGCGATCCTCGAGTACATCTACCGCTACGTCTGGAGGGGTTTCTGTAACTACTATACCGTGTTCGATAACATCTTTCCGCTTTAACCCAGTCAGGGCTCCCGCAAACTCAAGCACCAAAGACCGAGTCAGGGTTGGAGCCACAAGGATCACGGTGCTGCTCCTAAGTCGGAGCGGGGCTGATGTGCAGAGAAGGCTCACCTCGCAACCCTCAACGGTTGCAAGCAACTCGACCTCGTCGAAGCGTGGTTCCACTAAGACGCCAACAGCCTCAACAAGCTCATGGTAAGTGGAAGTTGGGCCAGGTGTGCGGAGGGGAGCAGAGAATTCGCCGGGATGGAGCCATATCTGATAGTAGCTTAGACCGAGTTCCTCTATAACTTGGCTCACCTCTCGTAAGCGATACTCTGTATAGCGGGTAACCGCCTTCAGGGTCTCCCATTCTTCCCATGTACGCGGTTCGGCGTGGATTTCAATGACGCCCTTCGATGGCACGGGATTTACGTCCCTGATGAGGTGGCGCACCGACTCTTCTTGGCCGGTGATTCCCTTCACTCTTTCGTAGGTGTTCTCCAGCTCATCGGCCAACCGTAACAATGCGCCCATACGCCGGAGGTTAAGAGTCCGCCCAGAGGATGTTAATCCAGCGATTCCGTAGTTCGCGTCAGTTTTTTGGATAGGCCAGACACTTTCGGCAGAGTGTGACGCGCAGATCTGCCCAACAGCCTCGGCCTCGAATCGATCTCGAAGGAAGAAACGACGGGGATCCTTGGTCAACATATTGTACGATTCTATCTCGTGGTGATAGACGTCCTTCTTGCGACCGATGTCATGCAGGTACACGGCGGCAAGTAGCAGGTAGACCTCGCCGTGATCGAAAAACTGTTCGTCGTTCTTGATACTGTCCGGGACGAGTCTGTCCAGTATCTTCTCGATCGCCCGCGAGTGCTGGATGTCGTTTTTACCAAGGTCTCTTAACCAATCAAGACGTGCTTCGTCGAGAAGCACCTCAAGCCGCCCGGCGTGGGTGGTGTTGTTCAAGACATCTCTGAACCGCACAGACTGGCCCTCCTCTTGCTCAAGGTTCATTGGTTTGTCGGAATCAGGGCATTCTCGGCCGTGATCCGCCTATTCACAAATCTCTCTAACCCACAAAATAACCCGCCAGAAAAGCCGACGAGAAAGGTTGATATTTTTGATAATTTAGCAAACAACACACTTTGAATACAACGAAATCAAAACCCGGCTTTTTTGGTCGGTGTTTATTTTTTTGTTAGGCTCTATCAGCTGAGCCAACAATAGGAATAGGTTTGCCACAAGCTAATTCTTGGTCTCTTAAGGCGTTCTCCCAACCTACAGCGGACATTAGCTGCTCTGGCGTTAAGCGAACCGCACCACGTAAATCAGTAACATATGTTGAAGGGCCTTGAGAAGATAATTGGCCGACAGTGTATATTCCGAACTTTGCCCCAGTTAAATCCGCAAACTCAAAGTCTGCACCACGTAGATCAGTTCCTCTTAAATCTGCATCAACTAAGTACGCTGAAGCTATACATGAATTACTTAAATCAGCTCCAGCTAAATTAGAGCCTTTAAAATACGTACCATTAAGAAATGCATTTGACAAATTAGCAAAGTTAAATCCAACCCCTTTTAAATTAACACCTTGGAAATTTGCATGAGGCAATTCGCAATAATCCAACCCCCTCAATGCTTCCACTCCTGCAATGTCTTCTAAGCGTTTAATGATCCCGACCTTTTTTAGAACCCCTTCCTCAGAACGCCAGCTAGACAAATCAGTCAATGTCTCTTGGTAACCTCTAATTTGTTCCTTGAAACTTCTGCGTTTGTTCAACCAAGTGATCAAGCAGCCAAATAAGACTAAGTCCAATATTAGGCCGTTGGCTTCAACAATTACATCTTTGGCTTCAATCTCAAATATAAAATTCAAAGAGCAAACAGTAAGCGCACATAAAATAAATAAAACAACACCTATTCTTAGCTCAGACAGACAGATCCAGCCTAAAAATCTACGTCTTTTATCTGGCCCTTTGTGTAGGGGAAAAATCCGCTTAAAACTATCGTAAGCTTCTTCAACATCTATTGGTTCATCAGTCATTATTGATATCCATACTTGCGTGAAGTCAATTCCAGAGTGCCTAACAATAATTATAACGATACTTTTCTAAATAACATTATCGATATTGAAAAATATACTTACCTTTTCAATAAATTATATATTTAAGAATGTAAAGATATTTTGTTTCCATATTCTTTTTTGTTGATTTTTTGAATACTATTTGATTGACGTCAACTATTTTTGTAACTTCTCAATAACTCCGGATATCGAGGCATAAAGACACACTTATCCATTGAGGTAACGTAACCATAGCCGGAATAGATTGTTTCTCAAATAAGAAAATATATAGATAATCATGGCGCATTAGCATGATAAAAAATGAGATCCTGCAAGGGAGAAATCTCATTCCTCTTTGAAAGACGATCCAGAAGATAGCCCCAGAAGGAGACTCCCAATTTACGACATGTCTTCTTTAAACTGGCAAAGGTGTCCCTGCAGCGCCTCCCATCGTCACTGCGGGTGCTGCCACTGACTTTTCTCCTTTTAACATATTCACGGATATCTGTTTCACTCAAATTGTTATGCAAGGGAATTTCAGGTCTCTCTAAAACCAGGAGCAGTTCTTCCTTGTTTTCATATAGACGCTTTAGTGCCAGATTTAGCATCTGATAATCGGTTTTCTGGGTGAATATTTCATCGAACTTATATTCCAATTGAGCTTTTTTCATTTCGTCCGGGCAACTCTTATAGCCCTTGAGATCATCGTAGAAGTCCCAGATTTGTCTTAAAGGGTTAAAGGGTAAAATCTTCTATTAGCTCTTGCTTCAGACCTCGTGATTCTTGATTGATTCTTGATGTTTTTTTTGGACATTTTCTCATGCGATTAAGTTGTTTTTATCGATTTTTTTATACCACTATTAACAATTTCATAAAGTTATATATAGTGGTTGAGTAAAGAGTGTCCAGTTTTTCTCCACAAAGCTCTAAATTCTTTGATATTAGGGCTAAAGAGGCTGCATAGCTTATATGATAGTCACGAGGTCTGTGCTTATTATTTTCTTTATCCTCGCTACCTTGTTTCTGAATTGCTTATCTTTTAATATCTGCTTTTATATTCTGTCAACTATGCTTCCAGTTGAGATATCTTTTTTAAGTCCAATTTCCTTACATATTATGCATAATGTAACGCCCCTTATTTATAATCTTGAAATTGAAAGAGCTATTAGGAGACTTGACCCCTTTATTTTCTTGCTTTTAACCATAAAGGTAACCCGAACGTTTAAATCACCAGCCAGCCACCAAATGACCAGAAAAAATAAACGAGCCCCTTCTGGTCTGGTGAATGTGCTGGTTCGGCGATTTTTGCCGTTTTGTAATTTCTGGCTAAGTACCTAAAAATACATTCTTTCTCGTAATTTATTAGCTCAATTAATGATCTCCCATTTTAGTATACGTCTTTATTCTCCATCTGCTTCTTTAAAAAAATTCTCAATTGGCACATGTGTCTTACACACTTTACTTGCCGAGACAACTAAGCCGGTATAACCAAGTTCTGCAATTAATACTAATTGTAGGCCAAATTGCGCTGATGAAAGTAGCTGAGAATTATTATTCTTAGTCGAGGTCATCTGTTTTATCAATTTACCAGTATGCGCAACACTATCTCTTGCTTTTTTCAAGACTTCCAAATCAAGTCCAATTTTGGGAAAAGCAATATTTCTACTGGCAGCCAGTGACTCCATTTGTCGTTTTGCTAATGGCCATTGGAATGGGAAGGCAACACGTCCTCCCCAGCATCCATTTGGATCTGCTTCAGGGGTCTCTTTCTTCCATTCACGATAGCTGGCTTTAATTCTTGCTCGTAAATTTCTTTCATTATCATTCAGTTTGCCTTTGGGGATCCAAGACGCAGCAAGAAATTCCCAGGCTTGACTGATCTGAAATAGACGGGTGTCAAGATATCCTGTAGCTGAAAGATTTATATAGGAGATAGCGAGGCGGACAACAGATTTTTTATCTGATTCCCATTGGCTCCATAATGGAAGTGCTTGTTTTAAAAACTTATCCAACTGAAATGAAGGAACTATTGCGCCAGGGCCAATTTCATCCCCTGTCATATTGCGCCAAACCTCCATCATACCCAGATCACCCCAATTAGCGATTTGCCTGTGGCAGGTCACACCATTGCCTGTAGCCAAGGATAAGAGCAACATTATTCCCCGAGCTTTTTGATGATATTCTTCAAGCGTTTTCTGAGGGTTTGCAAGCCTAAGTGTAAGACCCTCTAAAGGTATTCGCCATTCCTTTGAACGCCGCTCAGCGACGAGTGAATTTTGATCAGATTCAAGAATTTCAATTTCCCACCCAGAATATTCAATTGAAAATTTTCCTTTAAACATGCCAACAAGAGGATATTGAGCTTCAATCAGAGGCGACGAGTTTAATAACCCAATGACTACGCCAGTCAATGGATAAAGCTCTGTAAGCCCCCCACTGCCACCTGCTTGGGCTATCATGAGTTTTTCTGCGGAAATAGGACGACCGTCTTCAAGTTGCCCAGATAAAGAGTACAGGTCTGAAATATTGAACTGATTAGAAAATGAATCAGCGGAGTCCTCTTCTTGTATTAACAAAAGAGTATGTGAAAATTGTCTTTGAATGATGAAGTGCGATTCGACCCGGGAGTTATCTGAAGTAAATATGCCTTTACCTTTAAAAATTATAGATTCAGATTGATTCATTGCATCCTCATTCCTGCCGAACGGATGAAAATAACCGGCCGGCGAGCTTTTACGCCGGTCGGGTTGATTTTTTTGTTAGTGCATTTTTATAAGTCCCATACTTCTAATTCTATTGCATTGCTATTTAAGAGCCATTCTTTTACAGCAATACGACCAGGCTGTTTACATTTTTTTTTACCACCGGGCTTGGAAATGAAAATCAATTTATTGACATTATGGCCAATATTTTTAGCCATTAAGGCTTTTAAAATATCTTTCTCATATTCGGTATTAGGATTCTTTAAACCTAAGGCTATTTCCACAATTATACTCTCTTCAGGGAAATAAAAATCAACAGCTAATGAATTGTTACCACATATATTTTTTTCGCTATAATCTTTCCCGAATTCTTTCGTGGAGAGTGTGACAAGTTGTGAAATAAATTGATTTGTCGCATGATTACCGATTCCTGGCCCTTTTGTCTCAAGAAACCCGTAAGTTTTTTTTGCTAAATCCTGTGCTAATTGAAATAATTTTTCATGTTTTTTCATATCTTTTAATGCACTAACGCCTGTAATCACCTGCCCGCTGTTGATTTGGCTACCAACTCCGCAAGAAGTAAAATCCTTGAATCTACCGGAAAAAGCGGCAGAGCTTGCGGGTCAGCGTGAATTACATTGTTATGCCTTCCGTGATTGTGTTTTCAAATAGCAACTCTGGCAACAAAGTATCAGGCTGCCAAACGCCGCTTCTTTTTCGAACATAGTGCTGACATAGTGACACGATCTTTTCTTCCTGCCCAAGGCGAACTCTCTGTTTCATCAACTCCCCGATACGGCCATAGACGGATTGAGTGAATCCCGTGGACGAAATGAAAAGTCCGCCGTCTGTGTCATCACACGCATTGACGGCCACGAAATCCGATATGTGTGAATCGCTTGGTTGGCTCTTGCTTCGCCAGTGCTTTATTTCAATATAGTACGTCTTCGTTTCCCTTTCGACAGTGCAGTTGGCAACGATGTCTTTGCCCCCATCTTTTGCTGGGGGTGTCAGTGTTACGTCAAAACCAATTTCGTCCAAAGCACGTGACAGAAGCCGTTCTAAATCTCGCCACTCGATGTCGCGAAGAACGTCAGAGTTTCTGGCGACTAATTCGCACAATTGTTCCGACAGCAACCGTACAACAAGCGCGACTTCACCGAATTCTTCTTCATCGTCGTTATTGTTCAAAAGGCTGTTGCGTACATCCGATCGTAGTTCCTGTATCCCATCGCCTTGCATCGCACTGGTGCGATGAATTGCCTTAAACCCGTACTTTGATGTGAGATTACGTTCGTCGACGCGAGGCGTAGCGGTATCGCATTTGGTGATCACGAGGAACTTGTCGATGTCCTTGTGCCGAGTGCATTGGTTGAATGCTGAGTACCACGAATCAAGGTTGGAATGCGCCATGTCGTTGCGAGCATCAATCACAAACAAGGCCGCTGTTGGCTGAGCTTCTTCAATTCGTTTCGCAATTTCTTCGGCTGACGATTCTCCGGCAAAGCCAATAAACGAGCCAAACGACGTTTTGAGCGGTTCGTCTATGCCCGTCGTCATTAGCGTGGCCGGCGGCAACTCGCGGCCAAATTCACGACCGGTCAAAGCCCACAACAGAGCAGTCTTACCGACTGCGGCATCACCGAGAACGACGACACTTGTGGCCGTACTTGGTGATTCATTATCGGGTTGGTTAGGGTGTGCCATAAGATTTAATTAAAAGCATAACGGGGCGGCTAAGAGGCTGGCAAAGAAGCGCAGCGGATTTGCCAGTCCTACTTCAGCCGCTGGTTATCCTATCTCCGGGTTTTAAGTCATAAATTTCGTTGTCGCCTAAGCTAAAAAAACTCCCTTTACGGTATACAAAATCCTTCCCGCTGTAATCTTTGGAGAGGAGGACAGAATATGTCATCAAATTGAAAATAGACACTTGCGATACTATAGACAACTTATTCTCGGACCAATTAAGTGTTATAAGATGCCCAAGTCTTCTCTTGCCTACAATAGGTTCATCACCGAGTATTGCCTTTTCAATTATTATGACAAAAGGGTAAGATGCTTTCTCTCCGAATCTGATATACTTCCTTATGGGATGAAATGGTTTTTTCATTATAAAATCTGGACCTGCCCAATAAGCGAGGTAATTAAAAGCTATCTTGGCTATTCCCCTGAAAATAGCCTGATCTATTCGCCCTGTTACTTCACAGCCCAAGTCCAGATTTTTTCCTGAAGGACAGAATTCTCCATCAGGATTGAAAGAAATATTTTTTTCAGCTAAATGCTTCTTTGCAGCTTCTATGCTAGCCCCAAGAACGACAATAGGTTTTCGCGCTTTCAGATCGAAATTGTTTTCTAAATGTTCTTTGTCTGGGATTTCATCCAAAGGGAAATATTCGTAACTGTTGTCATCTGTCCCCTTTTTAAAGCCCACCTGAGGTACTGGTTTGATAATTATTTCACCTGCTATTTCTGAATATTCACGGTAGGCGAAAGCGCCTTTAAACGGGCCTTCATCAACTTTTATTTTTAGCCTGCTCTCTTTACCTGGAGACTTGAATTCATGCAGTTTCTTAACCCCATGTTCAAATCTTGACATACCTTCAAAGGTATCTCTGCCAAGAAAAGTTTCAATATTTTTGCCGAAATAATCGTTGCAATCGTCGCAGACTACTTCACTCAATTTGGGATCATTCTTAATGTTCAGGGTGAGGTTGTTTTTGAATTTTCCAAACGATTGCGACAAAACGTGTTCAGTTTTGTTGTAACAATTGATTGGCTTATTTTCGAGACAATAAATACACTTCATCAATTTAATATCTATAAGGATAACAATAATTATAACGATACTTTTCTAAATAACATTATCGATATTGAAAAATATGCTTACCTTTTCAATAAATTATATATTTAAAAATGTAAAGATATTTTGTTTCCATATTGTTTTTTGCTGATTTTTTGAATACTATTTTTTATAATAAATTAATAAGAGTTTCCTAATAAAGAATATTATATTATTATATTTATAATAATACCTTTATAAAATATTTATTGTTGAAAAATTAGGAAAAAACAGTATAAACATACAATTATGCAATAGTGGTATTTATCACTATCTGTGGCCCTCATTAGTCACTCTTTTGTTTAATTAACACCTTTAAACCTTCAGCTATGCTGATGGACCCAGTCCCGCTGAAAGCGGGACTATGCGGGTAAGTGAGAGAATATTTTTCACCGCCCGTCGAAGCATCTCGGACTTGTCCGCCAATCTTTGTGGCGGAGATCCCGCCATCGGGGCTTCGCTCAAGA
>Ga0307990_1004079_pt1 | contig 10851 bp, 8 predicted proteins | sample EllFjometagen129_FD_203168 | JGI IMG/M metagenome (GOLD analysis project Ga0307990, IMG submission 203168) | Marine microbial communities from Ellis Fjord, Antarctic Ocean - #129 | ecosystem: Environmental > Aquatic > Marine > Unclassified | place: Southern Ocean | collected 2014-10-08
ATTTTTTTACCTAACTTACCACAAAATACTGATGCGTTTTTAGCTACTGCACTTGCTTCTAATGGATGTCCACAAGATTCATGGAAAATTACGCCACCAAAACCATTATGAATAACAACAGGCATAACTCCGCTTGGGCATTCTTCTGCGTTTAACATAGTTATTGCAACTCTTGCAGCTTCTCTACCTTGTGCTTCTATATCTATTTCGTTAAGTAAATATTCATATCCTTTACCAGAACCCGGTCCTAATCCACCGGTTTGCATTACACCATCTTTATTTGTGGCTACTGCATTAATACCCATTCTTACTTTGGTTCTATTTTCAGTAACAAATCTACCTTCTGAATTAGCAATTAACACATTTTGAGAACTATCCAATAAACCTATCATTACTTGAGTAATAGCTTTATCATACTCTTTTGTAGCTTTGTACGCTTTTTTGATTAAACTCACTTTATCTTCTAAAGATACATCCGTGGGCTTAATTTCAACCTTGTGTTTATCCCCTACTTCTAATTTCATTAGAGGTTGTCTTTTAGTTAATTTATCATCGCTAAAAGACTTTGATAAATCATTTGCTAATTTTAGTAAATCTTCAGTATTATTACTGTTTGTATAACCATATACAACTTGGAATTTTTTTGCAAGTCTAATTGCTACTCCAAATGACTTGTTACTATTAACTTTTTCTAATCTTCCCGAAAGTGATTGAAAAGAAGTTGAATTCTTGTCTTCGACAAAAACTTCTGCAAAATCAGCTCCACGAGATAAACCAGCGTCCAATAGATTTTCAATCAGTTTTTTTTCTAATAACATTTGGTCTCCTCCTAAAATGTTTAATAGTTAAATTTTAACACAATATTGATTAATTTAAAAGCAAAAAAAAGCGACTCAATTCAAAGTCGCTAAATTTATGTCTATAAATATATCTTTGAATACTTTTCTATCAAATACTTCACATAATATTTGGCGTTAAAATCCTCGCCTGTAACAGCCTTGATAATTTCCTTTGGTGTTTTACTTGAACCGTATTTATGGATTTTTTCTTTAAGCCATTCATTTACTTTTTCTAATTCATTATTTTTAATGATTTTATCTAAATCTAAGTCTTTTATCATTGCATAATAAATTTGAGCAGAATATGCTGAACCCAATGCGTACGTAGGGAAATACCCTAACATTCCACCGCTCCAGTGTACATCTTGCAATACGCCATCGCTATCAGTTTCAGGTCTGATTCCTATATATTGTTCCATTAGATCATTCCATAACTCAGGTAATTTTTCAGTAGTTGCTTCCCCAGACATAATCTTTCTTTCTATATCATATCTTAACATAATATGTAATGAGTAGGTTAATTCGTCAGCTTCAACTCTTACTAATGAAGCTTCTACATGGTTAACTGCTCTATACATATCCTTTGGTGTAATACCTTTGGTTTGTTCTGGAAATAATTCTTTGAATTTATCTAAATGAGTTTCCCAAAACGCTAAGCTTCTGCCTATAGTATTTTCATAAAATCTGGATTGAGACTCATGTATGCCCATTGACGTTCCGCCACTTAACATTGTATCGTCAAACTCAGTTGATATTTGTTGTTCATAAGTAGCGTGACCTAGTTCATGAATAGCGGCAAAAACACTTGAGAAAACATAGTTTTTCAAATATCTTGTAGTAAATCTAACATCTTCAGGAGATGTATTCCAAGTAAATGGATGAACAGATTTTTTCATTAAGCCACGATTTCTATCAAACTTAACAACATCAATTAAATAGTCACAAAATTCTTCTTGTTTTTTAGTGTCATATGAATTATTTATAAATTTATCATAGTCATTTTTTGAAACTTTTAATATTTTCTTAACAAACGGTACTAAATCTTTCTTCAATATATCAAAAAAATCGTCATACTCTTTTGTTGTCATTCCTTCTTCATATTCATCTAATAATGTATCATAAGGATCATTGTTCGGTGCATAATATAAAGCAAATTTCTTTGTGAAATCTATAATTTTTTGTAAGTTTTCTTTATAAGCGTTATAGTCATTATTTTTCTTTGCATCTTCCCAAATTATTTGAGTCATTTGTTTTAATTTACTAAACTCAACGTATTCATTTTCTGGGATATTAATAATTTTATCTAATTCTTTTTTTGCCTTTTTAACTTCTCTTTTCAGTTGGTCATTCAAGTTATCTAAATTTTCAAACAATTCATTGATAGCTTCAATGTATTCTTTCCCGGTTTGAAGCGCAAATAACTCTTTTGATAAAATTCCCATCATTTCCGCTCTTCTTCCAAAAGACTCTCTAGGAGCTTCGGTGTTTGAATCCCAATCAAATAAAGATAATACATAACCATATGCTTTAGTTTTCTTTAAAATTTCTCTAAACTTTTGTTTAGCTTGCATCTCAATCACCTCTTGTATATATTATACACTAAACAGTAATTATTTTATTTTTTTTGTTTTAAAATGATGTCAATATCTCCTGATACAGTTCTTTCTTTTGTTATTTTAATTGGCCTAGTTTCATCTGTATTTACTATTTTAATATCTCCTGATATTGAACTTAATGCTATTTTTGCAGGATAAAATTCAGTTCCTTTGATATCTCCCGATATTGTACTCAAGCTTATCTCAGCGCACTCTGAATCGGTTATTTTCATATCTCCACTAATTGTACTAACGAAAATATCTTCTTTTACTTTTAATTCCTTAATATCTAAATCACCACTAATTGTGGATATTTTTAAACTATCACAATGAACCGTTTCAATTGAAACGTCTCCATTAATAACTCTTAATTTAAATACTTTTGTATCTAAGTTTTCTAGTTTTAAATCGCCATTATTTGTTTCAAATTCAATTTTCGAACAAAAAATGTGATTCACTTTAGCATCTCCATTAATGAGCTTAATTTTTAAGTCTTCAATTTTTTTGTTTTTAGGCAAGTAAACAATAAACTTTATTTGTCTAATGATATTAAAATAGCTGTTTATCAAGCGTTTTGGTGATTTTAAATAGAATTCATTACTTTCAAACCCTATATCGTATTTACTAATGTCAATTCTACCTACGTATTCAACTATAATTTTATCTTCTTCAGTAGGTTGAATCTTTAAATCTTCATTTACTAAAGAGATATTAATATTATAATTTTCGTTAACACCTTCAAATACTATTTTTTTATTTTTCTTTTTCTTGTTTTCTTTGTCTTCGTTTTTTGTATCACTTGCTTGTTCTGAAAAATCTGATAATTCTTCAGCTACTACTTTGGGGTCACCAAATTTTTCGTTAAGTTCGTCTTCAGACAAACCTTCTTTTTTAGCAGTTTCAATCATCTCTTCATGATCTGCTAGTATTTCTTCAATTTCTTCTTCGCTAAGATTATTTTTCCTCAACTCTTCCTCTAAATCTTTCAAGTATTTCTTCATTCTTTTTTCCTCCCTTGTTTAATATAACATATACTCCGCCTATGAATTGATCCCATTCGTCCCTTAATTGCAAGTAGTATTCAAACCCTTTTTTTGAGATATGATAATACTTTCTAGGCGCTCCTGAACTCGATTCTCTTAGATATGTTGTAAAATACCCTTCCTTGGTTAATCTACGCAATATTGGGTAGATTGTATTTTCATTAACATTTAAATGTTCGGATAAAGCCTTAATTATACTATATCCATACATATCTTCTGGAATAAGCTCCTTTAATACGCATAATTCAACTATGCCTCTTTTGAATTGTGAATTCATATATTCCTCCTATTAATTTATTATAACACAGTACTGTGCAGAGCACAATACCGAATTAAAAAAAACACGACTTGCGTGTTATTTTGATTTTTTTATTGATTCGATATATTTTGAGAATAGTGGATGTGGTTTATCTGGTCTTGAAAGAAATTCCGGATGAAATTGTACAGCAACAAAAAATGGATGCTTTTTAATTTCAATTATTTCACAAAGATTCAGTTCTGGATTAATTCCAGAAAAAACCATACCGTTTTCTTCAAATATTTTTTTAAATTTATTATTAAACTCGTACCTATGACGATGCCTTTCTTTGATGCTATCTTTATTATATGCTTCTCTTGCAATCGTTCCCTCTTGTAAATCACAGTTATATAATCCAAGCCTTAAAGTGCCTCCCATATCCATACCGTGATATTTATCTTTTAAGAAATCAATAACATTGTAGATAGTATCAGACTCAAATTCTGTTGAATTTGCATATGGCAATCCACATACATTTCTAGCGTATTCTATAACTGATAATTGCATTCCGAAGCATAATCCTAGGAATGGTATTTTGTTTTCTCTAGCATATTTAATGGCTACAATTTTTCCTTCAATACCGCGTGGACCAAACCCGCCAGGAACCAAAATTCCATCGCTATCAGCAAATATGTTTTCTGCAGTATCTTCAGTTACAGTACTTGAACTAATCCAATTAATGTTTACATCTACGTTATTTTCGTAACCAGCATGTTTTAATGCTTCACTTACAGATAAATACGCATCGTGAAGATTTATATATTTTCCTACTAATGCGATATTTACTGTATTTTTTATTGTTTTTATTCTTTTAATTAAATTTTCAAATACTTTTATATCACTTTCTTTGTTCGGTAATTCTAAATGATTACATACTAAATCATCTAATTTTTCCTTTTTAAGATTTAGCATAACTTCATACAAGATTTCTACATCCATGCATTCAATAACAGCTTCTTTTTTAACATCACAGAATAAAGCTATTTTTTCTCTGATTGAGTTATTGATGCGGTGATGTGTCCTTAAAATTACAACATCAGGTATAATTCCTAATGATCTTAATTCTTTAACACTATGTTGGGTAGGTTTTGTTTTTAACTCCCCGGTAGTTTCTAGGTATGGAACTAATGTGTTGTGTATATACATAGTATTTTTATAACCTAAATCTCTACGCATTTGTCTTATAGATTCTAAAAATGGCAGTGATTCTATATCCCCTACTGTACCTCCAATTTCTGTAATTAGTACATCACAATCTGTTTCAGCCGCTAAATTCATTAATCGAGATTTTATTTCGTTAGTAATATGAGGAATAACCTGAACCGTAGCGCCAAGATAATCCCCTTTTCTTTCCTTGTCGATTACTGATTGATATATTTTCCCCATGGTTACGGATGAGTTTCTTGACAAATTCTCATCAATGAATCTCTCATAATGTCCTAAGTCTAAATCTGTTTCTCCGCCGTCGTCGGTAACAAAAACTTCTCCATGTTGATATGGAGACATTGTTCCTGGGTCTACATTAATATATGGATCAAACTTAACCATAAAGACCTTAAAACCCTTATTTTTCAATAATCTTCCTAATGATGCTGCAGCTATTCCTTTTCCCAAAGACGAAACAACTCCGCCTGTTACAAAAATGAATTTTGTATTTTTCATAGTATGTCCTCCAACAAAAAAAAAATAAAGGGTTCTCCAAATTGGAGAACCCTTTTTTTGTGAGCTCTTTTAGATTATATCAAATATTTTACGAATTTGCAACGAAGAAAATATTAATCTTCATACATCTTTTCATAATCATCCATATACTCATTATATTCTTCATCATCAAATTCCGCTGACTCTTCTTCGTCTTCTGGAGCTTTTTCTGATTTTACTTCTTCAACTTTTAAATCTTCTTCATCTTCAATGTAGTCTTCATCATTTTCTTCGAATTCATCGTAGCTAGTATCTTCTTCGTCTTGAATATCATCTTCTGTGACATCAGCTTCATATACACTATCTTCGTCTTCTTTTTCATGAACATCTGCATCTGCATCAGTAGAATAGTCATCTCCGGCTTTTTCATCTTCAAATGAATTTAGTTCTTCTTCATAGTCAGGGTACTCATCATAGTATGCTCCGTCTTTATCCCATAAATCGATCGTGCGTCTTCCTTTAATGTCCCATTCGTCGTCACCGACGTAGATAAATTTTGCGGAAGAAATGAAGTCAGTGTAAACCTGAGAAATCATTTCTGTTTTCTCTTCTTCATTAATTTTTTTCTTTACACAAATCGCATCAAATAATTCGACGAAAGTCATTGCTTTTTTTTGATCTAAAAGCATTTGATATGCGAGTTCCATAATAGACATGTTTTTTCTATCTGTCATTTATACCATCCATTCTGTTTATTACCAAAATATTGCGGTCATATTTAGCCTAGTTTAATGCTTTACATATTATATATTAAAGTTAATAATAATACAAGTAAGTTTTTCTAAAATTTTCTGAAGATAACTTTAGAAATATTGATCATCATGTGAAAATTCATCAGAAAGTACATTTATAGCCATATTATTACAATGGTCTCCGATTCTCTCTATATTTGATAATATATCAGCATAGAACCCAGCTTCGGTTTCTATACAAGTTTTATCGTTAATTCTCTTGATGTGATTTTTTCGATATTTTTTTGTTAACTTATCTATTTTATCTTCTCTATTATTAACTTCTAAAGCTAATTCTTTATCCATTGTAGTATACGCTTTAAGTGATTCGTCAATTGATTGTCTAATCAATATATATAACGTTTCTAATTCTTCATGAGCTTTTTCATGGAATATCATTTTTTTCTCATGTCTAATTTCAAAGAATTCGCATAAATTATCTAAATGATCGCCAATTCTTTCAATATCAGTAATAGTGTCAATATCTTTGGCTACTTGTTGAATTTGATCATCAGTTAAATCTTTTCCACCAATAGCTACTAAATAATTATGAATTTTATCATCCATTGTATCTAGTAATTCTTCACATTGTAAAGCCATTTCTAATTCTTTTTCATCTTTATGAAAGCCATAGTTATATGTGAACTCTAACATTCCTCTAGCAACATTTCCCATGTTTGTAATAGCATCATTAACATTAAGTAATGCTAATTCAGGTGAACCTTTTAGTAAGTTGTTATCCAAGATAATATCATCAACTTCAATTTCACCTTTACTAGGAATAATTTTGTTTACCAACCAAACCATTTGTTTAATAAAGAAATATAATACAAATACGTTGACCAGATTAAAACAAACGTGAGCTAACGAAATTGTTAGTTTGTTCGTCGCATAAAATGGAATTTTTAGAATATCGTCAGCTAACCAAGTAATAAGGTCTGAATATGGTTGTATTAACAAGAAGAATACTATAGTTCCTATCGCATTAAACATTACATGTATCAGAGCGGTTCTTTTAGCAGCTGCTTGTCCACCGATAGAAGCAAAGATTGATGTTACTGTTGTACCAATATTATCACCAAGCACAATAGCTATAGCTCCGATTATCGGAACGCCACCATTAGCATATAATTGTTGTAAAATACCGATTGTAGCTGAAGATGATTGAATAACTGCTGTTGTACCGGCTCCCGCCAATACGCCAAGTATAGGATGATTTGCAACACCTTCAAGTAAGTTGACAAATACATCTAGTTCAGCTAATTGTTTTAGGGCACCTCCCATGGTCTCTAGACCAAAGAATAACATACCAAATCCTAATATAGCAGAACCATAATTTTTGATTTTTTTCTTATGAACAAAGAAAATTAAAACGGCTCCTACAAACATCATAGGCATAGCATAATCACCAATGTTCGTAGCGATTAATACTGAAGTAATTGTAGTCCCTATGTTGGCCCCAAATATAACACCAACCGCTTGAGGTAACGTCATTAATCCAGCTCTTACAAGTCCAACTACTAAAGCGCTAGTAGCTGATGAAGATTGAATAATGGCGGTAATAAATATACCAACGAATATACCTTTAAGAGGTGTATTTGTAGATTTTTCTAAAAATAATTTTAATCTTGAACCGGCAATTTTTTTTAGAGAGTCACTCATTAAATTAATACCGAATAGGAAAATTCCTAATCCACCAACGATATTAAATATAGTTTCCTTCCATTCAATCGCTAAAGTCAAATTCAACATGATTTCTCCTCATCAATATAATTTTACTTAAACCGATATTATTATATCAAATGTGGAAAAAATTACAAGGACGAACTATACAAGATTTTCCTTGTAGTTTTTCACTAATTCATCAGCGTCTTTTAACAACAATTCTACTCTGTCCCAGTCACCTAAGTTAGCACCACATGCTAGTTTGTGTCCACCACCGTCATATTTGTTAGCTAGTTTATCAATAGCTGGAGCTCTTGAACGAAGTCTTCCTCTAACAATATTGTTTTCATATTCTGCGAACAACATCCATACTGGACAATCCTCTAATGTTGATAATTGATTAACTAATGAACTTCCTTCTTCTAAAGTAACACCAAATTTTTCAATTATTTCTGGTCTCATTTTTATGTAAGCTACGCCATTAGGAGTTTTTTCAAAATTTTGTAAAACATAGCCTTGCAATTTCATTAGATTTTCTGATTTTATATCTAATTTATTTAAAATGCTTGTAAAATCTAAACCAAAATCAATTAAGAAAGCAACACATTTAAAAGTATCGCCAGTAACTGATCTGTATTTGAATCTACCAGTATCTGTTACAATTCCAGTATACAAAGCTATAGCAGCTGTCATATTGAATTTCAATTCATCTTGATGTTCTAGGTAGAACTCTAAAATGATTTGAGATGCAGCAGGTGTTGATGTATCAACATATTGAAAGTTTCCGTAATCTTGAACTGGTATATGATGATCAATTTTGATTACATAGTCTGACAAATGAAATCTTTGATCGGCAGCTCTATCAGCGCTAGCTGTATCTACAACTATTGATAAAGCTCCCTTAAATTTGTCATCCGATATGGTATCTACATCTCCTATGAATTTAACATAGTCAGCTGTTTGACCAACAACATATACTTCTTTTTGTGGATATGATTCTTTGATTATTTCTTTTAAACCAAATGCTGCTCCATAACAATCACCATCCGGTCTTATATGTTTATGAATTATTATTGTATTGTATTCCTTAATTTTTTTTAATATGTGTAGTTTATCCATTTCTTTCCTCCAAAATTTTGTCTAAGTCTTTAATTACTGAATCTGTTTCGTCCCAATTATTTAACGTGCATCCACAGGCTCTTAAATGCCCGCCACCGCCGTATTTTTTTGCGACATCTAATACTGGTATGCTTCTTGATCTGAGTTCACACATAATATTTGATGTGTCTCTGTCAATTGTGAAGTTAACCCATATCTCAACCTCATCCATACCTGCCATTTGATTAACTAATCCCCTACTTACGTAGTGTGTAGTTAAATTATGTTTATCTAAAAAAGTTAAATCGTTTTTTCTAAAAGCAACGTTGTTTTTTGAATATTCAACTAAATTAAAAAACTCGTTTTTAATTTGCTTTGATTTTCTTGATTCTGTATACATGTTGTTATGTACTGAAGCTATATCAACACCTCTTTCTACTAACAAAGAAGCTATTCTTAACGTTCTAGCTGATGTACTTGCATACATGAATCTTCCTGTATCACCAATAATCCCCATATATAATGCTCTAGCTGACTCTTTATTAATGTTTATATCCCATTCTAATAAAAGCTCAGCTATTATTTCAGCACATGAAGAAGCATCCTTAACTTGATAAGCCAAATCAAACGGAATATCCGGATCATTTCTGTGATGATCTATAAATACTAATTTACTATAATTCTTATATATTTCTTCTTCTATCAAACCACTAGCTACTGTATCCAAAATAAATAATAAGGATTCTTTATAAACCTCTTCAGAAACCTTATCTAATTCTTGAAAATCATTTAGTGGGTTTGTGTCGCCTACTGCGTATATTTTTTTATTTGGGTATCTTTCTTTTAAAGCATAATATAATCCAAATTGCGAGCCATATGCATCTAAGTCTGGTTTCTTGTGCCTAGCTATTATTATTGAATCATATTGCTCTATATATTCTAAAATTTGTTTTTTCAAATATCTCAACCTCCTTGAAACAAAACAGTATATCATAATTGATGTCCAAATACTATGCATTTGTTTTAATATAACTCTATTATATAGTATACCTTAGTTTAAGTCTTTTAAACACAGGTTTTTTATGGTATAATTACTCTACTAATTTTTAGAAAAATACGGAGGTATAAATATGCAAATCAAACTAAGAAAAATAGCTATATTTTTATTATTAATTTTAATGTCATTAGCTGTTGTTGGATGTGGTAATTCAACATCAATAACTGCTGAAACAACGACGCAAACTCATTCAACTACTTTGAATGATGAATATCCAAGAATTGAAGTAACCGACAACCAAAAGGTTGAATACAACTTGAATTCTTCATTCGATAGTACTAAAATCACTGTATCATTAGTTAAAGCTAGTGGTCCATCTATTCAATTAAGCAGTTCTATATATACAATAACTGGTTTTGACTCAAGTACAGCTGGAGAAAATACAATTACCGTAAGTTATCTAGATTACACTACTACATTTACAGTAACAATTGTTGATCCTGGTGATATAGTAAATATTACATTAAGTTACTATTTAAGTGCTCAAAGCTTATCTGGTTCTGCATTATTTGATGAATTACATACTATTATTAATACAGGGTTCCAAGGTGTTACATATGGACAAGCTAGATATATTTTAGATGAATCTGATGTTGATCCTAGTAATGAGAATAATTTGATTCTTATATATTTAGGAACTTCTATTAATAATGATTGGGACTCAGGGGCTACTTGGAATAGAGAACATGTGTGGCCTCAATCACTTTTACCAGATAGTGCTTCAAACGAAACTGTTAATACAGCTTCAGATTTACAAAACCTTAAACCAGCTGATCCGGGGGAAAACTCTTCAAGAAGTAACAGATATTATGCAAATCAAACTG
>Ga0307990_1004082_pt1 | contig 10840 bp, 5 predicted proteins | sample EllFjometagen129_FD_203168 | JGI IMG/M metagenome (GOLD analysis project Ga0307990, IMG submission 203168) | Marine microbial communities from Ellis Fjord, Antarctic Ocean - #129 | ecosystem: Environmental > Aquatic > Marine > Unclassified | place: Southern Ocean | collected 2014-10-08
AAAAATTTAAAAAACGTAAAAAACCCACTGGATGGATTTGAACTATAATACAGTAAAAGGTGTACATATCTACGGGATACTGCTGGATATGATGGGAAAACTGGAACATATAAAGAAGTTGGCGTTCATTGTAAAAAAACAAGAACCGGATTAATGACAACAAAATATTCGATTAAAAGAAACAATTGTAGATTTAAATGACATGATAAAAAGTCTTAAAAACTATATTAAGCGCAAGAACGACCAAAACAAGTTTTTGGAAGAGAAGGACTTTTTAAAAGCATTAAAAAAATATCGAATGATGTTTGGCGATACCTCAAATGCGGATAGGTTACAGTACCCACGCATTTTTTTGTAATTCAACTAACTGCCCGTTGGGTGCTGAGGGCAATCAACAAAAATCCTAATACTTATGAAAAAGTTTACACTTTTCTTTGGCTTGCTTTTGATGGCAGCCACGACTTTTGCCCAGGCTCCTGCCGGTATCAACTATCAAACCCTGGTTCGCGATGCCGATGGTAGCGTACTTCCTAATACCGAATTATCCATTCGGTTAAGTATTCATTCGCTTGCACCCGATGGCGAATTGGTTTATAGCGAAATCCATAACCTAACCACCAATGCCATGGGATTAGTTAATCTGATAATTGGTGAAGGCGAAACACAGACAGGAGATTTCGCGGCAATAAATTGGGGCGTCCAGGCACATTTTCTCGAAACTGCGCTTGACATCGAAGGAAATGGGAATTTCCAGGTGATGGGCTCTACACAATTTTTAAGCGTCCCTTATTCGATGTTTTCCAACGCAGCGCAACATGCAACAACTGCAACAGGATTACAAACTTTTACTACCATCGAGAGAGATGCAATCGAAAATCCGTCAACCGGGATGCAGATTTTTAATTCCACCACCAATTGCTTGAATTACTACAACGGAAGCAACTGGTTTGAAACATGTGGCAATTGTACACCGTTTCCCACCATAGCCGAGGCCGGCGAAGACATTTACATCAACGATGTAAATACCACAATTAACCTGGATGGCAATACGCCACTATTTGGAAGCGGGATGTGGAGTATTGTTTCAGGTGAAGGTGGAAGTTTGGAAAATCCCAGCAACCCTGAAACACTCTTTACCGGCTTGCATTGTGCTGAATATGCATTGTGCTGGACTATAGCCAACGCTTGTGGTTCAAGTCAGGATACGCTGCTTGTAAAATTTGATGCAACGCCAAGCACAGCCTTAGCCGGCAATGATCAGTTGTTTGCCGACAATACTACCGAAACTACGCTCGCGGCCAATACACCGGAAGTTGGCGAAGGATTTTGGGCTATAATCAGTGGAAACGATGGCATCATAGCCGACTCGACCAATCCGAACAGCACTTTTACAGGCATCGAATGCGAAAGCTATTTGCTACACTGGACGATAGCCACCGATTGCAATACTTCCACTGACGAAGTAAACATCAGCTTTAATTCGACTCCCACGGTGGCCAATGCGGGTGATGATTTATGGTATGTTGTGGGTTCGTGGGCTAACCTTGCGGCAAACATTCCCGAAAACGGAAGCGGACAATGGGAAATCGTTAGCGGAGAAGGAGCTACCCTGATTGATGCCACCAATCCCGAGACTATTTTTATCGGGCAGAACAACACCGTTTACCAGCTTACCTGGACTATAAGCACAGTTTGTGCTACTTCCATAGATTCGCTTTATGTTTCGTTTGGCAATGCCATGATCTGTGGCATTACGCCGCTTATCGACAGCCGCGATAGCAATCGCTATGCTACCGTACAAATTGGCAACCAATGCTGGATGCAGGAAAACCTGGCCTATTTGCCATCGGTTTATCCTTCGTCAAGTACTTCAAGTTCAAACCTAAGATATTATGTTTATGATTATCAAGGTACAATCGTGGATTCAGCGAAATCTACCCTAAACTACCAGACTTATGGCGTACTTTACAATTGGCCAGCAGCTAATACTGCTTGTCCTGACGGTTGGCACCTACCATCAAATGGAGAGTATTGCACATTGTGGCATCTTTTTGACCAGACTGTAAATTGCACATACTTTGGCCATACAGGAACTAACATCGGTGGTACATTAAAAACAACGGGTACTATACAGGATAGTACTGGATTATGGAATGCGCCGAATATGGGAGCAACAAATGAAAGTGGATTTTCGGTTTTACCTGGTGGATTCATTGGTGATGGTCAGGTTACTTTTACAAGTATTTTTGGATGGGGTGGATTTTGGTCTTCATCAGCTCCAAGTGCTGGTAAATGGATGTGGGCTGCTCAAAGTAGTGTTGAAGATATTTACAATATGAGTTTAAATAGGGATGGAGCTTTATCCGTTCGATGTTTAAAAGATTAAAGATAATACACTATGAAATATTTTAATATTCTTTTTCTATTGTTGTTGCAGATTAATCTTGCACAAGCCCAGCAAGTCATTGCCTCGGCAGGCGGTTACTTCCAAAGCGAAAACCTATCGTTGAGTTTCACCCTCGGCGAGCCGGTTATCGAAACCTTCCAAAACGCAGAGCTTACCCTTACCCAGGGTTTCCAGCAACCATACAACTTTTACCTGCAACAAATCCTGAACATCCCCGCAGGCTGGAGCGGTGTTTCCACCTGTCTCGATCCACTCAGCAAAGGAGTGGAAGGGATGTTTTCGACCTTTGGCAACGACTTTATCATCCTGTCATCGATGACGCAGTTTTACTATCCGGCGGTAGGCGTTAATACCATCGGCAACTGGAACTATGAAAGCGGCTACCAGGTAAAAGCTGTCAATAATTTGGAGCTTACCATTGCAGGTTCAAAACTTGGAAACCCAACGCTGGAACTGGCACAGGGCTGGAATCTGATACCGCTGCTTAATAATTGTAACAATCCGGCAAAGGAACTATTTGCCCCAATAATCGACCATCTTCAAATTGTAAAAGAAGTAGCAGGAACTGGAGTTTACTGGCCACAGTTTGGAGTGAACACGCTTGGCGTACTTAATCCCGGCAAGGCTTACTTTGTGCTGGTGGATGAGGAGGTGGAATTGGAATTTCCGGCGTGTGATTTAAAAAAGGCAGCTATACAGTCCTATCAAGCTTTTTCTGGATTGAATACCCTATCAGAATTTAATGTAAATAGAACTCCACTCACTCACACTATTGCCATTCCAATACAGGCAATTTCAGCTTTACCCGACAATAGTATTCTCATGCTATATAATCAATATGGCTTATGCTGTGGAGCCACCGAAACGCAAAATCAAAACCTAGTGCTTATCGCTTTTGGTGATGACCCTACAACCATTGAAGTTGATGGTATGTTAGCAGGTGAACCATTTATCTTCCATCTATTTAATCCACTAACCAGAACAGAATCAGCCCTGAGGTTTATATATGATGAACAAATGCAAAATAGCGGTTACTTTGAAAATCATGGTCTGTCTGCTGTGAAGGAGTTGGAAATTTTCGGAGTGGGTGAAAATAACGATTCACAATTGAATGTTTCGGTTTTCCCAAATCCTTCCGCAGGGCTATTTCAGGTTTCAACGCTTATCAATTCTAATTGGGAAGTTTTAAATACACATGGCTCGATCATCATTGCAGGGAAAAACCTAAACAAAAAATTCACCATTGACATGTCAAACAACCCGAAAGGCATTTACTACCTTAAAATAACCCGAACGAATATGCAAACTATCAGGAAATTGGTAGTGCAATAGTAGCAGGAATTTTATCCGGAGAATACAGCCAGAAAGAAAATTGAGTTTTCACAATCAATAATCTTTTACGGGGAATTTGCTTTGTGAATGTTTATGAGGAAGTTGGAAAATTTTTTTTGTCAAAAGAATACTTAAAGAATAACCAACGAAACGCCAACAGCAAATCATGGCCCACAGCCGGTTAGCGGTATTTTAGAAAGATGAATAAAAATGAAACACACGGATAATTAATAAACATCCTGCAAGTGAACGGCTGCGGGCCATATTTGCGGAACGTTGTACTGCATGCGGGAAGACCACTTCAATTGACAAATATCGGATGATTTAAATGACAGATTACAATAAATATTGCGTTTCAGAGGATTTATTCGGAGAACCATATCCTGAGCTGATTGATTTTACTAGGCAATATGAGCCAAAAGGTAAAATGATTGACTCGGTCGAGATTCGATTTCCCTGGCAAGATACAGTGCGGTTAATATTACAAATTACGGTAATATTAAAAACTTTTTGAATCAAATCTATGAATAATAAAATGAAACTTTAAAATACCAGTATTAAATTAATCCGACGAGTTATGAAAAACTTTACTTTATTATTGGCTTATGTGCTTATTTGCTTTTCGCTGAGCGCGCAAACCTCGATCAGTGAATCCAATCAGGAAGAACAAAACAATCCCGCCGAACTGAATTTCCCGGGCATGAATCAGAACGCTATCATGGCAACAGAACTTGAGTGGCCTGATTACACAAAGTCGGAAACCAGGAACGGCCGCGCTTATGCAGAACATGGATTTATCTTATCTCCGGGCTGGACTGGATTATCATCCTATGTAATTCCCGATGACCCAAATTTAGAATCCATTTTTTCGGCTCGAACGGATAGAATCGACATGCTGTACAACTTTAACGGAACCTATGTTCCATCGGAGGAGATTAATACCCTGGGCGCATGGGATCCATGGTCGGGATACATCGCGAAATTTAACAATGCAATTAGCTTTTCATTTAGCGGGCAGCTCAACCAAAACCGAGTGGTGAATCTCGATATTGGCTGGAATCTTATTCCGATTTTGGCACCTTGCGAGGTGGATGTGGATTCTATTTTCGCAGGGCTGGATTTTGTTATTGTCAAACAGGTAGCCGGCTACAGGATGTATTGGCCCGATATGGGCATTAATACTTTGCAAACGCTGGTTCCCGGAAAAGCCTATTTTGTATTGATGAACAGCCCCGGCACATTAACCTTCCCCGATTGTATGCCGCAAGCCTGGGAGTGCGGTGGAACTTTTATCGATTACCGAGACGGCAAATCCTATGCAAGTGTTCAAATTGGGGCTCAATGCTGGATGGCCGAGAACCTGAATATCGGTACGATGATCGATGGTAACAATGCACAAACCGACAATGCAAGCATCGAGAAATACTGTTACAACAACGATGAAACTAACTGTAACCAATATGGTGGATTGTACCAGTGGAACGAGGTGATGGCCTATTCCAACTCACCCGGCACACAGGGTATTTGCCCCGAAGGTTGGTATTTGCCAAGCGATGCTGAATGGACGGCTTTAACAGATTCACTTGGTGGAAGCAATCTTGCCGGGGGGAAACTCAAAGAAAGCGGCTTCCTCCACTGGAGTGCTCCAAATACCGGAGCTACCAATAGCACAGGGTTTACCGCACTGCCGGGTGGCAGCCGCAGTACAGACGGCTCCTTTGGGAATCAAAAGTTTTTTGGTAATTTCTGGACATCCACCGATTTTGATAATGATGCCTCCTATCGCAGATACCTTTCCTTTGTTCAGGCGGGCATCACCAGGGATTTTATTGAGATAGACATGGGCTTATCTGTGAGATGCCGCAAAGCTGAAATTATCGATTTGGAAATTATACCGGCAAACCCAACCGTTGGATTTGATGCCGGGTTTACTGAACTCAATGTGTTTTCAAATACCTCATGGACTTTGGAGGAAAACATCCCATGGTTTACCGTTACGCCTTTATCAGGGAGCAATAATGAAGCCTTAATTGTTACGTATGAAGCCAACGAAGGCGATGAACCACGCACCGGCGAAATCACCATTACCGCTGCCGGTGGTACACCGCAGTTTACAGCCACCATTACCCAAGAACAGTATGAGTGGACCTGCGGTTATCCCATAGAGGACGAACGGGATGGTAAGGAATATAACACCGTGTTGATTGGCGACCAATGCTGGCTGGCCGAAAGCCTGAATATTGGTGAGGTAGTAAATGCAAACGGAAACCTCGCTGACAATGGCGTAATCGAAAAATATTGTTTTGAAAACAACAATGCCAACTGTGATATATATGGTGGCCTGTACCAGTGGAATGAAATGATGCAATACGTAAATGGTGTGGGCTTACAGGGTATTTGCCCCGCAGGCTGGCATCTGCCTTCATCTGCCGAATGGGATGTCTTGATCGATGGGCTTGGAGGATCGATTGTTGCCGGGGGCAAAATGAAAACCACCGGTACCATTGAAGATGAAATAGGGTTATGGTTTGCCCCCAACACCGGTGCCACCAACAGCAGCGGCTTTTCAGGCAAGCCAGCAGGCTACCGGTCACCTGATGGCACTATTGATGACCTTGGGTATTCCAATGGTCTATGGGCCTCTGATTTTTCTGTTGATCAGGCTGGAACAATTATACTGGGTAACAATAGCCAGGAAGTTAATTCTTTAAATCTGGAATTAACATATGGCCTTTCTACCCGTTGCATACAAGATAAACCCGCCCACACCTTTGCCACTGTCCATCCTACCCGACAAAACGTTTCGGTTGAAGCCGGTGAAGTAAGTTTTTCTATTGCCTCCAATACCGACTGGTCGGTATTTGAAAATGAGGATTGGCTCACCATTTCCCCTGAAAACGGAAATGGCAACGGAGAGTTCACGGTTAGCTATCAAAACAACACCATCGAAGAAGAAAGAACCGCAACGATTTCCATTGTATCTGGTGGTGAGAGTTTTGAGGTATATTTATCACAGGAAGCCTTTGTTCCTGAACTAATTGTTGATCCAATGAACATTATTTTGCCTGCAGCCGAAGGCACTTTTGAAGTTATCGTAACTTCTAATCTTTCCTGGATGGTTATTGAAAATGTTTCCTGGTTTACTGTTTCACCGACAAACGGGAGTGGAAATGATACATTGATTCTAAATTATGATGAGATTCAATCAGCAGATATAAGATTCGGTCAGTTTATTGTCGTGAGTCTGAGTGGAGATCCTATGTTGACAATCATTGTTATACAATCTGATTGCGGCCAACCTCTTATCGACCCGCGTGATGGCCAGCAATACGAAACCGTGCAAATTGGCGACCAGTGCTGGATGGGGGAGAACCTGAATATTGGCGAGCGTATTGATATTATTGAAGAAATGACAGACAATGGCACATTAGAAAAATACTGCCTTACTGACAACCCTGCAATATGCGAAACGTATGGCGGCCTCTACCAGTGGAACGAAATGATGCAATACACAACCACTTCAGGTGTGCAAGGCATTTGCCCTGAGGGGTGGCATTTGCCAACTGATGAAGAATGGAAAATATTGGAAGGCACTGTTGACAGCCAGTACCCGTTGGGAGACCCGGAATGGGATGATACTGACTATCGTGGATTAGATGCAGGTGAGAACCTGAAATCCACATCCGGGTGGTACAATAACGGAAACGGAACTGATCTGTATGACTTTTCCGCACTACCCGGCGGCTACTGTTATAATGGTACTAGCTACAGTATGCCCTACGCCGGCGCTTGGTGGTCGTCCGATGATATCTCATACAACAGAGCCTGGAGTCGGGAATTGTCTTGGTACAGGAACGGATCGGCGCGTCTTGACGACGGTAAGGGTTACGGTTTTAGTGTCCGTTGTGTAAGGGCCATTTTGCACAACCTCAACCTGGATGTTAACCCTTCGAGTGCAGGCATTGTTAGCGGCGCTGGACAATACGAAGCCAGCGCAAATGTAAGCATCAGTGCCGAAGCCAATTTTCTCTGGGAGTTTGTAAATTGGACGGATGAAGTAGGTGAAATCATTAGCGAAACGCCTGATTTTACCTACACTATGCCGTATCAGGATATCACCCTCACAGCCAATTTCGTGGAATATCCATGCGAAGACGTGCTCATCGATCCCCGCGATGGGCAGCAATACACAACTACACAAATTGGCGATCAATGTTGGATGGCGGAAAACCTGAACATAGGAACCCGCATTAACGGCAGCAGCAACCAAAGCAATAATGGCACCATCGAAAAATACTGTTACAACAACTCCGATGCAAAGTGCGATACTTACGGCGGCCTTTACCAGTGGAACGAAATGATGGGCTATACTACAATCGCCGGTGTGCAGGGTATTTGCCCCGAAGGGTGGCATCTGCCAACAGATAACGACTGGAAAATCCTGGAGGGTACCGTTGACAGCCAGTATCCGGTTGGTGACCCAGAATGGGATGATATCGAAGAGCGTGGATTGGATGCCGGAAAAAATCTGAAATCCACCTCCTGGAACTATGGAAATGGAACCGACCTGTATGGCTTTTCCGCGTTGCCCAGCGGCTGGCGTAATAATACCAATGGTAATTTCAGCAATTCGAGCGCCGGCTTCTGGTGGTCGTCTGATAAGTACGGTTCCAGTGGTGCCTGTTACCGGGCATTGTGGACTCCCTCCGCCCTATCCTATCGCAACTACAGCTATAAGGAATACGGGTTTAGTGTGCGTTGCTTACGGGATTAAAGGCCTATCCCGCCTTTGCGGGTCTGGCAAAGCCCGTTCGTCTATTTGCCTGTTTGCCGCGAAGCGGCCGAAATTTTTTTTGAAATATGATGATTGGGTAAAAAAACATAAAGCAATGAAACACATCTTCACATTTTACGACAGCTCCTAATCCGCATTGTTCGCAGCTCCGCAGAGCCTGCTGCGGGATGCTGGATTACTGCCCCAACCAGTCGCTCCGTTACCACGTCAATAAGGGTTATGGTTGCAGTATGCTTGCTTGCGGGATGTATAGAATTTATTACAATTTTATTATTAAAATGGGCCGGTTGAGTTTTTGTAATTCGAAATAAAATATGAAAAAAGTAATATCAATCACAGCAATATGGTTTAAGGCACCTGCACAACTGCCAGCCTAAACATATCGGCTAGGTGTAATTTAGAATGATCTATTTCAGTATTGTGAAATTCTTCAAGGGTCAAAATTGTTCCTATCAATTTATGAAGATATTTTTTTAATTAAAAAACCAACCATAAAAGAAAATCAAATGAAGTCAATAATATCACAAATTTTCTTTATCTTAATCTCAATTACTGTTCATTGTCAGATAAACCTTTCAGAAGGCCTATTGGCAATTTACCCTTTCAATTCAACTGGACATGATGAAAATCCTGAAGATAATAATTAAATTAAATGTAATATGCGCCTTACAATAATTCTATTAACATCATTGATTATCAACACTTTATCAGCTGAAATAATTAATGTGTATCACTATCTACAAAATGATCCAACATGGGCTGACAATACTTTAGGAACATGCGACGGTTGCACAATAGGATCTGATGGTTGTGCTATGACTTGTGTAGCAATGATTCACAAAACGATAGGAATTGATGTCAATCCAGAACAACTCAACATATGGCTGCGTGATAATAATGGATATTATTATAATTCTGGAGGTAATTGTCCTGGTTATTGTTTGATTAACTGGAATATAGCAGCTAATTATCAGAACAGTGTATTATCATGGTTTGGCACTTTTGGTTTTAATTTAAGTAGTGTAAAAAGTGAAATAGATAATGGCAATCCAGTAATACTGCAGACAAAAACAGGATACATTACACATTTTGTGATAATTAAAGGCTATTATGGGAATGGAGATGAAATTAATAACTATGTTGTTTTGGATCCACTCAAAGCCGAAGAGCAAAATTTATCAAGTTATCAAACAGATGGATTGCGGATTTACCATGGAGCTTCTATACCAAACTTAACTGTTGTCTTGCCCAATGGTGGAGAATGTTTATTTGTAGGAGAGGATTATAATATCACCTGGAATAGCAACAATGTATCAGGTAGCATTCAAATTGATTTGTACAAAGGTGGTTTATATTATTTGCAATTAGCTGCTTCAGCAATCAATAATGGATCATATCTGTTTTGCCCGAGCAATGATATGATAAATACAAATGACTATAAAATTGGCATTAGTGCAATGAATGGAAATGTTTTTGATTTTAGTGACCAATTTTTCACCATATCAATTCCACCACCAAATTTAATATCTCCCATCAACGGAGCATTTATCGAGGGGCCTCCCTATACTTTTCAATGGGAAAGTATAGTTACTGCTGGTGCGTATCAAATTAAAATTGCTGATAATGATCTTTTCTCTAATCCATTAATCAATGAACAGAATATATCTGGTTACGAAAATTACTATACTGTATCAATTCCCTTAAATCCTAACCAGACCTATTATTGGCAAATGAGAACACTAAACGAAGCAGGAACAAATTGGGGCGTATGGGGAAACTTTGAAACATTTACCGCTTCACAAACTTCACCAACTGCCATATCCGGCAGAATATTCGAAGATGTTAACATCAACGAAGTATATGACAGTGATGACATTCCTCAATCCACAGGCTGGAAAGTAAATATTGAGGGGCCGGTAAATCAAACCATTGTTCCAAATTCAGACGGTACTTATTTATTTGAAAACCTGCCTCCCGGAATCTATAAAGTATTTGAAACGGTAGCAGAGGATTGGACTGTAATTGCACCTGTTTGGGGCGGTTATGAATACATTGCAATAAGTGCAGAACAAACCAGAAATGTTGTTGATTTCGCTAATTTCAATCTACAGCGTGATAATGATGAAATGGAGTTTTTAAATTTTCCAAATGGACAAAATACCGGCGACAATACTGCAAGTATTGGTTCCCCTGATGCACCCAACCAATCCGGCTCTATTGACACACTGCAAATCCCACCCAATGCTTATCATATCAAAATGAAACGCAATGCCCCTCCACAGGATACCATTTTTATTAATAAGAAC